>OIYV01000316.1_pt1 | contig 31428 bp, 24 predicted proteins | sample 1588251 | NCBI WGS metagenome assembly OIYV01 (sample SAMN03283282) | human gut metagenome | biome: human-associated habitat; material: feces | host: Homo sapiens | place: Peru | collected 2012
GCCACCGACCTCGTAAGAGGGCGGCGTTAGGGGTGTGGTGTGGCTGATTCAAGCCTCAGCTTGAAATCAGACATGCCACAGCGCTAACGACAGGTGCGAAGCACTGGCATCGCCGAAAGGCTGTTTTGTATGTTTTTTGTTTCTGTGCCCCCAGCATTTATCCACTGAACCCAAAAAACGCCGACGCAATAGCGCTGGCGTTTGTCGGTTATTTCTGTGAACTTTTGTGCAGGGTGTTCATATAGTTGTGTAGGGTGTTCATATAGTTGAGTTGGGGTAGGGTGGGCTTTTCGATGCCGAAAGTGAGGAAACATTCGGTGGCGGAAGTGTTGTTGGTGGCAGGTGCTATGATATGAATCAGATATTGCTTGCCGAATTTTTTCGCCTCATTCAAATTTCCGTCTCTCAGCGCCATCAGTTCGCTTTTAGGAATGGTGATTAGATAAGAGTGGGTGCCGTATTTTTCTGCGGTGAATTTCACGCAATTCTCCTGACCGTAAGTCTCGGTGTTGGAAACCACATCGTAGTCGCCCACATTGTAGATGCGACGCTTCTTCTGAATCTCAAGAGGGTAAATCTGAATCAGACGCTTTGGCGAAAGCCTGTTGTCGGACCACGAGAAAATCAACTGCAAATCCTTCTCGTAGCAGTCGTTGCTCAGCGTCACAGGCGATTTCGCGCCCGAAATCTCGTAATACAGGCTCTTGTTGCCCTCGCCAAATAGAATGGCTGAGCCCACATTTTCCGTTCTTTTCTGTATGGCGTATTCCAGTTGGAGTTCCACGCCAGCGGTGTCGTTCATCACGATGGTAGCCTCTTGCTCAAATTTGGGTTCAGCGATAGTGATTTGCGCACGGGCAACTGTTGCCGTGAGCATGAGTAGTGAAATCAAGATAGTTTTCATAATAGTAGGATTTTATAAACTGTTCGCAAGTTTATGCCACAGCCTCAAAACTCACAAGCACCCCGCCCCAAAATCCGAAAAAAGTAACAATTTTTTCGCAAAATCCACCAATTCTTTCCAAAGAAAGGTTTTTTGTAATAGTGGTTAAAAGACTAAAAGCACTACCTTTGCATACAACAATAAGTAGCAACGCGTTTAAGGTCACAAATTGTGATCTCAAAAATTAAAGTAATATGGCAGATATAACAGGAAAGACAGAGAACGGCGAACTGGTCACAAAATGTGACCAGTTGGTTGTCGTCGACAATATAGAGTCTCTAATAAAAGTAATTAGAGGACAGCAAGTTATGCTTGATAAAGATTTAGCAACCTTATATGGTGTAGAAACAAGGGTGCTTAATCAGACCGTTAAGCGTAACATAGAGCGATTTCCCGATGATTTTCGTTTTGAATTGAGTAGAGAAGAATGTTTGAGGTCACAAATTGTGATCTCAAATGGAAGAGGCGGCAACCGCTATTCAACTTATGCTTTTACAGAGCAAGGAGTGGCAATGCTTAGTAGTGTTCTTCGTTCACAAACTGCTATTGAGGTCAATATTCAGATCATGCGAGCCTTTGTTTCCATGCGTCATTTTATGGTAAATAATGCGTCTGTTTTTAGTCGTTTGGAAACAATGGAGTACCATCAACTGGAAATGCAGCAACACTTGCAAGAATCAGACAAACGCATTGACGAGGTGTTCCGTAGATTGGATGAAGGCAACGCAAAACCGAAGCAAGGTGTATTCTACAATGGGCAAATTTACGATGCCTATACTTTCGTGTCCGACTTGATTAAGAGTGCGAAGAAACGTATCATTCTAATAGACAATTATGTTGATGAAACTGTATTGACATTGCTTGATAAGAGAGAAAATGGCGTGTCTGCAACCATCTATACTCAGCAAATAAGCCGTCACTTCCAACTCGACATTGACCGTCATAACGCTCAATATGCATCGATTGATGTTGAAACATTCCGTTTATCACACGACCGCTTCCTTTGTATAGACGATGATGTATATCACATAGGTGCATCCATTAAGGACTTAGGCAAAAAGTGGTTTGGTTTCTCCAAGATGGAGATACTTACACCAGATGAATTGGTAGAACGAATCAATAGAGGGTAATACATGCGAAAATTTCAAGAAAAAAAACTTAATACATAAATATAAAGTAAGCAATGAAAAGGATTTGGATTTTTCTGATGGCGATGCTCTGCATCGTTTCTTTTACAGGTTGTGATAAGACAGACGAACCTAACGGACCAGATATTGACTATGACAATCTGTTCGATAGGACTTATACAATTAACGACGATGGCTGCTGTGTGCTCGAAAGTTGCGAGCCAACAAGAGCTACAGTTATTGAGGATGAGGTAAAGGGATATGGATGGAAAGTCATTGGCATATATGAAGTTCAGAATGACGGCAGGCTTTCACAGAAAGATTATCGCGAAACAGTTTGTGGTGGAGGATATGTAGATTACTGGTTTGAGTCAGACAGTCGGCTTGTCGGTTTCCGCCATGGTGACACCCCAGGCAAATTCTATAATAAGACAACGTGGCGCTACGATGCTACAAAGGGTTTCATCATGCGTGGTACAGAAAGCGAAAGTTTGCAAAACCGCTATATGCAAGTGCTGGCTTTGGCCACTCTCCAAGGAAAGGAATTCTATATGTACACCATGCAAAATATTGGTGTCAAATCCGACGAGCACGGTAATCAGAAACCTTTTTATGGCATGGTTGTCTATCAACGCATGACCGACAATGAACTTGCCAAAATGAAGAAAGCATACGATTATGATGCAAACTTTGATTTTACCGGTGCCGTTCCTGACGACTGCAAGTTCCGTGTAAGTGCAAGATACTACAACCCCGACGATTTTGAAGAAGGTACCAACGGAAGTGTCATCGTCGCTTTTGGAAATGTAGAATTCTCACTGACCGACCATCTCGGCACGGCAATGCTTCCAAACCCAGCATTGGAATATTTCGACTCCATCGTTTGGAGAGCCAACGACAGAATTGTTCCAGACAGATATGTCATACACCGCAACAATCAGAGCAAGGCGCAGACGGTCCTGACATGGACTACCCGTTTCTTCTATACGAACCCGAACCTGACCACATACTTTGAGGGTTACAAGAAAGGTCGCATCGTCTATACATACACGATGCATCACGACATCTACTTCGACAAATTCTTGTGCTTCGATTGGGGAAAGTTTTCGATGAGCAAGCCAAAAGAGTTTACTGCTACATGTTTGCTTGACAGAAGCCGGAGTTTCACCGTTTACGAACCAAGGACATACAACAATGATATGAACAAGGTGTATGCCGAACTGCGCTACAATTCCGAAGAAAAAGGCAAGGGCAACGATATTGCCATCCTGGAAAAGGAAATCAGTGAACTGACGGAACTTATGATTAACCATTATGGCAAGGGAACCGAAGTGGGTAAGCAGGTAGAGCATTACCGCACCTTATTCAAGGCTCTTCCTGAAAAAGCGCATATTGTTACATATTGGGCAACTGCTGATACAAGAATTGCACTTGTTCTCAATCGCGACGATGCTGACTCCAAGAATGATTACTATTACGTTCATGCTGAACCAGTTCAACAATAACAAAGCAATCCATTCACAACTGGAGGTTTTAAAAGCCCATCAACAAACAAATTTCTATTTGCTGATGGGCATTTATTTACTTGTCTATGTATGATGCTACAAAATAAACAATCGAAATGACCGTATAAAGGAAACACGGTAAGAAAATCCAAAGAAAGACCTTCACCCAACCATTCGACAACCAAACTCCTTCATTCCTTGACATCATATTAGACATGTCATAGAAATGTCGAGTGAGGATGTCCTTATTCGCCTTTCGGTGGTCTTCAAGAAGCCGCTGTTTGAGGTCAAAACCGTTTGCAAAAACCACATTTGGGGTACAATGGTAGGAAAATGAGTTGTGAATGAGAGGAATAGGGATTTCCCCTCGTTTTTCAAGGAACAAATTTGTACCTTTGCAAACGAAGAGGTTTTCCACAAGGGATATTTCGGGCAAAGTGTCTTGACTTTATTTTTCCGTGGTTTTGTCCCGTTTTTGTCCCTCGCTGATTTTGTGTCACGAGACAAGAATTTACAAATGGTTGATTTACAGTGATTAAAGTTGTGCTTTGAAAAATTGGAAGCGGCAACCACCAGTAACCCCCAAAATCCCCTACGCTTAACGTTGGAACATGTCGGCATGTTTCAAAAGTAGCCATTATCCCTTAGTGCACAAGAAATCCCCAACAACAAAATACCTTTCCAATTCTTTCCAGTTTTGCAAACATTGGAAAGAATTGGAAAGATTTTTTTTGGAGTGGCCGCCTGTCGCTTAGGTGGAAGGTGGTGGATTGCGGTGCTTCTAAAATGCAGAAGAAATGCGAAAGGCGGCCCTTTTTTGTGGGGTCGCCTTTCGTTGTCGTTGGGGGTATATATAGGGGGCTTTGTGGTTGTTAGCCGAAACTGATGGTGCCTGTGCCTTTCTTTTGCTCTTGCGCTATGCCTTGTTCGGGGCGTGGAACTGGAGTGGTGTTGCGCTTCTCTGCTACCATGCTTTTGAATTTCTGGTCGCGGTTGTAGGTTGGTGTCTTTTCGAAGAGGTCGATGATTTCGTCGTTGTCGAGGTCTTCGGGTTTGAACACAAATACCTTGGCTTCCGCACGCTCGATTTGAACTTGCGCCGCCTTGCCGCCATATTCGTCTTCTAAGCGCTTGCGAGCCTCTTCGTCGGCATCAGTCTTGACTGGACCCTTTGGCTGGCCCTTAGGGGGCGTTTCCACTTCGAGCGACACATCGAAACCTGCGGCGAGAATGGTGATTTTCACCTTGTCGTCGAGGGTGTCGTCGTAAGCCACACCCCAAATCACATCCACTTCGGGGCTGAAGTTGGTCATGAATCGGCTCATTTCATCCACTTCCGCCATCTTGAACGACTGCTGTGCCTGGCGAGAATAGTAGATGTTGACCAGAATGGTCTTAGAGCCATACACGTCGCGGTTTTTCAGCAATGGAGAGTTGAGCGCGTCTTCGATAGCCTTGGTCACACGCTTTTCGCCCTCGCCGTAGCCCGTGCTGATAACAGCCACACCGCCATCACGGAGCGTGGTGTTCACGTCGTTGAAGTCGAGGTTGATGCGGCCCTCGGTGGTGATGAGTTCCGAGATGCTTCGTGCGGCAATAGAGAGCGTGTCGTCGGCCTTGCCGAAGGCATTGTCGAAGTCGAGGTCGGGGTAAATTTCGGTGAGGCGCTCGTTGTTGATAATCAGCAGCGCATCCACGTATTTCTGCATCTCATCGGCACCGGCGAGTGCCTTGAGAATCTTGCGTTGGCCTTCAAAGAGGAAAGGAATGGTCACGATACCGATGGTGAGGATGCCCTTGTCGCGAGCGATTTTCGCCACCACAGGAGCCGCACCCGTACCGGTGCCGCCACCCATACCTGCGGTGATAAACACCATCTTGGTGTCGTCGTCGAAGAGTGCGCTGATGTCGTCGGCGCTTTCAAGGGCGGCTTGCTGTGCCACCTCTGGCTTATTGCCGGCGCCCAGACCGTTGGTGGTCTTAGGACCGATGAGCTGACGCTCCGGCACAGGCGAATTGTTGAGTGCCTGGCGGTCGGTGTTGAGCACCACAAACGAAACGCCGTTCACGTTTTGGGTGTACATGTGGTTGATGGCGTTGCTGCCACCGCCACCCACGCCCACTACCTTGATGATGGTGGGCAATGCGAGAGAGCCGGATTTCCCCATGGCTGATTGGTCGAATCCTGAATCCTTGTCAATCCCGTCGAAAATATTGTCGTTGTCAATCATTTGAATTATCTTTTGTAAGTGGTTATTGCTGTGATGAATTGTATTATTCCTCGGATTCTTCTTCGTCCTCGGTCATGAGTTTGTCGAGTGCAGTCTTGAATCGGCTGAACATGCCCGGCTTTTTAGGCTGCTTATTATGCTCCTTTTTCTTTGTCTCTTCCTTTGACGTTTCGGGGCTTGTGATGGTAGGGCCTACGTTGTCAGTGAACGAGTGTAAAGTCACGCAAGTTGAGCCGTCGGCAATGATAGAGGCTGCCTTGTCGAGCAGAGAGAACACTTGGATATGCTCGAATTTGTTGATTTCGTGATTGAGAATGTTGATGCTTGGAGGCGTGGTGCCCATGCGAGTCTCAATTTGGGTTCTTTCTTTAAATTCGGCTTGCAGTCCCTTCAACTTGGCGGCACCGCCCACGAGCACGATGGTCTTCACGTCGGAAGACTTGAGATGCGCATACTCGATTTGCTTGTTCACATTGGTGATAATCTCGCTGGTGCGCGAAATGATATAGTTGATGGCAGACTTGGAACTGATGCCGTCGATAAGTAGGTCGGTAGCCTCGATATTCAGAGGCTCGGCAATGTTTTTCTTCACGGTCTCAGCCTTGTCCTCGGTGGTGTTTTGCAAGCCGTTCACCAAGTCGCGGGTGAGGTTGCGGCCGCCGAAAGGCAGCGTTGCCATATAGTTGAGCGTGCCATTCTTGAAGATGGTGACGGTGGTGGTTTCGGCACCCATATCCACGAGCATACAACCCAAGGTGCGCTCCTCCTCGGTGAGAATGGATTCGGCCATCGCCAAAGAGGTGACGAGGAACTTCTTCACCCTCAATGCGCCCAATGCGCGCTCAAGGTTGAGTTTGAGTGTGGGTTTAGCCACTATGCGGTTAAACTTAATGTTGATGCTACCGCCGCAGCAGCCCACAGGGTTGGGTTGCTCCTTGTTATCGACATAATAAGTTTGTGGCACAATATCGATAGGCTCATACGAAGCGATAGGCTCTTTGAATGCGCTATTCTTCAGGTTTTCGATATTCTGCTTCGTAATCGACTCGGCAATGTTGAGGTTGCGGTCGATTTCGGTGGGTACAGAATGGAGAGATCGTCCGTTGATGCCTACATACACATCGGTGATGTCGCCCTTGATTTTGTTCTCAAGTTTCTTCACAATACGCATAATAGCGTTTTTAGTGTTCTCCACATTCTGCACGCAGCCGTAGCGCACGCAGTTGGTAAGTTTCTCTTCTTCGAGGTGGTTCACGCTCAGGTAGCCCGAAACGCTTTTCTCGGCAATGGCGCCCACTATTTTGGTGCTGCCGATTTCAATCGCCACGATATGTTGGTTATTCTCCATAAATGTAAGTGGTTATATGTCGTTGTTATTATTTCTTTTTTTAGTTTTCTCTGATTTCTCAGCCTTTTTCTCTTGCTTCTTTTCGGGCTTCTTCTCCGCCTTTTTCACCTCTTTCTTTTCTGCTTTTTTCTCGGCAGGCTTTGTGGCTGCTGGTGCCGTTTCCGGCTTTTCGGGTGGGGCAGAGCGTAGCACATCGTCGTCGGGGCGGGTGTTCTCGTTGTTGTCGAAGCCAGTGGTGTCCACTTGCTCCACAATCACCTTTTTGCTGCGCAGATTGCCCACCACCTGGTGTCGCCACTTCACCGAAATGGTGTCGTAGGCTGTCCATCCCTTTTCGGGCATCACCTTCTTGTAGAAGAGCAGGAGTTTTTTAAACTTGTTTTCGAATCCAGAGGCATCGCCCAAGTTCACCACATGCCCAGTGATGTTGGGAATCATGTAGATGTTGTTGGAATCGCGGTACTCAAACATTGCCACCAGCGCATTGAGTGCCGAGTCGCCGCTCACATAGTTGATGAGCGGAATGAGGCGCTGTGGTGGATATGCGGCGGTGAAATGCCCCTTCACGATGGGCACATCGCTGCTGAACGATGTGGAGGCGGGCATTCGCTTGCCTTCGCGGTTCACGTAGTACATGTTGTCGCCATCAATCACGCGCATCACAGGCACCAGTTGGCGCACCTTCACCAGCAGCACGCCATCTTCGCCCTTCACACACTCGCCCGACTCAAGATATGGCGACTTGGCAAGTGCCTGTTCCACTTTCTTGAGGTCGATGTCTGCCATAGGGGTGCCTTTCAGGCGCAGGTGGCACTGGTCTAAGTATTGCATGATGCCTTCAGGGTTGACGAAAGTGGAACTGTCGTAGTTCTCTACGCGAATATCCACCTTCTGGCACACCTGTTGGCCTGCTTTACCTTTAGCCCAGAAAATGCCCCACACCAGTAGGCTTGCGAGCAAGATGATGATGATGTAGCGAGCGTATTTCAATGCTTCTGTTTCTTTACTTCTTCACAAATTTGAGGCAGCAGGTTGATAATATCGCCTGCACCGGCGGTCAATAATACCTCAAAGTTAAGATTTTGTATTGAGTTGAGCAAGTTTTCCTTGCTGTAAATCTTTTTGTTAGGGCAAGTTACGTCCTTCAGGATAATTTCGCTGGTCACGCCCTCGATTGGCTGTTCGCGGGCTGGATAGATAGGCAGCAAAATCAGTTCATCGGCAAGCGAGAGCGCTTCGGCAAATTGAGGAGCGAAATCGCGGGTGCGGGTGAACAGGTGAGGCTGGAATATCACGGTCAATTTCTTGCCGGGATAGAGGTCCTTCACCGAGCGGATTGACGCTTTCAATTCGTCGGGGTGGTGTGCGTAGTCGTCGATGACCACCTTGCCGTCTTCCTTCAGCCAGAACTCGAAGCGGCGCTTTGGACCCATGAATGTGCCGATAGCCTTCTTCATGGCTTCGCTTGGCACCTTCACCAGCCAGCAAGCGGCCATGGCTGCCACGGCGTTTTCGATATTGATGTCAACAGGCACACCGAGGTTGACGTCGGTGATGGTTTCGGTGGGAGTCACGAAGTCGAACACGATTTCACCATTGCCTTTTCTCACGTTGGCGGCATGGAAGTCGCCTTCGTTGAGCGAATAGGAGTAGGTGGCTACGCCTTCCTGTGGGCGTGGTTTCAGTGCCAAACCAGTGTGCACAATCAAGGCTCCACCGGGGCGCACGAGTTCGGTGAAGTGGGCGAAACTTTCGAGGTAGTTTTCGTAGTTGCCGTAGATGTCGAGGTGGTCGGCATCGGTTGAGGTGATAACGGCAATATATGGGCTCAACTGGTGGAATGAGCGGTCGAACTCATCGGCCTCAATCACCGAGTAGGGGCTGCTGTCGGAGAGCAGGAAGTTGCTGCCGTAGTTGCGGAGCACACCGCCGAGGAAGGCGTTGCAGCCGATTCCCGACACTTCGAGAATATGCGCCGCCATGCTCGATGTGGTGGTCTTGCCGTGGGTGCCAGCGAAGCAGAGTCCCTTGCTGTGCTCAGTGACCACACCGAGCACCTTGGCGCGCTTCACCACCTCGAAACCCTCGTTGCGGAACCAGCGCAAGCCTGCGTGGCTGTCGGGAACGGCAGGGGTATATACCACCAGCGTGCGTTCCTTGTCGCGGCAGTACGATGGAATGAGGTCGGGGTTCTCGTCGAAGGCGATTTCCACGCCTTCAGCCTCCAGAGCGCGTGTGAGGTCGGTAGGGGTGCGGTCGTAGCCAGCCACTTTTTTGCCTTTAGAGAGGAAGTAGCGTTCGAGGGCAGCCATACCTATACCGCCTGCGCCTACAAAATATATGGAATCAAAATCTTTCATCTTCATCTAAATTTATGTGTCGTTATTTTTTGTTTTCGTTGATAATTTTCTCCACTTCATCTACGATGCGCTCGGCAGAGTTGAGCAATGCCATTCGCAGCACATTGGCGCTGAGCGAGTGGAGTTTGTCCTCGTCGTTGACGGTGGCGAGCATGGCATCCACCAACTTTTCTGGGGCTTCGGCATCGGTGACCATGATGGCAGCGTCGCGGTTGGCGAGGGCGAGGGCGTTTTTCGTCTGGTGGTCTTCAGCCACATTTGGCGAAGGCACCAAGATGGAAGGCTTGCCGAGCAACTGCAATTCGCTGATGCTGCTTGCGCCGGCGCGCGAAATCACGAGGTCGGCGGCACGGTATGCCATATCCATATTGCTGATGAATGGCATTTGAATCACATTCTTCACGCCCGACTTTGCAAGGGCTTCCTTGCATTGCTGGTCGTAGAATTTGCCGGTTTGCCACACCACTTGCACATCGTCGGCCGCAGCGCCGAGTTTTTCGAGTCCGCCGATGATGCTCTCGTTCACAGTGCGTGCGCCCAGGCTGCCGCCAATGATGAGAATGGTGGCTTTCTCTGGGTCGATGCCCATGGCTTTGCGTGCCTCTTCCTGTGTGGCGTTGCACTCAAGCAGATTGCGGCGCACAGGGTTGCCTGTGAGCACGATTTTGTCTTCAGGGAAGAAGCGTTCCATGCCCTCGTATGCCACGCAGATGCACTTGGCGTTTTTGGCAAGGAGTTTGTTGGTCACGCCAGCGTAGGAGTTCTGCTCTTGGAGCAGGGTGGGGATGCCCTTCTTTTGGGCAGCCTTCAGCATTGGACCGCTGGCATAGCCGCCCACGCCGATAGCGATATCGGGTTTGAAGTCTTTCAGAATCTTCTTCGCCAAGCGAATACTCTTCCAGAGTTTGAACAGCACCTTCACGTTGCGCAACAGGTGCTTGCGGTCGAAGCCGCACACTGGCAACCCCTTGATTTCGTAGCCAGCGGCTGGCACACGCTCCATTTCCATGCGTCCTTCCGCACCCACGAACAGGATTTCAGCCTCAGGGTATCTGCGGCGAATTTCATTGGCTATTGATAAAGCCGGGAATATGTGACCGCCGGTACCACCGCCGCTCACGAGATAGTGTTTGTTATTTCCAGACATTGGTGTAATTTATAAGCAGAGAAGGATTTTCTGCCCTCAAGTTTTCGGGCAAATCCTGATCCTCTTGATTTGCGTTTTGTTTATCAGTTAAGCCTGCCACAGTGCGGCTGATGCTCAGCAGAATGGCAAAGGCGAAGTTTATAATTATGATTGACGTACCACCTTTCGAAATCAGTGGCAATGGCTGACCCGACACAGGGAACACGCCCGTGTTGATGGCCATGTGGAAGAACGCTTGCAGCGTGATCATCGACGCGGTGCCTATCACGATGAGGGTGGGCAGCGTGCGTCGGCATCGGCGTGCAATCATTGCCGCGCGTGCGAGCAGGAACAGGTAGAGCAGCACCACACAAGTGCCGCCGATAAGTCCGGTGTCCTCCACGATGATGGAGAAGATATAGTCGCTGAACGCCAATGGCAGACGGCTGCTCTCGCGCGAATTGCCGAAGAACACGCCCGTAACGCCGCCATGGGCTTGCGCCATGCGTGAGAACATTTCCTGCGCGTTTTTATCGTCGATGCGGCGATACACCAGCGAATCGTTGTACCACCAGTCGTGCAAACGCTTCTTACGCAAGTCGCTTCGGTCAATTTCTTTGCTTTTCGCGGGCTGTTCGGCGGTGAGATACGCTTCTTCTGTGGCTTCACCCTCGTCGATCACTCGCTCGCCGTTTTGCTTGGCGGCAAGTTGGATGTTCTCCTCCTTTTGCTCGTTGATATGGTTGATGTATTTGAATCCACCACCCAAAATGCTGAAAGCCAGAAGCAAAATGCCGATTTTCTTAAACGAAATGCCACCAACCACCATCATAATCAGGCTGATGCCCACCAGCAGAAGGAAGTTGGTCAAACCGCTCTTGAAAGTGAAGAGACTGAAAACGCCTACCACAGCCACACAGCCCCACAAACCGATGTTGCTCACGCCATTTTGCTTTTGGGTGCGCGACAAAATGAGCGACAGGGAGGTGACTACCGCAAGTTTGGCAAACTCCGACGGCTGAATGGATATGCCGAAAAGCCTGAACGAACGGCGCGCGCCATTCAGAATCTCGCCAAAGAACTGCACATACACCAGCGATGCGAGCGTGATGACGAACAGCCCCACGGTGATGCCGAAAAGGAACGCCTTGTTGTTGTACGGAATTTTGTGAACGAAGAAAAGCACGATGCCGCCCAGGAGCAGGAAGAAACAGTGCTTCACGATAGGCATATACACACCCATTGTGGCCACTTCGCGGCTTGATGCGCTGTAAGTTTCCACAATAGAAATGAGCACAAGCATAAAGTAGATGCCCCAAATCCATGGGTCACCATACTTTCGCGTCATTTCTTCATAGCGGTTTGCCTTGTCGTTAATTTTGTCCATTTTATTTGCCATGTGTTTTTTTAAGTTTTAGTGGTTAATTGAATATTTTGGGGATTGGAGCACTCGGAGCACTCGGAGCATTCGGAGCATTCAGAACTATCGGAACTATCGTCTTAACTTCTTCAACTTCTTGACTCCTTAACTTCTAAAAATCTAACTTCTAATTTCTAATCTCTTACTTTTCTTCAATCGCCCTTACGCCTTCCTTGAATTGCTCGCCACGGTCCTCCATATTGTGGAAGAGGTCGAAGCTGGCGCAGCATGGCGAAAGCAGCACGGTGTCGCCCTTTTGTGCCAGTTCGGTGCACTTGGCAAGGCAATCCTTCATGTTGTGCGTTTCGGTGAGCACAGGCACTTTGCCCTTGAAGAAATTGAGCAGTTTGGTGTTGTCGGCGCCGAGGCACACGATAGCGCGCACCTTAGTGCTCACAAACTCCATCAGTTCTTCGTAGTCGTTGCCCTTGTCCTTACCGCCGAGAATCAGCACCACAGGGGTGGTCATACTTTCGAGGGCATAGTAGCAAGCGTTCACGTTGGTGGCTTTCGAGTCGTTGATATAGGTGATGCCATTCACAGTGCGCACAAATTCGAGGCGGTGTTCCACAGCCTCAAAGTCGGCAAGCGCACGGCGAATCACGTCGTCTTTGATGTCGAGGCAAGAAGCCGACAGACCTGCTGCCATTGAGTTATACACATTGTGCAATCCCTTCAGCGAAAGTTCGGCGCGAGGAATGCTCCATTCTCTGCCGTCAATGTTGAATTTCACCACATCGTTGGTGTCAACGTAGGCAGCAAGGTTGGCATTGTCGGTAGCGTCGAAGGCGAGCATCTTGGCTTCGGTGTGCATGTGCTTGAGTTGCGCATCGATGATAGGGTCGCCCTGCCAGTAGATGAACGCGTCGTTTGCGTCTTGGTTCTGCATGATGCGGAACTTCGCAGCCACATAGTTCTCCATCTTGAAGTCGTAGCGGTCGAGATGGTCGGGGGTGATGTTGAGCAGCACAGCCACATTCGCCTTGAATTGGTACATGTTGTCGAGTTGGAAGCTGCTCAACTCAATCACATACACATCGTGGTGCTCGGTAGCCACTTGCAGCGCGAGGCTGTTGCCCACGTTGCCAGCCAGTCCCACATTCAACCCTGCTTTCCGCAGAATGTGATAGGTGAGCATGGTGGTAGTGGTCTTGCCGTTGCTGCCGGTGATGCACACCATCTTGGCATCGGTGTAGCGACCTGCAAACTCAATTTCGCTGATAATAGGAATATTCTTTGCGGTAGCCTTCTTCACCATTGGGGCGGTGGCAGGAATGCCAGGGCTCTTGATGATTTCGTCGGCGGCGAGCACTTTTTCCTCGGTGTGCTTGCCCTCTTCCCATGCTATCTCGTATTTGTCGAGAAGTTCCTTGTATTTCGGTGCGATGGAGCCCATGTCGCTCAACCACACGTCCATACCTTTCACTTTGGCGAGCACTGCGGCACCTGCGCCGCTTTCGCCACCACCTAATACTACGATACGTCGATTTGATGTCATGATTTCTGAATATTGAGGAAGTTTAACGAACCTTTAATGTCACGAAAGTAATCACTGCCAAGAAGATAGCCACAATGAGGAATCGCATCACGATTTTCGATTCAGGAATGGCGTTGACAGGTTTTTGCCACAGTGCTTCCACCTTGCCGGCTGGCACTTGGAAGTGGTGGTGGAGCGGTGTCATCTTAAACACGCGCTTGCCCTCGCCAGTCTTCTTGCGGGTGTATTTGTAATATGCCACCTGTATCATCACCGAAATGTCTTCCACGAAGAAGGTGAGGCACAGGATAGGAATCAGGAGTTCCTTGCGGATGAGGATGGCAAACACGGCGATGATGCCGCCAAGGCAGAGGCTGCCGGTGTCGCCCATGAACACTTGCGCAGGGAATGAGTTATACCACAGGAAACCGATGGTGGCACCGATAAATGCGGCGGCATATACCACCAGTTCACCGCTGTCGGGTATGTACATGATGTTGAGGTACGATGAGTAAATCACGTTACCTCCCAGATAGCACATGATGGCGAGTGCCACGCCTATAATCGCCGAGGTGCCCGTGGCAAGTCCGTCGAGTCCGTCGGTGAGGTTGGCGCCGTTGCTCACTGCCGCCACTACGAAGATGGTGACGAGGATAAACACAATCCAACCGCCAGTCTGTGCGTGGTCGCCCATCCACTTGGTGAGCATCGCATAGTCGAAGTTGTGGTTCTTCACAAATGGGATGGTGGTCTTGGTCGATTTCACCGTTTCGGTTTTGTGTTTCACTACCATTTCGCTGGTTTGCTTGTTCTCCACCGTCACGTTTTCGTTCATCACGATGGAAGGGGAGAGGTACATGGTGAGGCCCACAATCAAGCCGAGGCCCACTTGACCTACAATCTTGAATTTGCCCTTCATGCCCTCCTTGTTGTGCTTCTTGATTTTCAAGTAGTCGTCGGCAAATCCGAGCGCGCCACACCAGATGGTGGCCACAATCATCAGCACCATATACACATTGTCGAGTTTGCCGAGCAGCAAGCAGGGAATGAGAATGGAAATGATGATGATGATACCGCCCATGGTGGGGGTGCCCTTCTTCTCCATCTGACCTTGCAAGCCGAGATTGCGCACAATCTCGCCCACCTGCATGAGTTGGAGGCGTTCGATGATTTTTTTGCCGAATATGATGGCGATAAAGAGCGACAGCACCAAGGCTAAACCTGAGCGGAAGGTGATGTATTCAACCAGTCGTCCGCCTGGCAGGTCGTATTCTTCTAATGCGTGGAATAAGTGATAAAGCATACCGTTTTACAATTATTTTTCGTCGTTAAATATGTCGGCAAGCACCTCTCTGTCGTCGAAGTGGTGCTTCACGCCTTTAATTTCTTGATAAGTCTCGTGTCCCTTGCCAGCCACAAGCACCACGTCGCCCTTCTTGGCGAGGCGGCAAGCCACTTTTATGGCTTCGCGGCGGTCGGTGATTTTCAGCACGCGTGAGCGGTTGCTGTCGTCGAGTCCAGCCTCCATTTGGCGGAGAATCTCTTCAGGGTCTTCGCTGCGTGGGTTGTCGCTGGTGAGTATCACCTGGTCGCTACGGTTGGCGGCTTCGGCTGCCATCATAGGGCGTTTGCCGTGGTCGCGGTCGCCACCACAGCCACACACTGTGATTACCTGTCCCTTGCCGCACACCACATCGTTGATGGCGGTGAGCACATTCACGAGGGCGTCGGGGGTGTGGGCGTAATCTACCACGGCGATGTAGCCACGGGGTGAGCGCATGGTCTGGAAGCGGCCCGACACGGGTTTGAGCATACTGATTTTTACCAGCACCTCGCTCTTGTCGAAACCGAGCAGCAGGGCTGCGCCATACACGCTGGCGAGGTTATACACATTGAATCTGCCGGTGAACAGCACTTCCAGTTCCTGACCGTCGAGGGTGATGGTGGTGCCGTCGAGGCGTTCCTCAATCACTTGCGCCTTGAAGTCGGCAAGTGTGCGGAGCGAATAGGTGTAGTGCTTTGCCTTGCAGTTTTGTACCATCACGCTGCCCACCTTGTCGTCGGCGTTGACCAGCGCGAAGGCATCGGCTCCCAAGCCGTCGAAAAACATTTTCTTCGCCTTGATGTAAGCCTCCACAGTCTTGTGGTAGTCGAGGTGGTCGCGGGTGAGGTTGGTGAAGATGCCGCCGGCGAATTGCAGACCGTCGATGCGGTGCTGCGCGCAGGCGTGCGAACTCACCTCCATAAACGCATATTCGCAGCCGGCTTCCACCATTTCGTGGAGCAGACGGTTGAGCGACATGTGGTCGGGGGTGGTTTGCTTGGCTGGATATTCGGTGCGGTCCACCATATTTTTCACGGTGGAGAGCAGTCCTGCCTTGTGGCCGAGCGACTGCGTGAGCTCGTAGAGCAGGGTGGCGGTGGTGGTTTTGCCGTTGGTGCCGGTCACACCCACCAGTCGCAACTTGGTGCTTGGGTGGTCGTACCATGCGCTGGCGAGGTGCGCCAAGGCGATGGTGCTGTCTGCCACCTGTATATACGTTACCGTATCGTTCAAATTTTCGGGTAAATCTTCGCACACCACGGCGGCGGCACCTGCTGCCACCACTTGTGGGATAAACTTATGTGCATCTACCGCCACACCTTTCACGGCAATGAACAGCGCGCCGGGCTTCGCCTCTCGCGAGTCGTTGGTCACCGAGGTGATTTCCACTTCGGCATTGCCCACCACTTTAATAGCTGTGATGTCGGCGAGTAATTGATTTAACTTTTTCATCTTTTTAGCCCTTTAATAATGTTAGATGTATTCACACACTATATATATTATGAGTTGTTTGCTTTCACCATTCTGGGGTTGTTCGACAGGTGCAGTCTGATGCTCGTGCCACGGTGATAGGCGGTGCCTGGTGTCACGCTTTGACTGGTGACGATGCCCACGCCCTCACATTCCACGCGCAGCCCGATTTTCTCCAGTCGCACCAGCGCGTCGCGGAGATTGAGCCCCACTACATTAGGCATACCCTTGTTTCCGTTCTTTGGGGTGGCGCCGTGAATCAACTTTGAACAGCCCACCGCTTGCTTGATGTAGGAGATGCGCGATGGCTGGTCGCTGCCGGCGGTAATCATCGTTGACTCGTGGGCAGCCGAACCGCTGTTGCGATAGTCGGCGGCGTTGCCGAGCAGACCCTTTGCGTAGAGTTTCAGGGCTATGTTTTTCAGCACAGTGCCACTGCCGCTTGCCGCACTCTTGCTGCCTCCGTAAATGAGCACCATGCAACTATACATAGGCTTTTCGTAAGGGAAGAAACCGCAGAATGCGAAACGGCGCACGTTGCTGTATCCGCTTTTGCCGCTCGACACGTAGGCGGTGCCTGTCTTGCCGGCAATGTGCACCAAACTGTCGCGGAGCGTGCGTGCGGTGCCCTGTCGCCATACCACGCCGTGGAGCAATTCGCGCATTTTTGCCGCATTTTCGGGCGAGCAAACTTGGTCGCGCACATAACTCACGGGCACGATAGAATCCTGTTCGCCCTCTCTCGAAAGTTTCTTGATGAGGCGTGGGCGCACAAATTTGCCGTCGTTGGCCCATGAATTATACATGGCAAGGGTGTAGATGGGTGGGATATACACGTCGTAGCCGAACGATTGGCCACGGAGCGTGCGTTTGCCTTCCTTGTTGTTCTTCAGAATGCGGTAGGTGGGTTGGCGTTCGCCAGCGATACCAGTGTGGAACGGCTCGAAAAATCCCATGCCTTCGAGGCGTTGGCGCAAGCCGTCGGGGTTGTTGCCGTATTTGCGCCACATGATGCGAGTCATACCCACATTCGACGATTTTGCGATGATGTCGCGGATATTGAACGATGCGGCGCCATGCTCGTCTCTCACCACGATGCCGGGTTCAAGGGTGTAGTTGCTGCCTGTGACAATCACTTCGTCGAGGTTGCTCACCGCGCCGTCTTCCAGCGCCACCATCATGTTGATGGGCTTCAGCACAGAGCCTGGCTCATAGCCGAGCACGGCGTGGTTTTCGCCTTCGGTGTATTCTCCGTCCTTATTGCGGTCGAGGTTGGAAATCGCCTTGATTTCGCCGGTGCTCACCTCCATCAGAATGGCGCAGCCCCACCTTGCCTCGCTTTCCTTCAGCATCGCCATCAACTCGTTTTCTACGATGTCTTGGAGTTGCACATTGATGGTGGTGGTCACGTCGTAGCCCGGAATGGGGTTACCGCCATAGTTGGCGGTGTTGGCGTTGAGTGCCACCTTCGGAGCCTTCACAGGCACGCCAAAGAGCAGGCTGTCGAGAAACATTTCCAATCCCGAAATGCCGTGACGGCCGCTGACCACGTTTTTCTCCAGCACGGAGTAGAACATACTGCCGCTCTTTTTCAGGAATGGAAGCGTGACGAGTTTGTCGAGCACTTCCTTCTTGACGGGTTGCTTCAGGAACTGGAAGTTGGTGCTGTTCTCCTTGCGTCCTTCGGTGAAAATCTCTTTCCACTTTTCGGCAGGAGTGCGCTTGAACATCAGTGCCAAACTGTCGCAAAGGGCGGGGAGTTCGCGTTCAAACTCGCGTTGGTTGAATGCCTTGTCTTGCCAGTTGATATAGGTTTGGAAGTATAAAATAGGGTCGCTCACGTTGCCGATACTGCGTGCCGCCATCGTGCCGAAAGGCTTCTTGCGGCGCATCAGTCGCTCACCGTAGAGGATTTTGTTGCTTTCCTTCAGGAATGGGAATTTGGAGATGCGCTCAAATTCGCTGTGGGTGACCATGTGGTCGATGAGTTTGTAGCAGTGGCTTTTTTTCTTTTTCGCATTCAGCAGTTCTTCCTTCCATTGCTCAGCGGTTTTTGAGTTGTCGAAAGCGGCAAGGCTGTCGCAGAGGGCAGGGAGTGCTTTGGTGAATTCCGAGTCTTTGATGCCGCTGAAGCCCCAGTCCACACGCACGGTGTAGAAATACATGTTGGCGGCGAGCACACTGCCGTCGTCGGCAAGGATTTTTCCTCGCTCGGCGTTGATGATGGTGGTGTCTTGCCATGCGCTGTCGGCCTTGGCGTTCCACTCCGGTGCTTGGGTCACCGTGGTCTTAAACAGGCGGGCGACGATTGTGCTGGAAAACGCCAGAAGGACGATCATTACAAACATGTAACGGCCAAGAATACGCTTCTTGTTGGTCTGGAGGGCTTTGTTTTGTGTTTTTTTCATTTTTCTGAAAGTTTATATGGTGGTTGATCGGGGGTTGTTAAATCGATGTGGCAAGTGTCGATAAGTTGCTTCATCTCGCTTTCGCGGATTTTGGAGTTGAACTTCGCGCTGGCGTTCACGCAGTCGGTGCGCACGTCGTTGAGTTCGGCGTTCAGGTTGATTACCTCTTGCAGGCAGTCTTGATATTCATACTTCTTGCTGATGTTCATCATAATCAGCACTGTGATGCCGATGATGTAGAAACCGTTGCGGCGGAAAAAGTCGAGCGTGAGGAAACTGCGCCCCTGGGCCCATCTTTTGAAAAGCCCGTTGTTGGTGCCGCTATTTTTGTTCTTTCCTTTAGCCATGTTTGCCGGAGTGCTGTTAGATGAATTGCTATCTTGTTGCTATTTTGCGTTATTCGTTTTCTTTCTTGTAGGCGATGCGCAGTTTTGCGCTTCTTGAGCGAGGGTTGCGTTCCACTTCCTCGTCGCTTGGCGTGATCACCTTGTTGTTCACCAACTTCAGCGGGCAGTTCACTCTGCCGAAGAAGTCTTTTTCAATTTTCCCTTCAATGTTGCCGCTCTTCATGAAGTTTTTCACCAGGCGGTCTTCGAGCGAGTGGTAGGTGATAATCACCAGTCGTCCGCCGGGCTTCAGCACCTCAAGGGCTTGCTGCAACATACGCTTGAGCACGCTGATTTCGTCGTTCACCTCGATGCGGAGTGCCTGAAACACCTGCGCCAGTTCCTTCTTCTCTTGCGAGGGCTTGATATACGGCTTCACCACATTCAACAGCTGGTCGGTGGTGACGATGGGCGACGCGCTGCGTGCCTTCACAATGGCGGCTGCCATGCGTCGGCTCTGCTTCAGTTCGCCGTAGAGGTAGAGCATGTTGGCAATCTCCTCCTCGCTGTAGTTGGCGATAACCCACGCCGCATCGTGCTTCGCGTTGCGGTTCATGCGCATGTCGAGGTGGCCGTTGAAGCGGAACGAGAAACCGCGCTCGCTGTCGTCGAAGTGGTGGAAACTCACGCCCAGGTCGGCAAGCACGCCGTCCACACCCTCCACGCCGTAGTAGCGCATGAAGTTTTTCAGAAAGGCGAAATTTCCGTGTACAAATGTAAATCGGCTATCGTCGATGCGGTTGGCGTATGCGTCCATGTCCTGGTCCATACTGTAGAGCCTTCCGCTCTCACCCAGATGCTTCACTATCTCACGGCTATGGCCGCCACCGCCAAAAGTCACGTCCACATAAGTGCCGTCGGGCTTGATGTCAAGTCCTGTCATGCACTCGTTGAGCAGTGCCGGAATATGGTATGTAACTTGTTCAGCCATTGTCGGAAAAATAAATTTTCTTATATAAGGTGTAATCAGGGTGTAAAGTTACTTATAATTTCCAATAAATTTACAAATTTAAACCACTTAAATTTTGTAAATTACAGAAAAAGTTATTAACAACCGCCGAGAGTGCGCTAAATCGCCGATTGCTCCGTCTCGCCCAACATTTGCACTTGTAAATTTCCCCTACAATTTTGTGTGTAAAAATCTCCGCTTCCGCAGGGCGAACCTCTAATTATCTAAAAATCTAACTTCTAAAATCTAACCTCTTACTTCTAACCTCTAACCTCTAACTTCTAACCTCTAACTTCTAATTTCTAACTTCTAATTTCTTTCTCGGTTTTTGGTGGAGAGCATGATGGTGATGAGTTCGGCGGCTGAGGTGAGGCACAGGGCTTTTGGTATGGTCCAGTTGAGTTCTTCGGGGAGGAAATTGACGATGCGTGTGCCGAAGTAATAGCACAGCGCAATGGCACTGAGTATCATGGTGCTACCCACGGCAATTTGGCGTTGGCCCACGATGAATGCGCCAGCCACGATTTTCGACACGATATATCCGCCAGTGACGGTGAACAGCGCCACGGCATACACGGTGTAGAGCACCGCCGAGTCGTCGTCAACGTTGCCGCTCACGAAGTAGAAAAGCAGGGCAAGGGCTATCACCATCACGAGGTGGGCATTGAAAAGTAGCGAGAACGAACCTTTCGCCTTGTTGTCTTCCAAAAAACGGCACAGCCCCAAATAGGTGAACGCCTGGAGCGAAAATCCTGCGAGGAAAAACGGTTCCCAAAAGGAGTCGAAAAGCGTGCCGATGGCGAAAACCACGCAGCTCATCAGAGTGGGTATGGTGTATTTTTGTATGCGTGTCATGCTGTTTTTTTTCAAAGTTAGCAATTTCATCGCTCTTACAAAAATTTTCGTCAAGATTTTTGAAGTCAACGAGTCAACGAGTCAACAGGTCAACGAGTGGGGTGGGGGCTTTTGGATTTTTTGGATTTTTCGAGGTCTCGAAGATTCGGAGATTCGAGATTTCGAATCGCTTGAAAAAATTGGTGTAAATAGGATTAAAATGGATTAAACAGGTGTTCTCCCATCTGATTCGTCTGATTCGTCTGACTTGTCTGACCTGTCCGACTCGTCCGACACCCCCAAAAAACTCGTTGACCTGTTGACTCGTAGACTCGTTGACTCCCCTACTGGAAAAAGATTTTTTGGCCGGTGATGAGTTCTTCGTTGGGCTTCATGGCGTTGAGTTTGAGCAGCGACTTCATGCGCACGCCGTATTCCTGCGAGATGCTGTGGAGCGTTTCGCCTTTTTTCGCCACATAGAATTTCACGGAAGGGTGGCGGTCGAACTTCTTCTCCACCCAGATGCGCTCGCCCTCGCGTGGACGCGCGTTGCGGTCGGTGATGTCGTTGTAGTCGAGAATGTTTTTCAGTTTTTTTGAGAACTCAAGGGCGATGCTCTCGTAAGTGTCGCCATGCTTCGCCACCACGAAATATTTGTCCCATTTGCGGTGAATCACATGCTCCATAAACGCCTTATCGTAAGCCTTTTTGTAGGCTTGTTCCTCGTCGTAGGTCTGCTCGGCTTCGGCGGTGGCGGCACTTTCCTCCTTCGCCTTCGCCATCACAGGCTGGTTGAGGTCGTATTGGAAAAGTTCGTAGGTTTCGATAAGACGAATCAACTTATCGGCGTAGGCGGGATTTTCGGCATATCCGCACGCCTTCAGCCCACGCGCCCAACCTTTGTAGTCGCTCACAGGAATGTCGAACAGACGCTGGTAGCGACTGCCCTGAAGGAATTTTGCGTGGTCTTCGTAGCCGTCTTCCGGCGAGTCGTATTTGCGGTAGCAGTTGTATGCCGATGCAGCCCCCACATAGGTGCGCTCGCCCTCCCACGAGTGGCACTTGATGCCGAAGTGGTTGTTGGAGCCTGTGGCGAGTTTGCTGCGTCCGGCACCGCTCTCCAGCAGTCCTTGCGCAAGGGTGATAGAGGCAGGAATGCCGTATTGCTGGCAATGGCGAATGGCGATGCCCTTGTATTTGTCGATATATTCAAGAAACACGCTCGAAAGCCCCTGCGCCGCCGAGGTGAGGCACATCAGCGCAAGAAAAACACAGCAAATCCATCTTTTGGGGTTGCCGTTTGGAAAATTATCAATATATTTGCAATGAAAATAAGTCTTTAACATAAACTCAGATACGATGACTGAAAAAAATATAACTACAAAGGTACAAGTTTTAGCTTACAATGAGCTGAATCAGGAAGATAAAAATTTGGTTGACCTCGCAAAAGAGGCCACGAAAAGCAGTTATACGCCATATAGCCACTTCAATGTGGGCGCGGCTTTGCTGCTCGACAATGGTGTGATGATCAAGGGCGCAAATCAGGAAAACGCCGCTTTTGCCGGTATTTGCGCAGAGCGCAGCGCGTGTTACAACGCTGGTGCCAACTATCCGGGCGTGGGCATCAAGAAGGTGGCTGTCACCGCTTTCCAGAATGGCGATTTCGTGAAAGAGCCTTGCGCGCCTTGCGGCGTGTGCCGTCAGGCGTTGCTCGAATTTGAGGTGCAGGCTGGTCACCCTATGGAGGTGATTCTCATCGGTCGCGACACCATCTATCGCCTCGAAAGCATCAAGAGCACCCTTCCGCTCAGTTTTACTGAATTTTAAACAAACTCTCGCATAGGAAAGACCAATGTCGCTCGAAAAAATGCGGCATTGGTCTTTGCATATTTTTATGGCTGTGATTAGGAAAATATTCAATCTCGTTTTGCTCACGGTGGGCACTGCTGTGGCAGCCCCTGCTGCTGCCGCCCCTGTGGCTGATTCGGTGGCGGTGGCTGATACTGTGGCTTGCATCGATGCGCTTGATGCCGCTGTCAACACTCGCCAAGCGCCCTACTACGGCTGGAAGCGCGATGTGAGCTACACTGGCGTGCCGCTGTTGCTGTCGTCGGTGGTGGTGAAGGAGGCAAAAACAGGGTTTCCATCGCCTAATCTCAGTTTGAAAAGCGGTTTTAAAACGAAAATCGACAACTACACCCGCTTTGCGCCATACCCTGTGATTGCGGCGATGAAACTCGCTGGCTACGAGGGGCGCTCGAGTTGGTCGCGGCTTGGCGTGTCGGCGCTCGCGTCGAATGCCGTGATGGCAATGGCTGTGATGGCTACGAAGCACGCCGTGAGCGAGTTGCGACCCGATGCCACGGAGCGAAACTCTTTCCCATCGGGGCATACTGCCACGGCATTTGTGGCAGCCACCATTCTGCATAAGGAATACGGCATGACCCGCTCGCCGTGGTTTTCGGTCGGGGGCTACGCCCTTGCCACCGCCACAGGCGTGATGCGTGTGCTCAACAATCGGCACTGGATTTCTGATGTGATGGCTGGCGCAGGCATTGGCATCATTTCCACGGAACTGGGCTATTTTGCCGCTGACTTGATTTTTAAGGATAGGGGAGTGGAGCGTTATGAACTCGATGGCGAGGTGTCGGTGAATCCGTCGTTTGTGGATATTCAGATGGGGGTGGCGGCACATTCGGGACATATCGACTTCGGCTCCGATCGCCGCATTGCTCTCGGCACGAGTGCCGTGGTGGGCATGGAGGGCGCTTACTTCCTGAATAAGCACTTCGGCGTGGGCGCACAGGCGCGCTTGATTAGCACCCCTGCGCAGATTGAGGGCGCGGTTGAAGGCGCAACCGGCGTGGAGATTGAGGATAACCAGTTCAACAACGCTTCGCTTGCGGTGGGTGTGTATGGCAATCAGGCGTTGAGCCGACGCATTTCGGTGGGGGCGAAGGCACTTTGTGGCGTGCGTTTTGCCGACGGTATTCGCTATGTGAGCCACCAGTCCGACGCTACCGAAATCTTGCAGGCGAAAGGCGGCACAGCGTTCAACTATGTGCTGGGCGTGAACTTCGCATGGCGCTACCGCACCAACTTCGCCTGGAAACTCTTCGCCGACCTCGACGCCGCCAAAACCACTTACACCTACCAATCCTACACCACCACCAAAACCCTCGCCCACACCACCCTCGGCGCCGCCTTCTCCGTGGTTTTCTAACAAGTCAACGAGTCAACAAGTCAACGAGTCAACAAGTCAACAAGTCAACGAGTCAACAGGTCAACGAGTTTTTTTGGGGGGCTGACAGGTCGGACAGGTCTGACAAGTCCGACGAATCAGATGGGAGAACACCTATTTAATCCATTTTAACCCTATTTACACCGATTTTTTTGAAGCCAATAAATCCAAATCTCGAAGAATCGAAAAATCTAATTTCTAACCTCTAATTTCTAACATTTGGGTTAAATAGAAAATGGTAACCTCACGGTCACCATTTTCCAAAACTTTTGCTTTAAAAAAGTATTTACTATTTCTGTTCTGTTTCTATATTATTTGATAATCATAACTTTGGTGTAGGGCTGTTCTGGCATTTGTGCGCCTTCTTGCGCCGCAAACACGCCGTAGTTGCCTGTTGGGAGGCGTTCGCCAGCCTCGTTGCAGCCGTCCCATGCCACCGAACCGTTTGCTCCGGTGAATTGCTTCACCACATTGCCCTTCGCGTCCTTGATGACCACGTTGGAGCCTTCCATCAAGCCTGTGATGGTGATGTAACCGGTGAAGTCGGGGCGAACTGGGTTAGGATATGCATACACGTTGCTGTAGTCGGTTGCCGACTCAGTGTAGTCGCTGAAGAACTGCTGTACGCCGAGTGGGGTGACCACAAACACGGAGTTGTTGTCGGTATTGCAGCACACCTGATACACCACATTGGTGAGCAATGGGCTGTTGCTTGAGGTGTAGTGGTTGATCACCGTCTTGCAGTCGGGCGAAAGCAGATACAGACCGTCGCTGCCAGTTCCCACCCATTTACGGTTGAGAGTATCGACCTCCACGGTGTAAACGCTTGTTCCTTCCAGCGATTTGGCCTTTTCCACGGTAAAACCTTCGTTGAAGGCATCGGTGGCCTTAAACATCACAAGACCCTTGTCGAATCCGAACACGATGTTGTCGTCAAGGTCGGCCTTTATTGCCCAAGAATAAACCCAGCTGCAGGTAGAACCATCAGACGCAGTGAGTGAGGTGAACGACTTGGTTTCATATTCACCTGTTGACAAATCAGGATTGTTGCGCCAAACTATAAGAGGGCAAATATAGTCGCCAGCATTAAATACTTTTATGTTACTTTTATTGCTAATGTCAAGAATACTACGTTTAAACGTAGCTACACTCAAAACATCGTTAATCGGATAAGTTGTCCAATCAGAAATTGAGACATCGTTGCTCACCACTTTGTCGTGGGGTAGAACTTTCACAGGAGCCTGTTCTTTTGGCCATGAGTTGACCAGCCACAAATTACCAGCGTTGTCGAAACGATAAGCTCCCTTGTAGCTCTTTGTCGGTGAAATAGCGTCTGTGTATTGTTTCACCACTGTGTTGTCAACTACTTTTATTAAAAATTTGGCACGAGTGTGAATGTAGTAGGTGTCGGTGGTGTCCAATGGATCAAATTCTGGCCAGTACCAGCCTTGCGTTCCCGCAACAACTGTAGGATTCGCACTTTCCCACGAAGTTCCATCGAATTTGTTGATCTCACATACAGCGCCCACATTGGCTTTTGGCAAAATGCCGTTGTCGCTGGTGGCGGTGAGGTAGAGCTTGTGGGTGTTTTTGTTGTAGCCCATCCAGAAAGGCACACCGTTGATGCTCACTGCGTCGGGCTTGTAGTAGGTGTTTGTGGCAGCATAGCTGTGAACACCCTTCTCGTTCACACCCCAGAGAGTGCCGTCGCCGTCGGGTGCGCAACTCACCAGTTCTTTTACCGTGAATGTCTTTTTCACAGCGTTGCCGCCCTCGGCATCGAGGGTGTAGTAGTATTTGGCGGCGAAGAAGTTTGCCAAATAGCCTGTGGCGGTTTTCTGTACATTGGTAGGTGCGGCTTCCACGATGGAGGTGCTGGTGAACGTTGCCTCGTCGGTGCCGCTGTCGGTGATGGTCACCTTTGTCAATCTCTTGTCTTGCTTCACAAGTATGGTTGCATCGTTGATGGCAAGAATCTTACCGTTCACCATATTGGCAATAGTTGTTTTCTTGTAGCCATTAAGCCATTCGGGCACGCTGTTGGTAGGGCAGTAGAACACTTCTTGATTGGGGAGGAACACTATGCGCCACTTTCCCACTTCTGCCACCGACGAAATGTTGTAACTATACACGCGTGTTTCGGTGATTCGCATTTTCGTGTCGTCAATAACCACGAATCCGAATCTGGTGGCCACGAAAATCTTGTCGCCGCTGAAAGTCACATCGTTAATCACGCGCGATTGCGTCATCACAGCGTCTTTGATGTTGGGGATGTTGGTCACCTTGCCGTCGTTTGCCACGATATCGATGTTGGAGTCGTCGTAAGCCACCACAAGGTATTGCTTGTCGTAGTTGTAGTAAATGCCGCTGATGAGCGTGCCCGAAAGCTGGTTCTGGTTGCTCAGCACGGTTTGCGCCTTGGTGCTCTTGTCGAAGCAGTAGAGGCTGTTGTTCACAAGGCTGTAAACCTTGTCTTTTGTGTCAATCACATTCTGAGTGGAAGATATGGCGAAGCGAGTGTGCGTCACCCATTTACCCGACGACAGTTGTGCGCTTGCTGCCAATGGCAGTGCCACTAAAAGTGCGATGAGAATTTTCTTTATCATGATGCTGAAAATTTTTCCTATTTATATCTTCGTTAACGCGTAAAATCGTGTAAAATTGTGTGATACGGCGCTTCTTACAGCCGCATTTCCACTTCTTTGTTGTTGCCAGCCACGTTGGTGAACTCGAAGGCGCACCATTTGCCCGTCACTTCGCTCTCGTAGCGGTAGCTGTACCACCGCTGCCCGATGCAGCTCACCAGTGCCATGCCCAGATGCTCTGTGTCGGCTCCTGCGCCCACCATGCCCTTCTTCTCCACGATTTTCACGTGGGAGTCGAATTTCGTGATTACCAGGTTCACCGTGTCGCCCTCACGAATGGTGAAGTGCCTCTCGATGCTGATGTCGCCGCCCTTCAGTGCCGTGATTCTTACGGTGTCGGGGTGTGGCTCGCCACCGGTGGGAGCCACATTCATCGGCACTATCTTTGTGCTGGTGGCCCCAGGGTTTTTGGGACTGCAAATCATTCCCAAACTCATGAATGCCACTACCATGATTATCAGGTAGAAAATAGTTGAGTCGAAGAATGCCATAATAGCACAAAGATAAACAAAAAATTTTTAAGCAACTCGCTTTTTAGCGTTAAAATTCCACGCCCACTTTTATGCACAGGTTGTGGAATGCCTCGCCTTGCTTGAGGTAGGTCTTGCCTGTGTCGTCTTTGATGGCGCCGGGGGTGTCGCCTTGGCACCAGAGTTTGTAGTCGGCGGTTTGCAATTCGTAAGCCACGCCCACGTTGAACGAGAAAAACTCGTTGGTGGCGAAGTGGTAGCCGATGGTTGGCGAGGTGAAGAATCCTTTGTGGTTGATGAATGTGCCACCCACTTTCAGGCTCACGAAAGGCGTGTTCTTCGACTCGCTCATGAAGTTGTAGCGTCCTTCGAGGTAGAAGGGGATGAATGGGTAGCGCCATGCCGGGTCGTTGCGCTTGCCGGCGTTCTCCTTGGTCTGGTTCCAGAACATAGGGTAACTCTTTTCCTCTGGCTTGAAGTCGTGGATTGCCACACCCAAACCGAGGTGGGTCTTTGGTGTGAAGGCATAGCCAAAACTGGTTTCCACCAACCAGTAGTCGTTGCGGGGAGCGCTCACGCCCATGCTATAACCGAGGTCGATGAAGCCACGGAATTTTGAGGTGTCGTAGTTCTTCTTTTTGGTCAAATGGTCGATATAGTTGATTTCGTCCATTGTGTAGTGGTAGGTGGCTTGGTCGGCGTCGTTGGCAATGGTTACCACACGCTCGTCGCGCTCGGTGATTACACCGGTCACCACTTGACCGTTGCGCAAGTGGATTTGCACTTTGGCAGGTTTCTTCTCTGCGTTGGCACTGAGGGCAACTGCTGCCACAATCAGTGCGAAAAATAGTTTTTTAAGCATAAGATGTTAATTATAGATGTAGTTAGAATTTCTGTAAGTCAACGAGGTGCTTGTATGAGCCATTTTCGGCGATAAGCTGGTCGTGAGTGCCTTGCTCAATGATTTTGCCGTCTTGCAGCACGCATATAAGGTCGGCGTTCTTGATGGTGCTCAGGCGGTGCGCAATCACCACGGTGGTGCGGCCGTGCATCAAGTTGTCGAGAGCCTGCTGCACCAGGTGCTCGCTCTCGGTGTCGAGGGCGGATGTGGCTTCGTCGAGAATGAGGATAGGCGGATTTTTCAGGATAGCGCGGGCTATGCTCAGGCGTTGGCGCTGTCCGCCCGACAGGTTGCAGCCACGGTCGCCGATGTTGGTGTCGAAACCGTTTTCCGTGGCCATGATAAAGTCGTAGGCGTTGGCGATTTTCGCTGCCGCAATCACTTCCTCGTCGGTGGCGCTTTCCACGCCGAATGTGATGTTGTTGCGAATGGTGTCGTTGAAGAGGATGGCCTCTTGGTTCACGTTGCCCATCAGTGCGCGCAAGTCGTATTTGCTCACATCGCGAATGTCCACGCCGTCGATGCTGATGGAGCCTTCCTCCACGTCGTAGAAGCGGGGGAGAAGGTCGGCGAGGGTGGTCTTGCCGCTACCGCTCTGACCCACCAGCGCCACGGTCTTGCCGCAGCCGATTTCAAGGTCGATGCCGTCGATCACCCACTGGTCGCCGTAGCGGAATCGCACGTTGCTGTATTTGATGCCCTGCTTCATTTCTTTCAGCGGCACAGGGTGTTCGGGGTCTTTGATGGTGTCGTCGGCTTTCAAAATCTTGTCGATACGGTCAACCGACGCCAAACCGCGCTGAATGGCGTAGCTCGCCTTGGAGAAGTCTTTGGCGGGGTTGATGATGCTGTAGAAAATCACCATGTAGTAGATAAACGATGGTGCGGTGATGGTGGCGTTGCCCGACAGAATGAGCTTGCCGCCAAACCAAAGCACCACGGCGATGGTGGCGGTGCCGAGAAATTCGCTCATGGGGTGAGCGAGTTCGTAGCGGCGGTGCATGTTTTGGGTGATGCGGCGGTATTTGTTGTTTTCGTCGCTGAAGCGTTTGCGCACCTTGTCTTCGGCGTTGAACGCCTTCACAATGCGGAGTCCGCCCACGGTTTCCTCGATGTTGCTCAGGAGCATACCCCACTGGTTCTGCGCGTCGAGGCTCACTCGCTTCAGTCGCTTACCCACGGTGCCCATGATGAAGCCGGCGATGGGCAGGAGGGTGAACACGAAGATGGTCAACTCCCAACTCACCAGAATCATCATCGTCAGACACGCCAAAATCATGATTGGGTTTTTAAACATCAGGTCGAGGCTCGACATGATGCTGTTTTCTACCTCGGTCACGTCGCCGCTCATGCGCGCCATCACGTCGCCTTTGCGTTCGTTGCTGAAAAAGCCGATGGGGAGGGTGACGATTTTATCGTAGATTTGGTTGCGTATGTCGCGCACCACGCTGGTGCGGATTGTGATCATGTTGAAGGCTGCGAGGTAGGCACTGCCCACTTTCAAGCCGGTGAACACCACCAGCATACTGGCGATGGCAGCCAATGCCGTAGATGGTCCGTAACTCTCAATCAGGCATTGCACACCGTAGTAGAAATCGTTCACCACCACTTCTTTAAGTCCCTCGCTGCCCAGTTCCATGTAAGTGTAGTGCGCTTGGTTCATGCCAAAGAGCATTTCCAAAATAGGGATGATAAGCGCAAACGAAAACAGGGTCAAAAACGCCGAAAGCACGTTGAATATCACATTCAGCACTATATAGCGCTTATAGGGAGGAATAAATCTGCGAAGTAGGGTAAAAAAGCCTTTAAACATGAGTTATTTATTTATCAATTCAATACCGTGGCCACAAAAAACTGCATACCACACCAATTTAATAGCAAAGTTACACCATCTTCCCCTATCCACCAAAAAGACGTTTGAAATTTTATGGCGGTAAATTTTATGGCTGTAAAATTTGGTTGCAATGGTAGGTTTACGGTTTGTAAGACGCAAAAAATGCGGTTTGTAAGACGCAAATTTTGCGGATTAATAAAAATGTTGCTATTTTTGTGGTGAAAAAAGGTTTGTGTTATGTATATCCATCAACATCAGCAATGGCCTCATTTCGTTTGGAATAAGGAGACTGTCGCCATTAAGTTGGCAGAAGTGAACAAGGCTGCTGGCTACTTGGAGGGCAGGCTGTCGGCAATAGGTTTCGATGCACAGATGAAAGCGGTGGTCGAGACTGTGTCGCATAGCGTGATTTGTTCTTCGGAGATTGAGGGCGTGCAGTTGAACAGCGACCAGGTGCGCTCGTCGGTTGCCCGAAAACTTGGCGTGCCCATTTCGGGCGAAGTGGCATCTTCCCATTACGTTGATGGCGTGGTGGAAATGATGCTTGACGCGATGGTGCACTACGACCAACCTCTTACCGCCGACCGCCTTTTCGGTTGGCATTGCTGCCTGTTTCCTACAGGAAGAAGTGGCTATGCCACTATTGATGTGGGAGAGTACCGCAAAGGGGAGATGAAAGTGGTTTCGGGTATGTTTGGCCGCGAGAAAGTGCATTTTGTGGCACCTTCGGCAGAGAATGTGGAAAAGGAGATGAATGCATTTTTGGCGTGGTTCAATGGCTCAACAGAGGTTTGCGACTATGTGAAGTCGGCTGTTGCGCACTTGTGGTTTGTGTGTATTCACCCATTCGATGACGGCAATGGTCGCATAGGCCGTGCGATAGCCGATATGGCACTGAATATGGCAGACAGGAGCAAAATGCGATTTTTCAGTATGTCGAGGCAAATCAATGCCGAGAAAAAGAAGTACTACGAAGTGTTGGAGCAAACACAAAACGGCGATTGCGACATCACCGAATGGCTCGTTTGGTACCTATCTTGCATGATTCGGGCAATATCGGCATCTGACGATGCGCTTTCAAGGGTGCTGTCGAAGGCCACTTTTTGGCAAGTACATGCCGAAAAGGGAATTACCGAACGCCAACGAGATGTGCTCAACAAATATCTTGATGGCTATCAAGGAAAGTTGACCGTGAAAAAATGGGCGAAGTTTGCTGCGGTGTCAGCCGATACGGCGAGCCGTGATGTGAAAGATCTGGTGGCAAAAGGCATCTTGGCACCACAAGAGGGTAGGGTGCGTGACGTGTCGTATGGTGTCGTGATTTCTGCCGACGACATTTACGTGCCAGGAACCACCGACGATGATGAATAAGTAAGGCTCAGTGGAGAAATACTGGGGGACTGAAACAAAAACATAAAAAACAGCCTTT
>OIYV01000319.1_pt1 | contig 31200 bp, 30 predicted proteins | sample 1588251 | NCBI WGS metagenome assembly OIYV01 (sample SAMN03283282) | human gut metagenome | biome: human-associated habitat; material: feces | host: Homo sapiens | place: Peru | collected 2012
ATAAATTAAATAATAAAAAAATAATTAATTAATAAAAATAATAATAAATAATTTTTTAAAATTATAAATAATAAAAATAATATATTATTAAAAATAAGAAATTAAAAATTTTTAAATAAATTAATTAAATAAAAAAATAAATATTAAAAATAATTTATATAAAATTAATTAAATATAAAATTAAAATATATTTAATTAAATAATAAAAAATATTTAATATAAAAAATAATTATATAAGAAATAAATAAAAAAATTATATAAAAAATTATATAAAAAATATTAAATAGAAATGTATAATTAATATAAAATATAACAATATAAATTTAATTATTAAAGAAGAAAAACGATATAAAGTAATTAGATTAAAAGAGTGCATTTAAAATAAATAATATGAAAGATGATAATTAAAAAAGACAAAACATAAATTATGTACACTTGAAAAATGTAACAATAGAAATTACCAAACAAGGGAAAAAGTCCTAGAAATGGGAAATCTGGAAAATAAATTATATAAAATAATGCAAAATTATATGAGCGAGTTTACATAGTTCAAAAAAGATGACTTGAAAGTAAATAATAGAAATAATAAGTGTAAATATTAAATAAGTATTTTTTCTTATAAATAAATTATACAAGGAAAGTAAATAGAAAAAAATAAAAGAGCAATTTTCCACAAATAATTAAAAAATGTGAAAAAATAAAATGATAAATTAAATAATAAAAAAATAATTAATTAATAAAAATAATAATAAATAATTTTTTAAAATTATAAATAATAAAAATAATATATTATTAAAAATAAGAAATTAAAAATTTTCAAATAAATTAATTAAATAAAAAATATATAAAAAAATAAATATTAAAAATAATTTATATAAAATTAATTAAATATAAAAATAAAAAATATTTAATTAAATAATAAAAAATATTTTTTATAAGAATAAATTTTATAATAATTAATATAATTTAATGGGTGATATATATGAAATTGGCATTATGTTTAGCAGGAGGGCGGAGTTAAAGGTGCAGCACACATAGGAGTTCTAAAGGCACTTGAAGAAGAAAATGTTGAATATGAATACATTTCAGGAGCATCATCGGGAAGTATAATAGCAATATTAAAAGCAATAGGTTATTCTGCAGATGATATATATTTATGGTTTAAAAAATATTGTAAACAAATTAAATATGTAGATGCAAAAAACGTTTTTAAATTAATATTAGGATTAATATTTAGAGGTCAGATTATAATTAATGGATTAAATAGTGGAAAGAAAATAGAAAAGATAATAAATAAAATATGTAAAGAAAAAAATATAGAGAATATTAATCAGATAGAAACTAACCTGTTAATTCCGAGTGTTGATTTAAATGATGGAAAAATCTATTTTTTTACATCGTTTGAAAAAAGGCAAAGATATTCCGACCAAATAATATATGTAAATGACATAAACATAGGAAAGGCAGTTAGAGCAAGTTGTACATATCCAGGTGTTTTTTCTCCATGTGAGTATAATGATACATATTTGGTTGACGGAGGAATAAGAGAAAATGTGCCATGGAAAGGATTAAAAGAAAATGGTGCAGATAAAGTATTTTGCGTTACGTTTGAAGAAGAACTAAAAGAGAAAAAAAAAGCTAATATAGTTGATGCTATATTTGATTCATTGTCAATTCTATGTCATGAACTTTCAACATATGAATTGCATGAAGCTGACTATTTGATAAAAATAAAAACAAAAAAAGTTTCTCTTTTAGATACAAGTCAAATTGATTATTTATATAATGAGGGATATAACCAAGCAAAAAAATTTTTAAAGGAAACAAATATAAAATTATAAAAAAATAAAATTTCCAAAATTAATTGGAAATTTTATTTTTTTCATCTATAATATAATTTTCTTTTTTTATTGCTTTGTTTATGTTATTTTTATTTTTTAAGTTATCTTTTGCAACTGTCATCATCAATTTAATTCTATTAGTTTGATTTGCTTCACTTGCACCAGGGTCATAATCAATAGGAGCTATATTAGCTTCAGGAAATTTGCTTCTTATTGTTTTAATTACTCCTTTACCAACTACATGGTTAGGCAAACAAGCAAAAGGTTGAACGCAAACAATATTAGGAATGTCGTGTTCAATATATTCTATCATTTCTGCCGTTAGGAACCAACCCTCACCAGTTTGATTTCCTATTGATAAAATATCATTTACTTTTCCTTCTAAATCCCAAATATTGCAAGGCAATAAATATCCCTTCTTAGAATTATTTAGAGCAGATATAACAGGTTTCTCCAAAAGGTCAATTAATTTAATTGCTGTTTTGAATAATTTTGCCTTTATTGCATCTGTTTTTATTAATTTATTAAATGTAATTTTATGTGTTGCTATAAACTTTATAAATCCCATAAAGTCAGGAAGTATAACTTCAGCTCCTTCTTGCTCTAATTTATCAGCTACAAAGTTATTTCCAAAAGGATGGTATTTTATTAAAACCTCGCCAACTATACCAACCTTAGGCTTTATAACAGATGTATCAATTTCAATTTTTTCAAAATCTGATACAATGTCAAAGATACTCTGTTTAAATTCTTTAATACTAGATTTATTTACTAATTTTTTGCACTTTTCCATCCAATAGTCAAATAATTCTTTAGTTTTACCTTTGTTTATTTCATAAGCTCTATTTTTTGTAAGCATTTTTTGCAATAAGTCCGCATAAATACAACTTTTTATTAATCTTTCAATTAGAGGAATTGTTAATTTAAATCCAGGCATTTTTTCCATACCAACAACATTAAATGATATAACAGGCACATTTTCAAATCCAGCATCTTTTAAAGCTTTTCTAATAAACCCAATATAGTTTGTTGCCCTACAACCTCCACCAGTTTGAGACATTATTAGAGCTGTTTTATTTAAATCATATTTACCAGATTCTAGTGCTTCTATCATTTGACCGGTAACTAATATAGAAGGGTAACATGCGTCATTGTTTACATACTTAAGACCAGTTTCAACAGTATGCTGAGTGCAATCTTTTAAAAGTTCCATTTTGTATCCACTATTCTTCATTGCAGATTCCAAAAATTCAAAATGAATTGGAGCCATTTGGGGCATTAATATAGTGTAATCTTTTCTCATTTCTTTTGTGAATATTTTTTTATTTACTTCATAATTACCATTACACATTGAAGAATTATTATCCTTTATACGTTTATTCATACTGGCCAATAATGAGCGTATACGAATTCTAATAGCACCTAGATTATTTATTTCGTCTATTTTAATAAGTGTATACATTTTTTCATAACTTGTTAATATTTCTTCTACCTGATCAGTTGTTACAGCATCAACGCCACATCCAAATGAATTAAGTTGTACTAATTCTAAATTGTCATGTTTACCAACAAAGTCGGCTGCGGCATATAAACGTGCATGAAATACCCATTGATCAACAACTCTTAAAGGACGTTTGGCTTCCGTTAAATTTGAAATGCTATCTTCTGTTAAAACGCATAAACCTAAACTTGTTATTAAAGTATCAATACCATGGTTTACTTCTGGATCTACATGATAAGGACGACCAGCTAGTACAATACCCTTTAAATTATTTTCTTCCATGAATTTTAAAGTTTCTTGTCCTTTATTATGTATATCGCTTTTATAATTTTGATACTCTGTTTCAGCCTTTTTAGCAGCAGACAAAAGCTCTTTTTTAGTAAAATTATATTCTTTAAATTCTGGTAAATTCATTATAATTTCAGCTAATTTATCGGGTTCAAAAGGTAAAAATGGATTTAAAAACTTGATATTTTTATCTTTTAATTCTTCAACATTATTTTTTAGAACTTCTGAATATGAGATTACAATAGGGCAGTTATAATGGTTGTCAGCCTTTTGGTATTCTTTTCTAGAATAAGGAATACAAGGATAAAATATGGTTTTTATACCAGAGTTAATTAGTCCTATAATATGTCCGTGAGAAAGTTTTGCTGGGAAGCAGACTGATTCTGAAGGCATAGATTCCATACCCTTTTCATAGGTTTTTCTATTACTTTTCTCAGAAAGAATAACTCTAAAACCTAAGTTGGTAAGAAATGTAAACCAAAAAGGATAATCCTCATACATATTTAATACTCTAGGAATTCCAATTGTTCCCCTAGGTGCATTTTTTTCTTCTAATGGAGTATAGTTAAAAGTTCTTTCAAATTTATACTTAATAAGGTTTGGTCTGTCTAATGTTTTATCAACAATTCCAGCACCTTTTTCACAGCGATTTCCAGATATATATTTAGCACCATTACTAAATTTATTTATTGTAAGCAAACAATGATTTTCACATCCTTGACATCGTATATGAGTTATATTTATTTCTAATTTATCTAATTCATTTATATTAGATATGGAAGATACATAGTCCATATCTAAATTATTTTTGTATTGTTCTTTTGCAAGTAGAGCTACACCATATGCACCCATAAGTCCAGCAATGTCAGGTCGTACTACATTTCTGCCTACAATTAATTCAAAAGCTCTTAAAACAGCGTCATTATAGAATGTGCCTCCTTGTACTACAATGTGTGCACCAAGTTTTTTTACATCTCTTACTTTCATTACTTTCTGAATGGCATTTTTAATAACTGAGTAAGAAAGTCCAGCAGATATGTCGCCAACACTATAACCTTCCTTTTGAGCTTGTTTTATTTTAGAGTTCATAAAGACAGTACAACGAGAGCCTAAATCTACAGGTCTTCTTGCTTCCAAAGCACTCTGAACGAAGTCCTGTATAGAAAGCCCTAAGCTTTTGGCAAATGTTTCTATAAAGGAACCACAACCTGAAGAACATGCTTCGTTCAACATAATGTTATCAATGGCGCCATTCTTCATTTTTATATATTTCATATCCTGACCACCAATATCAACAATGCTAGTAACATTAGGCATAAACTCTTTGGCAGCAGTATAATGTGCTATAGTTTCTATTTCGTTTAAGTCAACATTAAGAGCGGTTTGAATTAGTTTTTCTCCATAACCGGTAACACCACTGAAGCGAATAACTGCTTCAGAAGGTTTTTCTGCATATAATTTTTTTAGCATATTTATAACGCTTTGAAGTGGATTACCTTCATTACTTCCATATAAAGAATAAAGAAGAGTGCCATCCTCAGATATTACAACCAATTTTGTAGTTGTTGAACCAGCGTCTATACCTAAAAAACAATTTCCCTTAAATGTTTTAAAATCAGCTCTTTTAACCTTGTCTTTTTCATGGCGTTTTTTGAATTCATCATATTCAGCATCTATTGAAAAAAGTGGATTCAATGGATTAGAAGTATCATCATGAGATGATTTTAAAACTTCAATTTTACTTTTTAGTTTTTCAATTGTAATTGTATGTGAATTAAGAGAATCCAAAGCAGCACCCTTAGCAACCAATAAATGGGCCTCATTTGGTACTATAATCTCATTATCTTTTAAATTTAGTGTTTCAATAAATCTATTTCTTAGTTCAGATAAATAATTTAATGGCCCACCTAAAAATGCAACATTTCCTCTAATAGGTCTTCCGCAAGCAAGTCCACTAATTGTTTGATTAACAACTGCTTGAAAAATAGAAGCTGCAATATCCTCTTTAGCTGCACCCTCATTTAAAAGTGGTTGAATATCAGTTTTAGCAAAAACACCACAACGCGATGCAATAGGATAGATTAGCTTATGTGATTTAGCAAGTTCATTTAAACCGGTTGGATCCGTATTTAAAAGACTTGCCATTTGGTCTATAAAAGCACCTGTACCACCAGCACAAGTTCCATTCATACGTTGCTCTATGAATTTATCAAAATATATAATTTTGGCATCTTCTCCACCAAGTTCAATAACAACATCAGTTTCTGGAATATATTTTTCAACTGCTCTTTTGCAAGATACAACCTCTTGAATAAAAGGTAAATCTAAAAATTTAGCAGCACTTATAGCACCAGAGCCCGTCAATGCAATAGTAAATTCAGTATCTGGATACATTATAATTAAGTTTTCTAACACATTACAAATAGTGTTTTGGGTATCCGAGAAATGCCTCTTATAATCTGTATATATGGTATTTAAATTTTCATCCATTACAATTATTTTAACTGTTGTAGAGCCAACATCTAACCCTACGTGTAAAGTCTTTATCATATTTAAGTAACTCCTTTCGATACTATCAATTTTATATTGAAATGTGTAATTTGTCAAATGATTATATTGGAAAAAAGCAATAGAAACAATGAACTTTAAAAAAAGAGTTCTAAAAAATACTTGTCTATAATAATAATTAATAAATTATTTATTAGAGAAGAGGGAGAGTGTTATTTTTGAATAAAAAAATAGTATTAATAATTATTATTTTAATAATTATTTTATTGGGTGTATTTTACTTTTTTATTAGTAATAAAGAAGAAAAAATGGAAGAAGAATATCAGCCACAAGAGGAGATAACAGATGAGCAAATGCGACAAACAATAATTTCTTTGTATTATGAAAACAAAGAAACAGGAGAGCTAATGCCAGAAGGTAGATTAATAGATGTAAAAACATTATTAAATAATCCATATAAAATATTAATAGAAATGCTTATAGCTGAGCCAAAAAATAACAAATTACAATCTGCTATTCCAAATGGTACAATTATTAATAATGTGGAATTAAAAAATGATATTTTGTATGTGGATTTTTCAAAAGAATTTATAGAAAATCATCAAGGCGGAGAAGAAAAGGAAAAGGCAACTGTGTACTCTATAGTAAATACATTGTGCGAATTAACAGAAGTAAATAAAATTAAAATATTAATAAACGGAGAAGAAAATAAATCATTTAAAGATGAAAAGATAAAATTTGATGTGCTATTTACAAAGCAAAATTAATTCTTTAATATATTGAATAGTTTTATTCCATTTATGATTTTAGTACCACTTCGTAAAAATTTTTCTACTTCGAAAAGAGAGCAAATAGTGTTCTCTTTTTTTAGTGCAAAATTTATTTTTTCTTTTTTATCATATTTCTTATCCATAATAAATCGCTCCCCAAAAGTTTTTTAATATATTATATGTAAATAAATATATTATGCTTTATCTTATTGAAAAAATAAATAAAGTTTATTATAATATATAGTACATATGGGTTAAAAGTGGGGCGAGAGTAAAATGCATTTAAATAATAATGAGAGAATTGATGATTTAGAATATAAAGATTTAAAGATAATACAACGAAAAGATGGATTTTGTTTTGGAATAGATAGCGTATTGCTTTCAAATTATGCAAAAGATATAAAAAGAGGAACAGTAGGTTTAGATTTGGGAACTGGCACAGGAATACTTGGAATACTATTATGTGGGAAAACAGACTTAAGCAAAATATATGGTATAGAAGTACAACAAGAAGTTGCAGAGATGGCACAAAGAAGCATAAAATTAAATAACCTAGAAAACAGATTTGAAATTATTAATAAAAATATTAAGGACCTAGAAAGCGTATTTGATAAAAATAGTTTTGACTTTATAATAACAAATCCGCCATACAAGAAAATGGATACAGGCAAAACAAATGAAAATAGCAAGAAATTAATATCGCGACATGAAATAACAGCAACATTGAAAGATTTTATAAAGATAAGCTACATAATGCTCAAAGATAAAGGAACATTATATATGGTACATAAACCAGAAAGACTTGTAGATATAATATATCAGTTAAGAAAGAACAAAATAGAACCTAAGGAAATAAGATTTGTCCATCCATATGAAAAAAAAGAGCCAAATTTAATACTAATAAAAGCTGTGAAAAATGGAGGTCAATTTCTAAAAATAGACAAACCATTATATGTTTACAACGAAAGAGGAGAATATACAGAAGAAATATTAAAAATATATAATAAAATGTAAGGAGAATTACAATGAACGGAAGATTATATTTAGTAGCTACACCGATAGGAAATTTAGAGGATATAACATTAAGAGCATTAAAGGTATTAGAAAAGGTTGATGTTATAGCAGCGGAAGATACAAGACATACGTTAAAATTATTAAATTTTTATGCTATAACAAAGCCTTTAATCAGTTACCACAGACATAATGAGGAAGTAAAATCAGATGTGTTAATTGACAAATTAAAAAATGGTGAAAATATTGCTCTAGTTACAGATGCTGGGACACCAGGGATATCAGATCCAGGAGAGGAAATTGTAAAAAAAGCTATAGAAAATAATATAGAGATAATTCCAATACCAGGAGCATGTGCACTTATAAATGCATTAATATGTTCTGGATTTAACACAAAAGAATTTATTTTTTATGGATTTTTGCCTATTAATAAAAAGTTAAGAACAAAAAAGCTAAATGAGATTTCAAAGCAAAATAAAACAATAATATTATATGAAGCACCACATAAATTACTAAAAACATTAAACGATATCTTAGAAAATATAGGAGACATAAATTGCATATTAGCAAAAGAAATAACCAAAATACATGAAGAATACATAAGAGGTAAGATAAGTGAATTGATTTCAAGAAAAGAAGAAATAAAGGGAGAATATGTAATTTTATTAGACTTAAATGATAATGAACAGGAAGATTGTTCAAAAAAGGAAATGCCATTAGAAGAACAATATGAATATTATGAAAAAAAAGGATTGGAAAAAAAAGAGATAATTAAACAGATAGCCAAAGATAGAAACACAAATAAAAACGAAATATATCAAAAATTTTTAAAAAAATAGTGCCTTAAAGACACTAAGACACTATTTTTCATCTATTGTAGAAATTTTATTAATACATTTTTTACATATTTGTTTATCTCTATATTGTGTTAAATCCTTATCAGAACCACAAAAAATGCAGTTAGGTACAAACTTCTTTAAAACAATCGTAGAACCATCAACATAAATTTCTATTGGATCTTTTTCAGATATGTCAAATTGATTTCTTAATTCAATAGGAATTACAACTCTTCCTAATTCATCAACTCTTCTTACTATTCCTGTAGACTTCATTTTATCCTCCTTAAAACAACATTATTCGACAAAAAATCTATAATTATAATAACATATAATCAATGAAAAAGCAATATGTAATTTACAAAAATTTACAAATAATATAAATAGATTGTAAAGGAACGTCGTATATGATAGAATAAAGGCGATGAAACAAGTACTAATTATAGTATTAAAAAAATGTGCTAGTGTAAAGTACTCTATGAAAAATGTAGGGGCGATTTTAATCGCCCGCACCTTGAAGAAATTACTAAAAATACACATTGAGGAGGAAAAAATATGTTTAATTTATATAGTAATTTACGTAAACTTTATCCGGTTCAAAAAACACTAAGATTTGAACTTATTCCCCAGGGCAAAACGAAAGAAAATATGGAAAAAGAAGGAATAATAAGAGAGGATGAGCATAGAGCAAAAATATATAACAAAGTTAAAAAATATTGTGACGAATATCATAAGATTTTTATTGAGGATTGTTTAAAAGATATTAAACTAGACAACTTGAATAAATATTATGAACTATACTCTATTGATAAAAAAGACGAAGACCAAAAAGAAGGATTTACTAAAACCCAAGAAAAACTAAGAAAACAAATTTCGGAATCTTTTAAAAATAATAATAAGTACAAAGGACTATTCCAAAAAGACATAATTGATACATATTTAATAAATATGTATAAGGAAGATAAACAGAAACTTCAAGATATTAATGAATTTAACAAATTTACAACATACTTTACGGGATATAATAAAAATAGAGAAAATATGTATTTAGAAGAGGAAAAATCTACAGCCATAGCATATAGATTAATAAATGAGAATCTTCCTACGTTTGTTGATAACCTAAAAATATATAATAAACTTCTAAAATTTATTCCAGAGATAATAGAAAAAATACATATAGAACTAGCAGAGTATATTCAGGTAAATAGCATTGATGAAATTTTTGATATTAATTATTATAATGATGTTTTAACGCAAAAAGGAATAGAATGTTACAACATTATAATATCGGGAAAAACAAAAGATGAAGGAACAAAAATAAAGGGAATAAATGAGTATATTAATGAGTATAACCAAACACATACTAATAAAATCCCAAAATTACGCGAATTATATAAACAAATATTAAGTGATATAGACACAGCATCTTTTAAATTTGATGTTATAGAAGATGATATACAATTACTTGACAGTATTAATTTATATTACCAACAGATATTTCCTATAATTAGTAAAGTGAATGAGCTTTTCTCAAAAATAAATAACTATAATCTAGACTTAATTTATATAAATAATGATGGAACATTAAGTAATGTTTCAAATGAAATATATAGTGATTGGAGTTATATAAGAAATCATATAAGTGAAAAATATGATACAGAATATACTGGAAGACTCAAAGTTGGTACAGAGCAGTATTCAAAACAAAAGCAAGAGTATTTAAGAAAACAAAGAAATTATTCCTTAAGGTTTTTAATTAATTGTATGAAAGACGATAAGATAATTGAATATTTATCAAATAATATGCAACAAACTGAGATAGTAGAGAAAATAAAAATGGATTTTGATAATTTCAAAAGCATTCAAATACAAGAAGATTATAAATGCTTAATCAAGAGTGAAAACTCTATCGCTAAAATAAAAAAACTGTTAGATGATACAAAGCTGTTACAAGTCTTTATGAAGACGCTAATACCCAAAGATAAAACAATAGAAAAAGATAATGAGTTCTATTCAGAATTAATATCATATTATGATGTGTTTAGAGATATTATTCCGTTGTATAACAAGACGAGAAATTATTTAACGCAGAAACCATATTCTAATGAAAAAATAAAGATTAATTTCGCTTGTCCGACTCTATTGAATGGATGGGATCTAAACAAAGAAGAAGCAAATTTAGGAGTGATTTTACTTAAGGATGAAAAATATTATTTAGGAATAATGAATCCATATTGCAAAAAAATATTTAACGTTGACAATAGGGATTCAGATACAAATAATAATTATAAGAAAATGGAATATAAATTGTTGCCGGGACCAAACAAAATGTTACCTAAAGTATTCTTTTCAAAGTCAAGGATTAATGAATTTGCACCATCAGATGAATTACTAGAAAAGTATAATAAGGGATACCATAAAAAGGGTAAAGACTTTGATATAAATTTTTGTCATGAATTAATCGATTTTTATAAAAAATCTTTAAATAAGCATGAGGACTGGAAAAACTTTAATTTTAAATTTAAAAATACAGTAGAATATAACGATATAAGTGAATTTTATAGGGAAGTAGAAGAACAAGGCTACAAGATTGAATATAAAGAGTATTCTGAAAAGTACATAAATGAATTAGTAGAAAGAGGAGAGTTGTATTTATTTCAAATTTATAATAAGGATTTTTCTGAATATTCAAAAGGAAAACAAAATCTACATACAATGTATTGGAAAGCTGTATTCGATCCTGAAAATATTAAGGACACAATATATAAATTAAATGGAAATGCTGAGATTTTTTATAGAAAAAAGAGTATAGATGAAAAAATAACACACCCAGCTAATATACCAGTAGCAAATAAAAACGAGAATACGATAAAAGCCGGAAAAATTACAAGTTTATTTAAATATAATTTAATAAAAGACAAAAGATATACTGTTGATAAATTTCAATTTCATGTCCCAATTACTATGAATTTTAAGAGCGAAAAAATACTTAATATAAACCAAATAGTTAATAAATATTTAAAATATAATGATGATATTCATGTCATAGGAGTAGATAGAGGAGAAAGAAATCTTCTATATGTATGTGTAATTGATAAAGATGAAAAGATTGTATATCAAAAATCGTTAAATGAAATATACAATGAATATCAAGGAATACAATATTCAACAAACTATCATAGATTGCTAAATGAAAAAGAGAACAAAAGAGAGCAAGCTAGAGAAGATTGGAAAAATATAGAGAATATTAAGGAACTCAAAGAAGGATATATGAGTCAAATAATACATATACTTTGTGAATTAATGAGAAAATACAACGCAATAATAGTAATAGAAGATTTAAATAAAGGATTTAAAAATTCTAGAATAAAGGTGGAAAAGCAGATATACCAAAAATTTGAGCAAATGTTTATTAATAAATTAAATTATGTGGTCTTTAAAGATGTACCAAAGCTAGAAGAAGGTGGAATTCTAAATGCATATCAATTAACAAATAAATTTGAGTCGTTTACCAAACTAGGAAAACAAAGCGGAATTTTATATTATATACCAGCTTGGTGTACAAGTAAAATTGATCCTACCACGGGATTTATTAATAGATTTTATATAAAATATGAAAACCTCGAAAAGTCTAGAGAATTTGTAAATAGGATGGATAATATCAGATATAATCTAGACGAGGAATTATTTGAATTTGACATTGATTATAGCAAGTTTTCAGATAGACTTAATGATACAAAAAATAAATGGACATTATGTAGCTATGGAGAAAGAGTATATATACATAAAAACAACAAAGAAATATGGGTGGACGATAAAATTCAATTAACAGATGAATTTATAAAATTATTTGAAAAATATAAGATAGACTTAAACAATATAAAGAATGAAATTATTGAAAAAGCAGATATAGAATTCTTTAAAGGAGGAGAGAACAGTTTAGGATTTTTACAATTATTTAAACTAATGGTTCAAATGCGTAATAGTATAACAGGACAAGAAGAGGACAATTTGATCTCTCCTGTAAGAAATAATGAAGGAATATTCTTTGATACAAAAGCAAAAATAAAAGGACTACCAGAAGATGCAGATGCAAATGGTGCATATAATATCGCTAGAAAGGGACTAATGCTTATTGAACAGATGAAAAGAACAGATGACGATAAATTAAATAAGATTAAGTATGACATTACTGAAAAAGAATGGCTAAACTATATACAGAATAGAGGTGTGTAGTGGAAGAAACTATTCTAATATCGTATTTAAATGATTTTATATTTTGTCCTATCTCTATATATTTTCATAAACTATATGGAAAACTAAATAAAACACTATATCAATCTGAAGATCAAATCAATGGAACAAATGCTCATAAGGCCATTGACAATAAAACATATTCATCAAGAAAAAATATTTTACAAGGTATAGATATATATTCACAAAAATATGGGATCGAAGGAAAAATTGATATTTTTGATATTGGTAAAGGAGAACTTGTAGAGAGAAAAAATAAAATTGTTCAAATATATGATGGTTATGTTTTTCAAATATATGCTCAATATTATGGACTAATTGAAATGGGTTATGAAATAAGAAAATTGAGTTTATATAGCGTAAGTGATAATAAAAAATATAATGTGAAGCTTCCAAAAGAAGACCTAGAAATGAATATAAAATTTGAAAAACTAATAAAAGATATTCACGAATTTGATATAGAAGACTTTAAACAAAAAAATATAGAAAAATGTAAGAGGTGTATATACGAACCCGCATGTGATAGGAGTTTAATATGTTAACAGAGCCAGATTTTATTGAAAAAAAGATAGTAATAGTTATGCCACAACGAGGAGATAAAATATCATTTAAAAATGATAATATAATTATTACTGATATAGATGGTAAAATAAAATTTCAACTAACATGTTATAAGCTTTTTGCAGTATTTATTGTTGGAGGTTTTACAATAACAACAGGAATAGTAGAGAAAAGTAAAAAGTTTGGGTTCTCAATAGTCCTATTCTCTACGACATTTAAAGTGTATGCAACAATTAACTATATGATGGAAGGAAATACCCTTTTAAGAAAAAAGCAATATATGACTCAAAAATCAAATGAAATTGCAAAGGCAATAATAATTAACAAAATAAGAAATCAAAGGGACATTTTAAAAAGACTCAGAGACAAGACAATATTGGATGGCATTCTGAATTTAGACATCCAAATAGACAAATTGGTAAAAAGTAAACCGGACAATTATGAAATTATGGGAATTGAAGGAGTAGCGGCTAAGGTATATTTTAACAGATTATTTAAAGAATTTGAGTGGAAAGGAAGGCAACCAAGAGTAAAAAGAGATAAAATTAACTTACTGATGGACATAGGTTATACAATACTATTTAATTATATAGAAGCAATATTAAATATTTATGGATTTGACGTATATAAAGGAAATCTGCACAAAGAGTTTTATAAAAGAAAGTCACTAGTTTGCGACATAATAGAACCGTTTAGGCCAATTATAGACCATAAAATAAGAAAATGTATGAATCTTAGGCAATTAGACAACTATAAATATACCGTAGATAATGAACAGTACCATATAGACTGGAAAGATGGAACGAACTTTATGTTACTAATGTTAGAAGGAATAAACGAATACAAAAGAGAGATATTTAAATATATTCAACAGTATTATAGATGGACGATGAAAGAAAAAAGTATTGAAGAATTCCCAAAGGTGGTGTTATTAAATGATTCTGATAAGTTATGATATACAGAATGATAAATTAAGAACAAAATTTGCAAAATATATAAAAAAATATGGCTATAGATTACAATATTCTGTTTTTGAGATAACCAACAGTAAAAATGTATTGAAAAATATTATGTGCGAAATAACAAATATGTTTGAACAGAAATTTGGACAAGGTGATAGTGTAATGCTAATAGAGACAAGTGAAAACTGTAAAATTACAAAATGGGGCTTTCCAAAAAATGAAGAAGATGATATAATTCTAATAAATTAAGACTACAAACTGGAGTCTTAATTTAGAAATTTAGCTAAATGAGGTATTAAATGATAGAAAAATGCAATAAAAAGTTAAAAATTATATGCAAAAATGAACTATTTAATATATGTATAATGATGTAAGGGTTTAATGCCTTATATAAATTTCTACTATTGTAGATAGGATTTCGGTTATTTGAAAAATGCTGTTTAATGCCTTATATAAATTTCTACTATTGTAGATCAAAGGGAGAACGTCGTATAATTAATGTTTAATGCCTTATATAAATTTCTACTATTGTAGATTTTTAATGTCTTGTAAAAGAAAAGTTTGTTTAATGCCTTATATAAATTTCTACTATTGTAGATTTTTGCGTATTCTACTTCCATACCTTCGTTTAATGCCTTATATAAATTTCTACTATTGTAGATTCAGGATTGTAGCTGATATTTTTCGGTTTAATGCCTTATATAAATTTCTACTATTGTAGATTCTAGGTTCAAAACGACTATAACGACTGTTTAATGCCTTATATAAATTTCTACTATTGTAGATTATCTGTTGTTCTTGTATCTAATGCTGTTTAATGCCTTATATAAATTTCTACTATTGTAGATGTGGTTGTTGAGTTGCTTGCTGTACCGCCGTTTAATGCCTTATATAAATTTCTACTATTGTAGATACAAGAAACACCAAATATAGAAGAATGTTTAATGCCTTATATAAATTTCTACTATTGTAGATACACCAGATAGCGAATATTATGAATTAGTTTAATGCCTTATATAAATTTCTACTATTGTAGATAACCAATGTTACGAGAAGCAACAATGTTTAATGCCTTATATAAATTTCTACTATTGTAGATTATAATATATCAGCCTTAACATTATTATCGTTTAATGCCTTATATAAATTTCTACTATTGTAGATTTACAAAATCTCAGTGCAGGGTCAAGAGTTTAATACCTTATATAAATTTCTACTATTGTAGATGTATATATTCGTTATATGTATTTGCTGGTTTAATACCTTATATAAATTTCTACTCTATGCTAATATAATAAAATTACTTTGAAATAAAAGATGACAATATCTTTTATTTTTTAGGTAATATAGTTATAAATATATGAATACATATATAAAAAAATCAAAAGGAGCAATATGTTAAATATAATCTGGCCTTTATTTATTATTATATCTTTTATATATGCTTTTTTTTCTGGAAATATAGAAAATGTTAGTAATGGAATCTTTACATCATTAACAGAAGTTGTTAATTTATGTCTTACTTTTTTAGGAACTATGTGTTTGTGGAATGGAATAATGGAGATTGCTAAAAGAACTACATTAATTAGAAAATTAACTATTTTTTTTAGGCCGTTAATTAATTTTTTATTTCCAGAATTAAAAGAAAATGAACAGGCAAAAGAGGAAATTTCTATGAATATGATAGCAAACATTTTAGGATTAGGAAATGCGGCTACACCATTAGGAATTAAAGCAATGAAAACATTGCAAAAAGATAATAAAAACAAAATGATTTTATCAAACTCAATGTTAATGTTTATTTTGATAAATACAGCTTCAATTCAGCTTATACCAACAAATGTAATTGCTATAAGAAACTCACTAAATTCTTCTATGTCAACTCAGATAATTTTTCCAGTGTGGATTGCAACTATAACTGCGGCACTTGCATCAATTATTACGGCAAAAGTATTAATTAGATTGGGAAGATAAAAGATAGTATGGAAAGGAAGAAGAGAATGCAAATAATAAATTACATATCTTCTGCAGCTATACCAACAGTAATATTAATAATAATTATGTATGGTGTAATACAAAAGGTTAAAGTTTACGATACTTTTATAGATGGCGCAAAAGAAGGAATAGAAATAGTTTTTAGACTTTTTCCAACGTTAATAGGAATTTTTTTGGCAGTAGGAGCATTAAGAAATTCTGGCATAATAGATTTAATTATTAATATTATTTCTCCAGTAACAAGTTTATTGAAAATACCAAGTCAAGTTTTACCACTAGCGATGTTAAGACCGATTTCGGGCAGTGCTTCTATGGCAGTAGCAGTAGATATCATGCAAAAATATGGGGTGGATACGACAATAGGATTAATAACTTCTACGATAATGGGGTCTACAGAAACGACTTTATATACAATAGCAGTATATACAAGTTGTGTTGGAATAAAGAAAACAAGGTTTGTATTATTTGCGGCATTAATGGCAGATTTAGTTGGAATAATTTCATCTGTAATAATTTGGCAAATTTTGTCGTGAAATTTTAATTGACATTACGTAAAATAAATAGTAATATATATATGTAAAACGTATTTAGAAGGAACATAAAAAATGTTATTTAAATTCATATTATTTTTATCAATATATTTTTTAATCAAAAAAGTAATTGTAAATTTTTTATCCAAAATAGTATTAAAAAAATCAATTAATTTGTTTTTAAGCTTGTAGAGGAAATAATTTCTATTTGGTATGCCATTTCCAAAACCGTATTAGAGACTTTATAAAATAAAAAATATTTGCCCCCGAATAAATTATTATTTCTCTTTGTTTCCTCTACAATATATATTATATATTAAGCTAATTTAATAATGGGGCTAGGTTCATATCTTTTAGCTATACTCAAATTAAAAGAAGAATAGTCAAAATCCTTGTTACTTTCAATTAATTCATTCATTACAGTTTTATATGCAAGCTCAGGAAAATTATTTTCCTTACTTAAATGACCAAGCATTACACTTTTTAAGCCGTTTTGTGCTAAATATGATATGGTTTGGCCAGCCAAGATATTAGATAAATGGCCATATGGACCAGATATTCTCTGCTTTAAATTGTAAGGATATGATGAACATTTTAATATTTCTGGATCGTAATTTGATTCTAATAATATAAAAGAACTATTTTCTAATTTACTAATTATATTGGAATCAATATGCCCCAAATCTGTAGCAATACTAATTTTGTTATTGTTATAATAAATATTAAATCCACAAGGTTCTGCAGCGTCATGAGGAATTGAAAAAGGAAAAATTTTTAATTCTCCAACTGAAAATAATTTGTTAGAATTAAACAATCTTTTATTACTATTTTCTATTTTAGAACTTTGAACAGGCATTGCTTGCCAAGTGCCATTGTTTGCATAAACTGGGATGTTATACTTTTTTGAAAGTGTGCCAAGACCTTTTACATGATCGGAATGCTCATGTGTAACTAAAATAGCGTCAATATTTTCAATATCAACACAAATATTAGAAAGTGCAGAAACAATTTTTTTTGCACTTTCTCCAGCATCTATTAAAATTTTTGTATTAGGCGTTTCTACAAATAAACTATTTCCTGTACTGCCACTATACAAACTACAAAATTTAAACATATATATTCTTCCTTTGCTATACTATTCTGTAACTCTTTTTATGTTTGCTCCCAAATTTCTAAACTTTTGCTCAATATTTTCATAACCTCTGTCAATATGCTCTATATTATATACTTGAGTTTCTCCTTTGGCGATAATTCCAGCCATTATCAAGGCTGAGCCTGCTCTTAAATCTGTAGCGTACACAGGAGAACCAGACAATTCCTTAACACCTTCAAAAAAAGCTGATTTACCTTGAGCCGTAATCTTTGCTCCCATTTTATTTAATTCATTTGTATATTGAAATCTAGAATCCCAAATGCTTTCATTTATAGTGCTATTGCCTTCAGCAATAGAAAGAACAACACCCATTTGTGGCTGTAAATCTGTAGGAAAGCCAGGGTATGGTAAAGTTTTTACAGTAGCTCTGTTTGGCCTTTTGCTACAAGCAACTCTTATAGAATCTCCTAAATCTTCAACAATTCCACCTATTTCTAATATTTTAGCAGTAACACAATCCAAATGCTCTGGAATACAGTTTTTTATTAATATATCTCCTTTGGAAGCCACAGCGGCAAGCATAAATGTTCCAGTTTCAATTTGATCAGGAACAACTGAATATGTGCCCTCCTTAGACAACTCTTTTACACCATTTATTTTTATAACGTCTGTTCCGGCACCACGGATGTCTGCTCCCATAGAATTTAAAAAGTTAGCAACGTCAACAATGTGAGGCTCTTTAGCAGCATTATCAATAGTAGTTGTACCTTCAGCTAAAACACTTGCTAACATTATATTAATTGTAGCACCAACAGATACAATATCCATGTAAATTGAATTTGCAACTAATTTTTTTACCTTAGCTGATATCTTACCTTGTCCTACATCTACTTTAGCTCCTAATGCTTCAAATCCTTTTATATGTTGATCTATAGGTCTTGCTCCCAAATTACAGCCACCAGGAATTCCTACTTCAGCACATCCACATCTTCCAAGCAAAGCACCTAATAGATAATAAGAGGCTCTAAATTTACTTGTCATTTCTAATGGTGCATTTGTACAATCAATATTTCTGGTATCTATAGTAATCTCATTTGGTGTATTCCATGTTATTTTAGCACCAAGTTTTGTTAAAATCTCACAAAATATTTTAACATCACTTATATTTGGTAGATTGTCAATAGTACAAACACCATTAATTAATAAAGTAGCTGGCAATATTGCAACAGCAGCATTTTTGGCACCACTTATTGTAACTTCTCCTTTTAGGCGTGTGCCCCCTTTTATAACGAACTTATCCAATGTATTCCCTCCAATATTTATACAATAAAAAGATAGAGTAAAACTCTATCTATATATATAACATAAAAGAAAATTTTTTACAAGATACTAACTTAATTTAAAAAGAATAATAGTTACCAGACAATTGTTTTTAGAATTATATTATCTACAAATATTGAAACATATTAAACAGTAATAAAAAGTCTAATTGTTAGCTAATTTAATATTTTGAAAAAATTCTAATAATTTAAACTTAAACTTTACATCAGCTGTCTGGGCATTATTTATTAAATTATATTCTTCAGTGTGCAAACTATCTTTAATCGTCTCTTTTGAATCTTCTGGCACTATGCCTGTACTTATATCGACAAAGCAAAGAGGAGGGAACATTACGCACCACCAGTTTTGTCCGCTGGCATTTCCTATTTCGACTTTTAATGCATCATAATAACCTGCAGGTAAAGAAATATCTCCATAGTTTTTGGTTGGAAAGGTAAAATTTCCAATGCTAATATTTACATTATAGTCATATCCATTGTCATTAATTACTTTTTTTGCTATTTTATAAAAATCTGATTTATGCTGATAAGCTATAGAAATTGCTTCATCTTTAGAATTAGAATTCTTAGATACAGAATTCATATAATCTATAAGTGCATCTCTAACTAAATATTTTAAATTTTGATCTTCTGCTGAATCACTATTAGCAATAACATGTAATCTAAATACATTACTAGATATATTGGCTGATACAGCATTAACATATGAAAATGCACAAATAAACACATATATACTAAATAAAATAATTAATACCAAAAATCTTTTTAAATTAGAAATATTAAATAATTTTTTCATATTCAACCTCCATTTGAAATAATAGTATGTATAGTAAAATTATTAACTTTATTTAAAAAAATATACATAAATACCAAAAAAAATATATGTCGAAATAAAGTACACGATTATTGGAAAAACGCATTGACTATAAACACTATAAATGGTAAAATTTACCAAAAGACATTAATAATAAACAACAGTAAATTAGCTTGAAAGGAATGAAAATAATATGAGCAATATTAAAAAATTGTGTGGGTTTTGCATAAACGAGTGGCATTTAACAACAATGGTTCTTCCTTATATAAGTAAAGAGATAAATAATAATTATAAAATAATTACAATATTAGAAAAAGGTATAGAAGAGAATATAAAATTATTAATAAAAAAATTAAATTTAAAAAATGAAGAGAAAATATTAGGAATAGATTGGAAACAAAGTATGGCAAGAAAATATACTAGTATTAGTAACAAATTAAATATAATAGCAAAAACAAAGGAAAACTACATAATATTGGTAAATGGAAAAAAGAATTATATGGATATGGTAAATAAATATATAGAAAAATGGTTGCAAAAAAATAGAATACAAAATGAAATTAAAATAATAAATTGTTATGAAATAACAGAGTTTAATTATAATATAACAGCAATATTAGATTCACATGATAAAATGATAAATACATCTGGAGAAAAGGAAATACAAGAAGTGTTTGAAGACTACGGAAAAACAAAAGCGAAGAAAGCATAGTATAATATCTTACTAAATATAATTGACGAATATTTTTTTATGATATAAAATATGAAAAGAAAAAAATGAAAGGAAAGTGAAATTATATGGAAGAAAAACTTTTGGCAACAAAGGAAATTCTAAAAAAATATGGTCAAGAGCATTTATTAGAAAATTATGAAAATCTATCAGAAGAAAATAAGAATGTTCTACTAAATGATATATTAACAATAGACTTTGGAGAGATTGCAGAATTATATGAACAAACAAAACATAAGGTTGAATTTGAAAATTGTAAAATTGAGCCAATAGATCATGTCGAAAAGGCAAAGCTTTCTGATGAAGAGTTAAAAAAGTATTCTGAAATAGGAATTCAAGAAATAAAAAAAGGAAAACTTGCAGCTGTAACAATGGCAGGAGGACAGGGAACTAGATTAGGACACAATGGACCAAAAGGAACGTTTGACCTAGGATTGGAATCACACAAATCAATTTTTGAGATATTATGTGACACTCTAAAATTAGCTAAAAAACAATATGGTGTTGTAGTTCCATGGTATATAATGACAAGCGACGAAAATAATGATGAAACAGTTAAATTTTTTGAGGAAAATAACTACTTTGACTATCCAAAAGAAGCTATAAAATTCTTTATACAAGGAAAAATGCCAATGGTAGACAAGCAAGGCAAAATCTTATTAAATGAAAATGGATTAATAAAACAAGCAGGAGCAGGACATGGAGCTATTTTTGAAGCAATGAGAAAAAATGGTATTATATTTGAGATGCAAAATAAAGGTATAGAATGGGTATTTATAGGTGGCGTGGACAATGTTTTAGTAAAAATGGTAGATCCTGTATTAATAGGTCTTTCGGTAGAGAAAAAAGTATTAGCTGCAGGTAAAAGTGTTGTTAAAGCAAATGCACACGAAAAAGTAGGTGTTTTTTGTAAAAAGGATGGTAAACCAAGTGTTATAGAATACTCAGAAATATCTAATGAGCTAGCAGAAGCAGTTGACAAGAATGGAGAGTTGCTATTTGGGGAATCTCATATTCTTTGTAATCAATTTAATATAAAAATTTTAGAAGAATTAGCCAAAGACAAATTACCTTATCATGTTGCATTTAAAAAAGCAAGCTATATGGATGAAAAAGGCAATGTTATAAATCCAACAGAGCCAAACGCATATAAATTTGAAGCATTCATATTTGATGCATTTTCATCTATTCCAGAAATGCTAGTTATGAGAGTGAAAAGAGAAGAAGAATTTGCACCTGTAAAAAATGCAGAGGGTGTTGATAGCCCAGAAACAGCAAGAAAATTATATATGGATTATTTTGCAAAACATTAAGAAAGGGAGATATTATATAAATGGAAGAATATATGCAAAAATATAATAACTGGATAAATGATTCGGTTATAGATGAAGAAGCAAAAAAGGAACTAAAAGCAATAGCAGGAAACGATGAAGAAATAAAAGAAAGATTTTATAAAGACTTAGAATTTGGAACAGCAGGCTTAAGAGGAATTATAGGAATGGGTACTAATAGAATGAATAAGTACACTGTTACAAAAGCAACACAAGGATTAGCAAATTATATAATAAAAAAAGGCGGACAAGAAAAAGGGGTTGCAATAGCATATGATTCTAGAAGAATGTCAGATGAATTTAGCGAAGAAACAGCACTTTGCTTGAATGCAAATGGAATAAAAACATATAAATTTGAATCATTAAGACCAACGCCTGAATTGTCTTTTGCCGTAAGAGAGTTGGGCTGTATTGCAGGAATAGTTATAACAGCAAGCCATAATCCACCAGAATATAATGGATATAAAGTATATTGGGATGATGGAGCACAAATAGTAGAACCTATAGATGCAGAAATAATACAAGAGGTAAACAGTATAACAGATTTATCAACTATTAAAACAATAAAAAAAGAAGATGCAGAAGAAAAAGGATTATATAATATAATAGGAAAAGAAATAGATGATAGATATATTGAAGAATTAAAAAAATTAGTTATAAATAAAGATATAATAGAAAAAATGCAAAAAGAAATAAAAATAGTATATACACCATTACATGGCACAGGTGGAATGCTAGTAAAAAGAGTACTTAAAGAAATAGGATTTGAAAATGTATATATTGTAAAAGAGCAGGAAGAGCCAGATGGAAACTTCCCAACGGTTGATTACCCAAATCCAGAAGAAGGAAAAGCATTTAAATTAGCATTGGAGCTTGCAAAAGAGGTTGATGCAGACATAGTAATGGCAAATGATCCAGATGCAGATAGATTAGGAGTTTACGTAAAAGATGTAAAAACTAATGAATATATACAATTTACAGGAAATATGACTGGAAACTTAATAGCAGAATATATTTTATCACAGAAAAAAAGTAGAGGAGAATTAAAGGTAAATAGTGCTGTTATCAAGACAATCGTTTCATCAAATTTAACTGATGCAATTTGTGAACATTATGGGGTTAAAATGTTTGAAACATTAACAGGATTTAAGAATATAGCTAAAATAATTAGAGGATTTGAGGAAAATAATAACAGCTATAATTGTTTATTCTCATATGAAGAAAGTTATGGTTGCATAATAGGAACACATGCAAGAGATAAAGACGGAATAGTTGCTGTAATGATGTTAAGCGAGATGACTGCATATTATAAAGAGCAAAATAAAACTTTATGGGATCAAATGAATGATATGTATAAAAAATATGGATATTATAAGGAGAAGAATTTTTCAATAGTTCATAAGGGAATAGAAGGCGCTGAAAAAATAAAATTAATGATGGAAGATATGAGAAATAATCCGCCCAAAAAATTGGGAAAATACAATGTATTATCTGTGGGAGATTACTTAACAGGCAAAATAAAAAATAATCAAACAGGAGAAGAAACTTCAACAGGAATGGCTAAATCAAATGTGCTATATTATTATTTAAACGACAATGCATGGTGTGCTGTAAGACCATCTGGAACAGAACCAAAAATTAAATTCTACATAGGTGTAAAAGGAGAAAGCGCAGAAGATGCTGACGAAAAATTAGCAGAAATAGAAAAAGAATTTTCAAAATAGAAAATAGACGAAAACGGAGATTATAAAATTATAAAATCTCCGTTTTTGTTCTATATAAATTCAATTGATAAAAACATTATATTATATTATAATAAATTGAAAAAAAATTTGGGGAGGTTGAAATGGATAAAGATATATTTATTGAAGAAGAAAAAAAGTTGGCAGAGACAATATGTAGAATTGACGAGGAAGAAAAACAAATGGAAAGTAGATTATCAACCTCATATAATGTAAATGATATAGCAAAAGGATTTGTAATGCAAATGTATGCTAAAAAAATAAATGATATAAAAAAGATAAGTACAAAGCCTTATTTCGCAAGAATGGACTATAAAGAGAACAATAGAAAAAAAGAAAGTTTCTACATAGGTAAAATATCAATAATAGATAGTAAAACATTGGAACCAATTGTAGTCGATTGGAGAGCGCCAATTGCAAATTTGTATTATGAAGGAAGAATAGGAAAAGCAAGTTATAAAGTATTGGATGAAGAAATATTTGGAGAAATATTTTTAAAAAGACAATTTATAATAGAAGAAAGAGAACTTAAAAAGTATGTTGATATAGATGTTACGGGTAATGATGTATTATTAGAAAATGCACTTGAGGAAAAAGCAGATGATAGGTTGAAAAATATTGTTGCTACTATACAAGATGAACAGAACAAAATTATCAGGGCACCAATAAATAAACCATTAATTGTTCAAGGCGTTGCGGGTAGTCGGGAAAACGACTATTGCACTTCATAGAATAGCATATTTAATATACAATTATGAAAAGGAATTTAAACCAGAAGAATTTATGATAATCGCACCAAATAGGTTTTTCTTAGACTATATTTCTAGTATCCTACCAGATTTAGGAGTAAATGATGTTAAACAATATACTTTTGAGGATTTTGCATATGACGTAATAGGAAAAAAATTAAAAATTCCGGACAGCAATGAAAAACTAGTGCAGATAGTAAATAATATGATAGACGGAAAATATAAAGAAAAAATAGATATTGTGCTAAAAGAATCAAAGTTTAAGTCATCAATTAAATTTAAAATATATATTGACAGATACTTAAAAGAAGTTGAACAAAAATATATACCAAAAGAAAACTTTGAATATAACGGATATAACATTATGAACTATAAGGACATTAATGAATTGTTTTTAAAAACATATAGTAATTATAATTTTAAAAACCGAATAAATGAGATAGAAAAATATTTGGCAACAGAATTTAGAAAAAAATCTAAAGAAATTATAGAGAATTTAAAAAATCAAAGAACCAGAGCTATAGAAAATCTACAGGGAGAAAAGCGTATACAAGTATTCGAACAATATGCTAAAGAAATAGAAATGGTTGAAAAAAAGTATATGAAAATCATAAAAGAGTATTTGAATAAAATACAAAATAAAGATTGTATAGAGTATTATAAGGACTTTTTAGAAAATTATTTTATGCAATATACTTTCAACGACAATGCAGATGATGTATCACAATATTTAAAAGATACTACATTAGTAAATATAAAAAACAACGAGTTTGCATTTGAAGATTTAGCTCCACTCATGTATATTCAATATAAAACATTTGGTATAAAGGACAAATGCCAAATAAAGCATGTTGTAATAGACGAAGCTCAGGATTATGGGGAGTTTCAATTTGACGTGCTAAAAAGTATTTTAAAAAGCAATTCTATGACAATTTTGGGAGATATAGCTCAGGGGGTACATTTTTACAGAGGAATTGAAAATTGGAAAAGATTTATAGATGTTGAATTTAAAGACGTAAGTGTTACATATACTACATTGAAAAAAACTTATAGAACTACAAAAGAAATTATGAAAATTGCAAACAAAGTTATTAATAATCTTCCAGATTACGAAAAAGAATTTATTGTTTTGGGAGAGCCAGTCATAGACAGGAAAAACTCCGTTTATTGCAAGCATATAGAAGATGGCTCACTAATAAAGAATATTAATGAAAGAATAATGGAACACAAAAAAAACGGTTATAAATCAATTGCCATAATAGGAAAAGACATAAAAGAGTGTAAAGAAATTGAAAAACAGATAAGTAAGATAAGAGAGGATGTAAAATTGATACAGGGAAAAGACTCAAAATATAATGCAGGAATATCAGTTGTTCCGTCATATCTAGCAAAAGGACTGGAATTTGACTGTGTAATAATTGCAAATGCCAATAATGAAAAATATAGTAATAATTCGTTAGATATTAAGCTATTATATGTTGCTATTACGAGGGCAATGAGCAAGTTAGATATATTTTACACGAATACAAAATCAAAAATACTTCCTTGCTAAATAAGAATTTCAACAAAATATATTTTATAATGCACCAAAATTTCAGCGTTTTTGGTCAGCTATCTAAAAAATAGTTACATCTATCAGCAAAACATGTAAAAGTATATTCAGTAAAATCAAATTTTGTTATAATAATATCAAGGAGGCAGAAAATGAATATTAAAGTACGTACAAATATATCAAGTGAATTTCAAGATATTGAAATTTGCATAAATGCGCCGGAAAGAAATGAAATTGTTCAAACATTAGAAAACGAATTATTATCTAAATCTTTAAAATCTATACAACAAATTGTAGCAATGCAAGACAATGATATTTTTATAATTAATGTGTCAGATATAATATTATTTTTTGGTGAAGAAAAAAACAATTTTTGCAAAACAAAAGATGGTATCTATAAAATAAAAGAAAGATTGTATTATCTTGAAGAAGTTCTACCTACAAAAGAATTTGTTAGAATATCAAATTCTGCAATTATAAACATAAATCATGTAAAGTGCTTTAATACTAGCATTGTTGGAAAAATTAAAGTTAAATTCAAAGACGGAACAGAGGAAGATGTCTCAAAGAGAAGAACAACGGAAATTATGAGGTTTTTAAAAGAGAGGAGGATGTAGAATGGAAAAACAAGAAAGAAAAATTTCATTAAAAAAGTTATTATTAACAATTTTATGCACAACTATAGTTTCGATATTTGTTGGAAATACAGTATTATTAGTGGATACAGTACCTCAATGGTTAGAAACGGAAAAAATACTTAGTATAAATAGGAATTCAAAATATTTAATTGAAATTGGCGAAAACAATCAAGATAATGTTAAGCAATTAGAAGAAAAGTATAAAGAAGAAAGAGCATTATTTGGAGAAAAATACCCTGCAGAAATGATGCACCTTATGCAAATAGCAAATTATTTTACAAATAGAATTATAAAAGTATACACATTATCAATTTTAATAGGAGTATCAACAGGTGCTATAATTTATATAATTTCTATACAAAGAGCAAAAGGTAAACAATTAATTATCGAACTAATTGTTTCACTTTTAATTGTATTTGGTTTGGTACTTTTCACGAATTTAGGATATGAAGCATACATAAATAATCACGTACAAATTTTTAATATGACAAAGATAAGAACATCTGCATATATTTATGAACTAGAGATTAAGGACATATTAATTTCATATGTAATTGTTGCTATAGTAATATATATAGGAAATATAATTAGACAAAAGATTTTAACACACAAGTTAAATAAAGAAATTGAAAATAAAAACTAATGATATAATTAAAATGGAATTGTTTGAACTTAAGGAGGGTTCAATATGTTAGATGATCAAATTGAATTCTATGGTAAAAGGCTGGCAATTTATGCTATTGCTCGAATAGAAGGAATAGAAAGAGTCACATTAAGAAAATATTATGATAAGTATAAAGATATTTATTTAGCTGTAAATAAATGCAAAGAAATAAGAAGAAAATTAGAAGAAACAAAGATTGAGTATAATGGTGAAATGCTAGCTATGAGAACTATTGCTCAAAGAGTGGGAACAACAGGAGACACATTAAAAAGATATTATGAACAAACAGGAGATATCTATGAGGCAATAAAACAATATTACCAAAAAAAGGATGAGTATGAAAGTGGTAGAATCGAATATAAAGGCGAATTAAAGTTCTTAAGAACAATAGCTAAAGATGAAGGAGTAGCAGAAACTACATTGCGTAGGTATTAAAAAAAATATGGTAATATTGATAAAGCAGTTTATATGGCAAAAATCCAGAGGAGTAGAAATCAAAAAGTTACAATCAGAAATACAGAATTAAGTTTGTCAGATTTATCAATTGTTTTAGGAATAAAAGAATCTGAATTGTTAAATATGTTGAATTCTGGAATGAAGATTGATGACATAAAAAAGTTAAAAACTGAAAAACCAAGAAAATCTCCAATGTCAAATAAAAAATTAGTATTACCTAATGGACAATCGTTACTTGAATATTGTATTGAAAATGGACTGAATTTTTCGTGTATATATTATTCAATTCATACATATGGAAAAACAATGGAAGAAGCAATTAAGCATTATAGGGGAAAGGGACAAGAAATCCCATCAAGTTGGATATATGAAAAGTATGGAATATTATTAAAACATTTATTATTAAACAATAACATCAATAGTCAAAGAGTAGTTTCGTATATGAGAAAAGAAAATATATCTTTAAATGATGCATTGGAAGAATATGTATTAAGAAAAAACTCTAAAGAAGCAAACGTGGATTATGATTGGATGCACGAATTATATAGTGTATTAACTGATGAAAATATGAAAGATGAATATGATGCCTTCAAGAATACATTTTATGTGACTGATCAGGAAGAAGAGTGTATAATAAAGAGCTATGATGAAATTGAAAATTTACAAAGAAAATTATTGCTTTATGAAATAGCAGAAGCATTTAAAGCAAATGTTTTTGAAGAAACAGAAAAGGAAGAACTATTAAAAATATATGAAGTTACAGAAGATGAAGTGGAAACAATATTTTTAGATTTTTATAATTACTTTGAAAATAAAATAAAACTTACTGAAAAAGAACAAAGAAGAAAGGAGGAAATATCAGATATAGCTAAAAAATGGTACTATCTTTCAGGAGATGAGAGAAAAGATATATTAGATATTAATAATGTTACTAATTATGAACAATCAGTAATTGAGAAACTGTCTCAAAACATTACAAAATATAAAAATATTATTAATGCGAGAGGTAATAAAAAAATGGAAGGAGTAAGTTTTAATGAAGAATAATAATTTAAAAACAGGTTATTGATATATTGTTGCTGTGTCAATGATGTGAAACAACAACATCCCTCAAAAAAGTTCAAAATAAATTATTTTTTAATTTATTTTGAACTTTTCTTTTTTTTTATTAAATATATCATCTAATTCTTCTTTTATTATACTTTCTATTGGCAATTCAGGAGTCCATTTTGTTCCACCAATACTTACTGGAACAGTTCTAATTTTTCCTGCACTATAGTAAAATCCTTCTTGAACAAATTTATTTATTTCGCATAATAATGGAAAATTTGTGTCTGACAATATTACATTTTTATTTAATATAAATTCCCAAGCATGTTTCAAATTAACAATTTTCAAAACATCTTCTGAAGACATATTATTAATTTTTCCACCTTCTATAATACTTTCTATATCTGCAAAAGTTGTTGCAACACCTTCTAAAATCGCTTGTTTATAAATAGAATTTATTGTTATATTTTGTATATAATTCATTTTCTTTATTTTTCAACACATCTGCCACTATCCCTAATGAGTCATATATTTTCTTTTGGGTGCATAGTGAAGATTTGATTTGTTTTTCTTCATCAACATTGTATATTTTTACTATGTATTTTTTGCTACTACTATTAATAACAAATATATCATTTATTGTAGTAATTCCTAATTTACGAATATTTTTAATATTCATATTATAATTATCATTTATATTTATTAATAAATCTTTCATTCACTATCATCTTCTTGTATATCATCTATTTCCAGTTTATGTCCGTATCTTATACTATTTAACTCTTCTTTTATTCTAAAACATTTTTCTAGATTTATGTCATATGTATTTGCAATCATCAAAACATAATATAAAACATCTGATAATTCTTCTTCTATTGTACCTTTAATATTGCCATCTTCCATTCTCTGATTTTTTCTTATTACTTCTGCTAACTCTCCTACCTCCTCTATTAATTTTAAGAAATACCTTTGTGTATTTTTCAATTCTTCTGGTTTAGTTCTCTTGTACTTTTCTTCTAAGTACTTTTGTATTTTACCTACCGTTAAACTCATGAAATATACCTCCTTTATTTTATTAAAATTAATACAGTATATTTAGTATAAAATCCTGATGTATTATAACCATATTATTTTTGACATTACTATATATCAAATTCCATTTTATGTCAATTTTTTTAAAAATTCGCAATTTATCATTCTAACCAATGCTTATTTTAATTAATATATTTTCTATGTGAATTTTTTACATTATTCTGGTTTACCATCGCATATTCCATTGTAGTATCGATTTTGATATGACCTAATAATTTTTGTACTTGCTCTATGGGCATACCTTTATCTATTGCTATAGTTGCCATTGTTTTTCTAAATTTATGAGGATGCACTTTATATTAGCTTCTTTTCCAAGATTTCTAATTAATATTTCTACACCAGATATTCCTAGTCTGTTATATGGTTTTATTAATGATACAAATAGTGCCTCATTATCATCTGTTCTTGTTTCTAAATATTTCTTTATGTACATTTTACTTTTAGCACTGAAATAAACCTCTCTTTCACTATTACCTTTACCTAAAACGATACAACTTCTTTCTTAAAAATTCATATCTGATATATTTAATTTAGTAAGTTCTCCAACTCGCATTCCTGTAGTAAGCAATAAGAGCAATAAATCCTTATGTTTACAAGTTTTATAATCAACAGAAATTAAATAATCTACCAATTTTTTTACTCTGCAATAGTTAATGATTTTCTATGATGACCTTTGTATTCGCTTTTAGGCTTTTCAACTCTTTTCCAACCTGCCATAAAATTTTCATTTATAATATGTTCATAACTTGCTTGTCCAAATGCCATACAAATTAATTCATAGTTTTGCTTTATTGTGCTTGCTGAATATTGTTTTAAACTTTCTAAATATTTAATTACAGACAATACAAACAGATAATGGATTTGAATTTACAAATAGATTAAGTTGGCAAGC
>OIYV01000324.1_pt1 | contig 30638 bp, 20 predicted proteins | sample 1588251 | NCBI WGS metagenome assembly OIYV01 (sample SAMN03283282) | human gut metagenome | biome: human-associated habitat; material: feces | host: Homo sapiens | place: Peru | collected 2012
TTTGTCAGCTTAACTTACTGACATTGATTTTGACGGTTACGGACTTTTTTGACAGTCTGAAGCGGGGTCGCATGACCCCGCTCTTCTTGTTGCATCAGTTGTCAAATGCGCAGCTCTTCCCGCGCGGGATATACTTGCCGCCGCGATCGTCGAGCACCTTGCCTTCTTCCACGGCGCACTTGCCGCGCAGCCAGACCTGCGCGATGTGTCCCGCGATCTTTGTACCCTCAAACGGTGCATAGTCCACATTTGCGACCTGATCCTTCGCGCTGATCTCCGTCTGCCCGTTCGGATCGTAGACCACGATATCCGCGTCGGCTCCGACGGCGATGTGACCCTTGCGGGGGAAGGCGCCATAGAGCTTGGCGGGCGCTTCGGAGAGAACCTCCGCCATGCGCTCGGCCGTGATCCGGCCGGCCGCGACACCGTAGGTGTAGAGCAGCACGCCGCGCGTCTCCACGCCCGGCATACCGCCGGGGATCTTTGTGAAATCATCGCGTCCGGCGGCCTTTTGCTGCAAGGTAAAGCTGCAATGATCCGTTGAAACGGTCTGAATCTCGCCGTTTGCAAGTGCGTCCCAAAGCGCCTCGTTGTCCAGCTTCTTGCGCAGCGGCGGCGCGCAGACGTATTTCGCGCCCTCAAAATCGGGCAGGCTGTACAGACTGTCGTCCATCAGCAGATAATGCGGGCAGGTCTCCACATAGACCTTCTGCCCGAGCGCACGCGCGGCCTCGATCTCACGAAGACCGGCCTGACTGGAAAGGTGGACTACGACCACGGGGATATCGGCAAGGCGTGCCATCTTGAGCAGGCGGCCGATCGCCTCCGCCTCGAGAACCGCCGGACGGCACTTCGGGTGCGTGGCGGGGGTAAGCTCACCGGCAGCCTTCTTTTCGGCAATCAGTGCGTCGATCACGCCCGCGTTTTCACAGTGCACGCCCGCGATGCCGCCCAGCTCCCGCAGCTTTTGCAGCGCGAGGAAGATGTTCCCGTCGCCGATCATCATGGCGGGATAGGTCAGATACATTTTGAACGAGCTGACGCCCTGCTCGAACATTTGCGGAAGCTGCGCGATGTTTTCCTCCGTCCAGTCGTCGATCGTCATATGGAAGCCGTAGTCGCACGCCGTGCGGCCGTCTGCTTTTTTGTGCCACAGATCCAGACCGAATTGCAGCGACTCGCCCTTGTTCGGGCAGGCGAAATCTATGACCATCGTCGTGCCGCCGCGCAGCGCGGAGCGCCCGCCGGTGTAGAAGTCGTCCGCTGTCGTTGTGTTGCAGACATCCAGATCAAAATGTGTGTGCGCGTCAATGAAACCGGGGAAGAGGAGCTTCCCGCTGACATCAACGATCTGCGCATCGGGACATTCGATATCGGGCGCGACCTGCACGATCGTCTCGTCGGAGATCAGAACGTCCGCCTTCTGCCTGCCGGAGGCATTGATGACGATACCGCCCTTAAGTAGCTTTTTCATGTGACAACTCCTTTGCTTTTTCTTTTATATTACCACGCTTCCGAAAAAAAGAAAACTCAAATTTTATTTTCATTGAAAAACGGCACCGACTTGTGTAAACTATCCTTGGAAGTGAGGAGAGGCAAATGGACTTAAACGCCATGATGTCGCAAATGCTGCTGCTGTTTTTCACACTTGCGGTCGGCTTTTTCGCGGCGAAAATAAAGATCATGAATGAAGACACGAACCGCTTCCTTTCGGAACTTGTCGTCTGCATTCTCAACCCCCTACAGATATTGGCCTCGGTAATGACGCCGCAGCGCCTTTTGCGAAACGGACAGGTGCTGGCGCTGAGCCTGATCGCTTTCCTGTGCTACATCGCGGCGATTCTGATTGCCCTGCCGCTGACGCGCTGCCTGCGAACACCGAAAAAGCAGGTCGGCATCCTGCGATTCATGTTCATCTTCAGCAATACCGGCTTCATCGGCTATCCGCTGGCAGGCGCGCTGTTTGGAGAGAGCGCAACGTTTTATGTGACGGTATTTGTCCTGATGTTCCAGCTCTTCTGCTGGACTTACGGCGTCTTCCTCGTCGAGGACGGCACCGGACGCTTCCGCCCGTCGCTGTCGCTGTTAAAAAATCCCTGTGTGATCGCAGCGCTCATTGCCTACGTGATCTATTTTTCCGGCCTTCGCGTGCCGAGCGTCATTGGCGATATGACGCGCTATGTCGGCCAGCTCACGCCGCCGGTCAGTATGCTCATCATCGGCTGCGCGCTTGCGCAGATGAAACTTCGTCGCGTGTTTGATCAGTGGCGGCTGTATGTCCTGTGCGCGGTAAAGCTCCTGCTGTTTCCTGCCTGCGTGTGGGCGATCCTGCGCCGTGTTGTAAACAATGAACTGATGGTCGCCATTACCGTCCTGCTCATTTCCATGCCCGTTGCGACGAACAGTACGATCATCAGTTACCGCTGCGGCGGCGATCAGGAGACGGCCTCGGCCGGCATCTTCCTGTCAACGCTCCTGTCGCTCGGGACGCTCCCGCTTCTGATGTACCTTCTTTTCTGATAAATAAGCGGCGACTGCAAGACGATGCAGTCGCCACTTGTTTCGCTTACTTTGCCAAGCCGACGTAGCCGCCCGCGACGACCGACTTTTGTCCCTCCTCCGTCTGGAGGTAGGCGACCAGCTGCCGCACGGCGCTGTCCTCCGGCTCGTCCGTGCGGAAGACGGCATAGACGACCTTTGTCAGCGGATAAGAGCCGTCCGCGATGGTCTCATCCGAGGGCGCAACGCCGTTGATCGAGAGAAATTTTACACCGTCGCGCACGTATTGCTCTTTTGCGTAGAGGTAGATCGAATAGCCGATGGCGGCGCGGCTGTCCTCATAGGTCGCGATGGAGTCGACCAGTCCTTCCATCGAGGAGATGAGGAGCGACTGCGGCGCTTCCGCCAGCGGCGTGCCCTTCATGACCATCTTTTCCATCAGGTTCTGGCTTCCGGAGTTCGGCTCGCGCTGATAGGCAAGAATGTCAAGATCTTTGCCGCCGACTTCTGACCAGTTCGTGATCTTGCCGGTGTAGATGTCGCGGATCTGGTCAAGCGTGAGATCATTTACCGGATTTTGCTTGTTGAGCAGGAACACAAAGCCATCCCAGCCAATGCCGACCATTTCAAATTCCACACCCGCTTCCTTTGCGCGTGTGAGAATGTCGTCGGACGGTTCGGAAACGAAGATGAGGTCACAGGTTTTGGCGATCAGGTTGTCATACGCCTTCGACGTTGTGCTGCACGGGCAGAACGCCTCCGCCTCTTCGTCGGTCAGACCCAGAAGCGACTTGGCGATCTCCATCGTCATCGGGTACATACCCGTTGCGCAGTCGATTTTCGGATAGGTTTCCTTTGTCCACTTCAGCGTGGATGGCTCCTGCGTTCCTTGCGTCGAGGCGGGAGGGGCTTGCGTGGCAGGGACGGTATCCGTGGTGCTTGCGGGTCGTGTGCTGCCTGCGGTGCTTGCGCTTTCTTCCTGCTTTTGCTTGCTTTGACATCCGACCAGAAGGCACAGGAGCAGCAGGATCGCGATGAGTTTACGGGTCATGACGGTTTCCTCCTTGTTTTGATGAAGATGATGATTGCCAGCACCAGCGCCGACAGCCCCGCGATCAGCGAGATATAGAGCAGGGTCGGCGTCGGTGCAGTCTTCTTTTCTTCGACGACGGGTGTGAGGACGGAAGAGGGCTGCGTTGCCGGTTCCTCCGGTTTTGTCGGGACTTTTTCAAAGTGTTCGCGAATCTCCGTGTTCACGCGCTCTGCGGCGCTGCGGCGCGCCGATTGCGTCTGCGCAAAGAGTGTGCGTCCGCGCTCGGTCGCTTGCAGTGCATCAAGCGAGGAAAGACTGCGGTAGTAGGACTGATAGTGCCCGTCCTCCATGAAAACTACGTGGCCGTCCGCTTCGACGATGCCGCGGTATTGGACGAACGCGGGCATATTCAGCCGCGACAGAACGGGGTCGCCGGTGAAGTCGACCAGAAATTCCGGCGGGTCGTCATCTGACGTATAGGGGCCTTGCCAGTAAACCTGCGCGAGCGGCCGGTTCTCTTCGCCGCAGTAACCGATGGGGCTTTTGGGGTAATAATCGCCCCATTCTGTGTGCTTCTTCGGCAAGGAGCCGTCCCGATTGTCATAGAGCATCTGACGCACATAGAGCGACGCATTAAGCGCGTTTGCAAGCGCCGCGAGCGCCTCCGGATCATCGGCCTGCTCCGGCATGAGCTTGACCAAGCTGTACCGTCGGGAAAGGTCTTTGTGATTTCCCGTGATGTCCGTTTGGAGGATCTGAAGCTCCGATATCTTTTCCCACCTTGTTTCGCCTCCATATTCCTCGGTGCGGCCGACATAGAGCGGCTGCCCCTGTAAAGACGGATTGGAGGCAAACTCCACTACATAGATCTGCTTTTCCTCCGCAGTTCCGGCTTGCTCGTCGCAGTAGTCCTGCAAAAGGCTGCAATCGTTCATGGTGAAGCAATCGAGCTTTGCGCTCAGACCGAGCCGCAGTCGCGTGCGAAGGACAAGATACTGGAACATCCGGCCAAACAGGGCGGCGCGGCTGTTGTCCCAGCCGTAGAAGTCAATGCTTGTATAATACCGATCCAGTTCATATTCTTCGGCACCGACCGCAAGGCCGCAGGCCTGCAAAAACAGGTCGGAGACATTTGTGCTCACAAGCGCCATTTCGTCAAACGGTAAGCCGTCGCGATACCACGTCTCGTAGTTTGCGAGGAGCGGCGCCTGATATTTGGTCGGCTCATACTCGCGCCCGTAACGCAGGTCACGCAGCGTTTCGCGCTCAAGCAGCACACGGTGCAGCAGGGAAGTGACCGCAAAATCATAGAGCGTGACGTTGATGCTGCTGTCATGATAGGTGTAATTCGGGGGAAAGACGGACTGGATCAGCGGGATGTCGCGCTCGTCAAAATGAACGGTGACGGAGAGCTTCCCAATGTTTGTCCCATGGTCGAGCGCCGAAAAATCATAGCTCAGAAGCCTTGCGCCGCTTAAGGCCTCTGCGGTGTGGTAGGAGAAGCGGACGGTCTGGTAGCCCTCTGCGGGGACGGTGTGCGTCAGCACGCCGTCGGTGAGCGGCACGTCCGATCCGTCGAGCTGTGCGGTAATCTCCGATTGCGACGGGGCAAGCTCGCCTGTCGGCAGCGCCGTTTGTGCGGTCAGCGGCGTGCTTCCTGCGTTATAGTAAAGTGTCGCGCAGGTAACGGTGGACTGCACCATGTCGATCTCCGCTTCGTGGTAGACCACGCGCAGCCCGTCGCCCTGTGTGGCGGGCGGGGAAACGACGGCGGCCGTTCCGGCAAAAACGGAACCGGTCAAAAGAGCCGCGAGCAGGAAAACGGCCACAAGCCTGCGAAGAAGCTGCATAACGATCCCTCCCTTTTCCCTTTTGACGCCAAATTTTTCAAACGGTTCCGTTTGACATTTCGCAGATCATCCGCTATCATGAGGAAAAGACAGCGCATAGGAGGCAGAGAATGGAATACGATTTGAGAATTTCGGAGCTCAGGGTGGGGGACAGCGTCGAGGGATTCTATATCCTGCGCACCGCACAGAGCAAAACGGCGAGCAACGGAAGGCCCTTCTTAGCAGCCGTCCTCTCCGACGTCACGGGGACGGTGGAGGCAAAGATCTGGGACTACAACGGACCGGTAACGCCTGCCGACGAGGGAAAAGTGATCAAGATCCGTGGTACCGTCTCCGAATTTCGCGGAAATCCGCAGGTAACGGTCGAACGCATCCGTCTGGCGCAGGCGGCGGATCACTACTCGCTTTCCGAGCTGGTGCCGACCGCGCCGATCGACGTTCCGGCGATGATGCAGGAGATCACGGCGGTGGTTGCCGGAATCAAGGACGATGACTATCGTCGCATTTGCGAGGAAATGCTTCGCCGCAGCGGTGAGCGTTTTTCCGAGATCCCCGCCGCGAAAAGCGTGCACCACAGCTTCCTCAACGGCTTGCTGATGCACACGGCAAATATGCTCCGCACTGCGGATCATCTGGCGCAGGTCTATGCCGACACGGTCGACCGCAGCCTGCTGCTGGCAGGCACGCTCCTGCACGATTTTGCGAAAGCGGAGGAGTTCCTCTTCTCCGAGCTTGGCCTCGTGACGGAGTATTCCGTGCGCGGCAAGCTGCTTGGTCATCTGGTCATGGGCGCGCAGCAGGTCGCCGAGGCGGCAAAGCAGATCGGTGCCGACGAGGACAAGTCGATCCTGCTCCAGCACATGATCCTTTCCCACCACGGCGAGCCGGAGTTCGGCGCGGCGGTCGTCCCGCAGTGTGCCGAAAGTGAGCTTCTGTCCTTCATTGACAAGATCGACAGCCGCATGGAGATCTACCGTGAGACATTTGAGAACGTGCCGACCGGTGCGTTCAGCCCGCGCATTTTTGCGCTGGAGAAAGCGATCTATCACCACGAACGAGAGGAATAAGAGGAGCAGCCGACGGACAAGTGTCCGCCGGCTGCTCTTAAATATTGGGGCGTTTCAGGCTCACTCCGTGCGCAGCGCGACGACGGGATCCTTTTTCGAGGCGATTCGGGAGGGGATCAGGCCGGCGATAAAGGTCAGCAGCATACTGATGCCGATCAGGATCACACCGCCCGCGATGGGAAGCTGCGCGACGCCGCTAAGACCGGTCAGGTGCCGGATGATGGAATTGATCGGCAGGATCAGCAGCAGCGTCAGTCCAATGCCGAATAAACCGGCACCGAGACCGATCGTCAGCGTTTCCGCGTTAAAGACGCGGGAAATATCGCGCTTGGAAGCGCCGATGGAGCGAAGAATGCCGATCTCTCTGGTGCGCTCCAGAACGGAGATATAGGTGATGATGCCGATCATGATCGACGAGACGATCAGCGAGACCGAAACGAAGGCGATGAGCACATAGCTCACAGCGTTGATGATCGTGGTGATCGAAGAGATCATCTGACCGATATAATCCGTATAGGTCAGACGCTCGTCCTCCGGAAGCGTCTCATTGTAGGCCGCGATGCGCGATGCGATGGCGTCCTTTGCCTCAAAGTCGATCGGGTAGAGGTAGATCGCCTCCGGCTCTGCCTCATCCGAGGCACCCATGCGTTCCAAATTGGATTCCAGCGAGGCCTGATCGGTGCCCGCTGCTCCGCCAAGGAGCTGCGCCGCGACCGCGTCGTCGCTCTGACCCGCTGCACGCAGCTGTTCGATATAGCTGCGGTACTGCTCCTGCTCCTGCGGCTCAAGCGTCGCAAGATACGCTTCCAGCGCCTGCATGGTCGGCTCGGCTGCCTGTTCAAAGGGCATTCCCGTAAAGACGTCGGTCTCCGGCGAAGCAAGCTGCTCCCGAACGATCTGCGACTGATTGATCTCTTCGATCAGGTGCGTCACAAGATCTGCACGATAGCCGATCGTGCCGTAGACCGCGCCGGTGGAGGCATTTTCCGAAGGACGGAGAATGCCGACCACGCGGATCGGCTCCGCGTCGTTCAGAACGGTCGCAAGGTATGCGCTGTCCTGTGAGCGGTCGACCCAGACGCCGTTTTCCTCGGAAAAATAGTCGGTATTTTTCAGAAGACGGAACTCAATGCCGAGAATTTCGTCGAAATCATAGATATGCGTCGTCGTGTCCAGCGAGACATCCTTCCCGTTTGCCGCCGCGCGCAGCGCATTTTGCAGCTCGGAGACGTCGAGCAGGCCGAGAGAATAGAGCGTAAAATCGGAAACGCGGTTTTCCTCGTCGACGAAGAGCACGACCTCGTCGTAGCGCTCCGGCAGGCGACCGGCAACAACATCATACTGCGATTTGAGCAGCGCTTCGTTGCCGGAGATACGCGTCCAGACATCGTAGCTGATGAAACTACTGGTGCCGGTGGATGCCGTTTGCATCCCGAGCTGCGAGAAAAGCTGATTGGGATTGACTTGGCGGTAGCTGCCGTCCGGCGACTGATGATAGATATTCATCGGCGTGGAGTAGAGATACTGAATGTCGCTGACCAGCGGGTCAATGCCGCTTTTTCCGGACTCCAAATATTCCTTGAACGCCCCAAGGTCGTTGACCTTGGAGCCTTTGATCATGGAGTCGATGATCCCCGTCATGGGACTGGTCGAGTAGACATGAGCGTCGTCGCGCGGCGTGTCGTCATCCGCTGTGCTGCTGCCCGTGAGCATCGGTGTCCAGTCCACGGTCTGGCGCTCGATCATCAGGGGATAGGAGGAGAGCGTTTCGCGCTCCATTCTGTCGATCAGGTTTTGCACACCGTTTGACATGGAGAGGATCAGCGCGATGCCGATAATGCCGATGGAACCGGCAAAGGCGATAAGGATCGTGCGCGTCTTCTTCGTCATGAGGTTATGAAAGCTCAGGCTGAGCGCCGTCCAGAAGGACATGGAGGGCTTTTTCGCCTTTCCGCGTGTGTCCGCCGCCTTGACCGTTTCCTGATAAGGCATGGTATCGTCCAGCACCCTTCCGTCGAGCAGACGGATGATACGCGTGGAGTATTTCGCGGCAAGCTCGGGATTGTGCGTGACCATGATCACAAGACGATCCTTTGCGACCTCTTTCAAAAGCTCCATGACCTGCACGCTCGTCTCGGAGTCCAGCGCACCGGTCGGCTCGTCCGCGAGAAGAATGGAGGGGTTGTTGATGAGTGCGCGCGCGATGGCAACGCGCTGCATCTGTCCGCCGGACATCTGGTTCGGCCGCTTGTCAAGCTGATCTCCGAGGCCGACCTTCGTCAGCACCTCCACCGCTCGTGCGCGGCGCTCCTTGCGGGAGATGCCGGAGAGCGTGAGCGCAAGCTCGACATTTGCAAGCACGCTCTGGTGCGCGATCAGATTGTAACTCTGAAATACGAAGCCGACGGAGTGATTGCGGTAGCTGTCCCAGTCGCGGTCACGGTATTCGCCGGTCGAAACACCGTCGATGACAAGGTCGCCGCTCGTGTAGCGATCCAGACCGCCGATGATATTCAGCAGTGTCGTTTTGCCGCAGCCGGATGGGCCGAGAATGGAGACAAATTCATTTTTTCGGAACTGTAGGCTGATCCCGCGCAGGGCGCGGACGGAAGTATCTCCGACGCGGTAGTCCTTGGTAATGTTTTTTAATTCCAGCATGAAACCCATGGCCTTTCACATAGAAATAATAAGCACATTTTAGCGGAGCACATCGGATAATTCAAGCAAGAGCCGCACGAAAGTGAAAAAATTCAAAGTTTTTTTACAAGGGTGGAGATCATTGTGCATTTATCCGACTGGAGTGATTTGGTTTGGGGCATTCCGACGATCACCGCATTTCTCGGTGTCGGACTGCTGTACTCCGTGCGCCTGCGCTTTTTGCAGGTGCGGCGGCTGCCGGAGGCACTGCGCAGCATTTTCCGGCGCGATCAGAGCGGGGGAGTCTCTCCCTACGGCGCGCTGTGCACGTCACTGGCGGCGACGATCGGAACCGGCAATATCGTCGGCGTGGCGACGGCGGTCTGCGCGGGAGGCCCCGGGGCACTTTTCTGGATGATGGTCGCGGCGTTTTTCGGCATGGCGACGCAGTATGCAGAGGCGTATCTTGCCGTAAAGGCGCGCAGAAACGGCGAGCACTTCGGCGGCCCGTTTTATTACATCGAGCATCTGCGTTTCGGCAAGCCCTTAGCCGTTGCTTTTGCGCTGATGGGCGCGGCGGCGGGGCTTCTCGGCGTTGGCACGCTCACACAGGTCAACAGTATCACAAGCGCGCTGGAGGGCTTTTTCTCCTCGCCGGCGCTGTTTTCCATCCACGGCAGAGCGATCGGAACGGCAACGGTTCTGGGCGGCCTGATCGTGACGGTGACTGCGTCCGTGGTGCTGCTCGGCGGTGTGAAACGGATCGCCGGTGCGTGCGAGCTGATCGTGCCGCTGATGAGCGCGCTGTATCTTGGCCTATCCTTTACCATTCTGCTGCGTTTCGGCGCGAAGATACCGGCAGCGTTCGGCACGATCCTTCGCGGCGCATTCTGTCCCAGAGCGGTGCTTGGCGCGGGGTGCGGCATCGGCGTGAAGGCGGTCATGCGTATGGGGATCGGACGCGGCGTCTTTACAAATGAGGCGGGACTTGGGACGACACCGATCGCCGCAGCGCTTTCGTCGGACGACGACCCGCAGCGGCAGGGTCTGGTCAGCATGACCGGAACGTTCATCGACACGATCGTCATCTGCTCGATCACCGGCCTGTGCCTTGTCGTGACCGATGCTTGGCGGCTGCCGCTGGAGGGCGGCGCGATCACAGACGCGGCTTGGCGCGCGGCACTGCCGTTTCCGGAGAGTCTCAGCTCTTTCCTGTTAATGCTGTGCCTGATCTTTTTTGCTTTTTCCACGATCATCGGCTGGAACGTCTACGCGGAGGCCTGCCTGCGCTATCTGACGGACGGGCGGGGACAGCGCGCCTATCGCATGCTCTACCTTGCCATGGTTGCTGTGGGGCCGTATATTTCCGTGCGCGCCGCGTGGGAGAGCGCGGACATCTTAAACGCGCTGATGGCGCTTCCCAATTTGGCGGCGCTCGTTTTTCTGTCGGCGCGCGTTACTTACGATGGAAAAACAAAAAGGTCGACAATGCTCGCGCGTCGGCGCTGAAATAATTTTTGCATTATGTAAATTGCCGGTTGAAATTCACTAAAAAAACTGATAGAGTGTACTCGGTGTCATTTCGGCGCGGAAACGCGGCGACTCCCTTGCACCTATGAGATCCGGAAAGGAAGGACTGCCTTGGAATTTTCAAATCTCTTTTTTCTTTACATCTTTTTACCGCTGACGCTGGCGGTCTATTTCCTTGTGCCCGGGCTGCGCTGGAAAAATCGCGTCCTGATCGCGGCAAGCCTGATTTTCTACTCCTTTGGAAAACCGGCCTATCTTCTCCTGCTTTTGTTTACGGCAATGGGGAACTACGTGCTGGGCTTTTACGTTTCGCCCAAGCACCGCAACTCTCTCTGGATCGCGATTGCGTTCAATCTGGTCTTCCTGTGCTTCTTTAAGTACACGAATTTCCTGCTTGGGACATTTGGCCTCCACGGCAGCGACGGAAACGGCGTTTTGAAGCTCGCGCAGCCGCTTGGCATTTCGTTCTATACGTTCCAGATGATCTCCTATCACGTGGACATCTACCGCCGCACGGCGCGGCCGGCCAGAACATTTTCTTCGCTCCTGCTTTATATTGCAATGTTCCCTAAAATGGTCATGGGGCCGATCGTGCGCTATCAAGAGGTCGCCGCGCAGCTTCGGCAGCGCCGCATGAACTCCAAGGCGGTATTTGACGGCGCGGTGCGTTTCTTGGTCGGCCTTTCCAAAAAAGTCCTGATCGCGGACTACTGCGGTAAGGTCATCAGTGAGCTTGCGGGACAAAAGGTCGGCGCGGCGCTCTGGCTGACGGCGCTCATGTTCATGTTCCGCATCTATTTCGAATTTTCCGGCTACAGCGACATGGCGATCGGCCTCGGAAAGATCTTCGGTTTCCGCTATCCGGAGAATTTCGACCGCCCGTATATGTCCTCGTCCATTACCGAGTTCTGGCGGCGGTGGCACATGACGCTCGGCAGCTTCTTCCGCGACTATGTCTATATCCCGCTGGGCGGCAACCGCCGCGGAAAGGCGCGTCAGATCCTGAACCTTCTGATCGTCTGGGCGCTGACGGGACTTTGGCACGGCGCGAGCTGGAACTATGTTCTGTGGGGCATTTACTTCTTCGTGCTGCTGTCCGTTGAGAAACAGCTCTTGCCGAAGCTCGAGCATCTGCCCTATGTGCTGCGCCTGCTCGGGACGATGTCCTTTGTCCTGATGGGCTGGGTCATCTTCTACCACGATGGCGCGAGCCTTGCGCAGATCGGTGACAGCTTTGCGCGGATGTTCGGCAAGGGCAAGTTCATGAGCGACATCGTGAGCGTTAAGCTGAGAAACAGTCTGCCGCTCTTGCTGCTGTGCGTGCTTGGTTCCTCCTGCGTGCCGCGCATGATCGCAAACCTTTGGCGCAGCAAATTTGCCGTCGGGCTGAACGCGAAGACCGTCTCGGTGAAAAATGTGATCTACGCCGTCGGCATCTTCTGCTTTGCCGCGCTGCTGCTGTATTTCTGCACGGCAAGTCTGGTCGGCACGACCAGTGCACCGTCCATTTACGCCTCGTTCTGAACGGAGGAAAGTTTCATGAAAAAAATCTATGCCCTATTATCCGGTATCCTGCTGACCGCGGTGCTGCTTATTGGGATGATCTCACTGTTTGACAAGGATGCGCTCTATTCCGAACGGGAAAAACGCCGCCTTGCGCAGCGGCCGAAACTGACGTTCTCTACGCTTCTGAGCGGTAAATATGCCTCTGATTACGATTCGTATTATGCCGATGCGTTTCCCAGTCGCGAAAAGCTCCTGAATGTCAACCGCAGTCTGAACGGGTTTTATACCTTCACGGGTCTGAACGGCAAGAAGGATCCGCAGATCGTGATCTCCTATAATCCGAACGTCGCAAACGGCGGCGAAGCGCTGCAAACACCCTCCTCGCAAGTACCGCAGGATCCTACCGCGACCACCGATCCGAGCAGCGACCCCACGGAGCCGAACACGGAACCGAGCACCGAGGAGCAGCCGCATATCAAGGAGCCGGATGAACAGGTGCAGAACCTCGGCGTCGCGCTGATCGTTGGCAACCGCGCCATTGAGGTGCCTTACGCGGACTATGACTCGCTGGAGGATTATGCCGGCGCGATCAACAATATCTCTAAGGCGCTGGGCAGCGGCGTGCGCACGTTTGCTATTGACGTGCCGAATGCGGCCGAGTTTTACACGACCTCTGAGTATCATACCGGTCAGACCTCGCAAAAGGATATGATCGACTTTATTTACAGCAAGCTCGACGCCAATGTAAAGCAGGTCGATGCGTATGACCGCCTGATCCGTCACACGGACGAGTATATTTACTTCCGCACCGACCACCACTGGACGCAGCTTGGCGCCTACTATGCCTATACCGCGTTCTGCCAAGCTGCCGGATTTGAAGTGCAGCCGCTTGAAAAGTTTACCAAAACGGGTGAGTACACCAATTTCCTCGGCTCGCTTTATAACGTGCTCGCGGATTATCCCGCCAGCAGCGCGCTGAAGAATGATCCCGATACGGTCTACTACTATCGTCCCTATGTGGAGATCGACACTTACTTCTATCCGGATGCCACCATGACGGAGAAGTACGTCATCGGTACGATCAGCCATCTGGACGACAGCGTTACGAATAAGTACCTGACCTTCCTCGGCGGCGACCATCCCGTCACGAGCATTACGACAAACGTGGACGGCCCCGTCTGCGTCCTGCTCAAGGAGTCCTACGGCAATGCCTTTGCTCCGTGGCTCACGAGCCACTACAGCCAGATCTACGTGATCGACCCGCGAGAGTTTAACCGAGACGGGAAGCCGTCGCTGGATCTGACAGCGTTTTGCAAGCAGCACAATGTGGATGACTGCATCGTGCTGAATTATCCGATGGCTTTTAACTCCGACTCCTATATCGCTTGGCTCAACCGCCTTGTCGGGATCAACTGATTAAAAAACGGCTGCCTCATCTGCATAAACGCATTTGAGGCAGCCCGTTTTTATTCCTCCGTGGCAAGCGCGCGCTTTCTGAACAGCAGCGAAATGCACCAAAGACCGGCAAGGCCGACGATCGTATAGACGATGCGGCTGACGGTCGCCGTCTGTCCGCCAAAGAGCCACGCGACCAGGTCAAAACGGAAAATACCGACAAGACCCCAGTTCAGCGAGCCGACGATGCTGAGGATCAAAGCAAAAGTATCCATGATGCTACCTCCTTTTTGCTGCTCATAGTATAACCTTATGAAATAAACCTATACCGTGAAAAAACAGGGCGAGCTGACATTTCTCCGTCATATTGTAAGAAAATCACTGCGATTTTTTGTCGGGAACGTCAGAAAAAAGGTCTGTACAAAAGCGGCTGCATCGGATATAATAAAAATGTTTAGGAAACCTGAAAAAATTTTTGATTTGAAAGGTGATACATCATGAACGCTTTTTTACCCGCTGATATTCTCTTCCCGCAGGTCGACGACATGAGCAAGTGGGCAGTGATCGCCTGCGACCAGTTTACCTCCGACCCGGCTTATTGGGAACGTGTACGTAAAAATGCGGAGGGAGCACCCTCTACCATCAACCTGATCCTTCCCGAGGCCGAGCTTGGCACGGAGCAGGAAGCGGCGCACACTGCGCTCATCAACTCCACCATGGCGGAGTATCTGAAGAACGAAGTGTTTCGCACCCTGAAAAACGCGTTTGTTTATGTGGAGCGCACCTTGGAAAACGGTTCCGTGCGCAAGGGACTGATCGGCATGGTCGACCTCGACGCCTATGATTATTCCACCGGTTCGACTTCCGCCATCCGCGCAACGGAGCGCACCGTGGTCGAGCGTATCCCGCCGCGTATGCGTGTGCGCCGCGACGCGCCCATCGAGCTGCCGCATATCCTGATGCTGTGTGACGACCACGACAAGCAGCTCATCGAACCGATCGCCGCGAAGAAGGATCAGCTGAACAAGCTCTATGACTTTGAGCTCATGGAAGGCGGAAACCGTATTGCCGGTTGGCTCGTCGACGGCGACGAGGCGGCTGCGTTCAATGACCGTCTGACCGAGTATACCGCAAATGTCGGCAAGAAGTATGAAGACCTCGACGGCGTCCCCATGGTGTTTGCCGTCGGCGACGGAAACCATTCGCTTGCAACGGCAAAATCCTGCTACGAAGAACTGAAGGCGCAGAACCCTGGCGTTGATCTTTCGCAGCATCCGGCGCGCTTTGCGCTCGTTGAACTGGAGAATATCCACGACGAGGCGCAGGTCTTTGAGCCGATCCACCGCGTCATTACCAAGTGCGATCCGCACACGCTGCTTGCCGCGCTCAAAGCGGAGGCTTGTGCCGAGGACGGATTTGAAGTAAAGTGGTACATCGGCAAAGAAAGCGGCACGGTTCTGCTGGATAAGTCCAAGAGCCAGCTTGCCGTCGGCGTGCTTCAGGGCTTCTTAGACGGATACCTGAAGGATCATGCCGGTGAGATCGACTATATCCATGACGACGATGCGCTGATTGCGCTTGCGCAGCAGGACAATGCCATTGGCTTCCTGCTGCCCGCGATGGAGAAGAGCCAGCTCTTCCGCGGTGTGATTGCAGACGGCATCCTGCCCAGAAAGACCTTCTCCATGGGACACAGCCGCGAAAAGAGATACTATCTTGAGGGCAGAAAGATCAAATGATCACCTTGACGGAAGGCGCGTTTGCAAAACTCAACTTGACGCTCGACGTGCTTGCAAAGCGTGAGGACGGCTATCACGATATTTCCGGCATTATGCAGACCGTCTCCGTGCGCGACGATATTCGGATCGACTTGGATACGCACGCGCCGTGGAGCATAGACTGCGACGATCCGGACGTGCCGTGCAATGCCTCGAACCTTGCGTGGCGAGCGGCGGAAACGTATTTCAGCGCGCTCGGCACTGCGCCCGACGGCGTTTCAATCCACATTACAAAACGGATCCCGATGCAGGCCGGTATGGCGGGCGGGAGTGCGGACGCGGCTGCGGTGCTGCGGGCGCTCAACCGCTGGAGCGGCGAGCCGTTTTCTGTGCTTGCGCTGAGCGAGCTTGGCGCGCAGATCGGCTCGGATGTCCCGTTCTGTGTGCTCTGCGGGACGGCGCTCTGCGAGGGAAGAGGCGAACGCCTGACGCCGCTGCGTGAAACGCCGGAGATGTTTTTCGTCATCTGCAAGCCGGAAATCTCCTTTGCAACGCCGACACTCTTTCAGAAGTTAGATGAAATCACGATCGCAAGGCGGCCGGATCAGACGAAAATGCGCGCTGCTCTGCAACGCGGCGACCTTGCCGCGATCGGCAAGGAGCTTTGCAATGTTTTTGAGCAGGCGGTCACGCTGCCGGAGATGAACTATATTAAGTCCATTCTGATGACCTACGGCGCATATGGCACGCAGATGACCGGAAGCGGCAGCGCGATCTTCGGCATATTTGACTCCTTTGAGTACGCAGCCGTTGCCTGCACGATGCTCAAAGAGAACTATCCGAACGTGTTCATTGCAAAAAGTGTATAAGTTTTGAAAACACCGTCCATACTGTAGGAAAATCCTACATATGGACGGTGTTTTTATGAAAATTCGCATTTTTGCTTGGATCCTCTGCGTTGCGCTCATGGCTTCGTTTTTATATGCGGCCGACAGTCTCCTGATGCAGCGCGACATTGCCTCCAAGACCATCCGCCTCCACGTGGTTGCAAACTCTGACAGCGCGGCGGATCAGCAGCAAAAGCTGCACGTGCGTGACGCTGTGCTGCGTTCCGTCGCAGAGCTTACGGCACAGTGCGGTGACGTGCGCAGCGCTCGGGAGCAGATCGCCGCGCACATTGACGAGATCTCCACGGCGGCCTGCACGGTGCTTTCCAAAGAGGGAAGCGATGCGCGTGTGACGGTCAGTCTGTGCGATGAAGCGTTTGAAACGCGCGTGTACGATACCTTCACGCTTCCGGCGGGCGTGTATCCCTCCCTGCGCGTTCGGATCGGAGCGGCGGAGGGGAAAAACTGGTGGTGCGTCGTGTTTCCGTCGCTCTGCACCGCCGCCTCCACTGAGGAATTTGAAGAGGCCGCGCAGAGCGGCGGCTTCAGCGCGCAGGAGACGGAGGTCGTTACGGGCGGGAAGCGGAAATATCGTTTTCGTTTCCGTACACTGGAATTGCTCGAAACGGTAGCGAGCTGGTTTTCCTGAACCTATTGGAAAAGACCGCAAAATGTGCTATGATAGAAAAGAGGTGAGGGAGAATGCTTCATTTGTGGTTGGACGCGGACAGAAAACGCAATACAAGACGATTGCTCGACGAGCTATGTGCCCGCGCGGCGCAGGAGCGCAAGCAAATGATCCTGCTGGTGCCGGAGCAGTTTTCGCATATGGCGGAGCGGCAGCTCTGCCAGTGCGGCGGAGACCGGATCGGGCTGTATGCGGAGGTCCTGAGCTTTTCGCGCCTTGCCAATCGGGTCTTTTCGCTCCACGGAGGTGCTGCACAGGCGTGGACGGATCCGGCAGGCAAGCTGCTGCTGATGTCACTTGCGGTGGAACAGGTGCGCTCGCGCCTGAAGATCTATGCACTCGGGAGCACAAAACCGGAGTTTCTTCTGGAGATTCTCTCCGCGCTGGAGGAGCTGCGCAGTTTTTGTGTGACGCCTGCGCAGCTTCGCGATGCTTCACGCAGCTTAGAGGGCGTGCTGGGGCAGAAAATTGAAGAATTGTCCATTCTGATGGAAAGCTACGACGCTGCCTGCTCCAACTGCGGGCAGTGTCCGGACAGCAGACTGACGCGTCTGCTCGATACGCTGCGCGACTGCGACTACGCCGACGACAAGACGCTCTTTTTGGACGGCTTTACGGATCTGAACGGTATCGAGCGTGCGATTCTCTCCGTTTTCCTCGAACGCGGAGCGGAGGTTCATGTCAATTTACAGTGCGACGCTCTGCAAGGCGGGATGCAGCCGTTTGCGGCGGCACGCGAGACGGCGCGGCAGCTACTGTCGCTGGCGCGGCAGTCCGGCACTCGAGCAGAGGCACACACCGCGCTGCATCCGGAAGAGACCACGGCACTTCCTTTTTTGCGCACGCATCTCTTTGCGGGCAGCCCGCAGCCCTTCGAGGAAAAGCAGGAACAGGTCGTGCTGCTCAACGAGGAAAGTGAGACGCAGATGTGCCGCAGCGTGGCCGGTGAGATACTGCGTCTGATCGCGGGAGGCGCGCGCTGGCGCGACATTTCCGTGGCCTGCACCGCGCCGGAACGATTGCTTCCGGCGCTTCAGCGCGTGTTTGACAAGGCGCAGATCCCGCTGTACATATCCGGCGATCAGGGCGTTCTGCGCCACGGCGCTGTGCGGATGCTCCTGTCTGCCTTGCAGGCAGCGAGCGAAGAGATGGAGCAGGAGAGTGTGCTTGCCTACCTGAAATCCGGTTTTCTCCCGCTCACGCGGGAAGCATGTGACCGGCTGGAAGACTACATTTTCCTTTGGAATATCGACGGTAATCTCTTCTCAAAGCAGTGGCAGATGCATCCGGACGGGCTGGAGCATAGCACGGACGCCACGCAGCGTCTTGCGACGCTCAACGAAGATCGGCTCCGATCGATCGGCCCGCTTCTTCGCCTGCGTGCACAGCTGCGCAGCGCGGAGAACACGGGGCAGATGGTCACGGCGCTTTATGAGTTTACCGAACAGATCGGCTTAGAGCAGAAAATGAGCGCGCTCGCGCAGGCCTGCGCGCAGGACGGACGCCTGCAAGAGGCGCAGGAATATGTGCAGCTCTACGCGCTGGTCTGCGATTTGCTCGAGCAGATGTACGGCGTTCTTGGCACAACCGTGCGGACGCCGGAGGAGTTCTATCGTATTTTGAAAGCAGCGCTTTCTGTTTGCACGGTCGGAACGATACCGGCGCGGCTGGACTGCGTGACGGCAGGCGGACTGATGGCGCAGCGGCGGAGCGATACGCCCTATGTTTTCCTTCTCGGCGCGCAGGAGGGATTATTCCCGTCAACAACAGCGGGAGCAGGGTTGCTTACCGACGCCGAACGAACCAGTTTAATGGCGATCGGGATCGGCGTAGCGCCAACGACAGAGGGACGGCTGGATCGGGAGCTTGCGGCGATCTACAGTGTGCTGAGTGCACCCGACGAGCGTCTGTATCTCTGCGCCGTGAACGGAACGGAGGCTTACCTTTATCACCGCGCTGCGATCCTTTTCCCCAATGCGCTGCGCACGGAAGGTGAGCGGGAACTGGTCTGCCGCTCCCGCGAGGCCTATGTCGCGTATCTGCTTGCGGGCGACCTTACACCGGCGGAACCCGAGCTTGCGGCGCAACTGCAAACACTCCGACAGGCGAAAGACTATCATCATATGGAAAATATCTCTGCGCAGAGCGTGACCGCGCTTTATGGGCAGACACTGCGCCTTTCGTCGTCAAAAATCGATCTGCTTGCCTCCTGCCGACTTGCCTACTTTTTGAACTACGGCTTGCGTGCCCGCGAGAGAAAACGCGCGCAGGTCGATCCCTCTGTATACGGAACCTTTGTCCACTCCGTTTTGGAACGGACGGCAAAGCGCGTGATGGCGGGCGGCGGTTTTCATGCCCTCTCCGTGCAGCAGACGCTTGCCATTGCGCAGGAGGAAATGGAGCGTTATTCGGAAAGTGAGCTTGCGGATCTGTGGACGTCGGAGCGCGCGCGCTATCTGTTTCAGCGCAGCTTCCATGAGGTGCGTATGGTGGTCGCCGAGCTGCACCGTGAGCTTTCCCACTCCGATTTTGTGCCGCAGTGGTTTGAACTGCGTTTTGCGGACGGCGGCGACGTTCCGGCGGTGCGGATCGCCGGAGAGCGAATGACGGCGAAGCTGGAAGGTATGGTCGACCGTGCGGATGTCTGGCAGGACGGTGATCGCCTCTATGCGCGGGTCGTCGACTATAAAACGGGAAAAAAGAGCTTTGATTATACTTCGATCTTCAACGGCTTGCAGCTTCAGATGCTCTTATATCTGTTCACACTGGAGCGCTGCGGCGGGAAGGAACTGACACCGGCGGGTGTTCTGTATTTTCCGGCGCGGATCGAGCGCATATCGCTTGGCGAGCCGCCGGAAGAGGATACCGCGCATTCTGAACGCATGAAGGCGCAAAAGCGGAGCGGTCTGCTGCTTAAAAATGACAGCGTTCTTGAGGCGATGGAAACGCCGCCGCTGGTTATGCCGTACAAGGTCGGCAAGGACGGGGAGAAGACGGGTGATCTTGCCACAACGGAGGAGTTTGCGCTTCTCCGGCAGTACGTGTTTTCCGTTGTCGCGCAGTTGGGCGATCTGCTCTACAGTGGTGCGATCCGTCCGGATCCTTACTATCTTGACGTTAACCACAATGCTTGCAGCTGGTGTCCCTATGGGGACATTTGCCGCAGCGAAAAGAAGGAACGGACGATCGAGAAGATCGGAAATCGAACGGCGTTCTGGGAAAAGATCAAGGAGGCGACAGGCAATGAGTGAGATCATACTGACCAAGGAGCAGCAGGCGGTCGTGGAGGATCGTGGTGGCGCGCTTCTGGTTTCTGCCGCCGCCGGCTCGGGAAAGACCCGCGTTTTGATCGACCGTGTTTTAGCGCGCGTGGAGCAGGAGCACTGCGATCTCAACGATTTTTTGCTCATCACGTTTACGCAGCCCGCCGCGTCGGAGCTTCGGGGTAAGCTGATCGCGCGGCTGAGCGAGGCGCTCGCGGAGCGGCCGGACGACCGCCACTTGCAGCGCCAGATGCATCGGGTATACCTTGCACAGATCTCGACGGTTCACGCGTTCTGCGCGTCCCTGCTGCGCGATTATGCTTATGAGCTTGGCCTTCCGGCTGATTTCCGAATTTGCGATGATCAGGAGGCGCTTACCTTAAAGGAGCGCGCTTTGACGCAAACGCTTGAGGAGGCATATCAGAGCGACAATCCGCAGATCGCGGAAGCACTGAATTTGCTCGGTGCCGGAAGAGACGACAAGAGAATTGAAAGCCTGATCCTCCAGATCTATGAGAATCTGCAATGCAGCCGCGATCCGAAAAAGCGCCTTTGCGAGCTGCGCGAGAGCACGTGTATCGACGCGCTGACCGATGCGGGAGAAACGATCTGGGGCAAGTATCTCTTGGAGGAGTTTCGCGCGTTTTCCGCCGCGTGTCTCGGCGCGATGCAGCGGGCACTGGAGGAGCTGCGCCTGTCGCAAACACTGCAAAAGACGGAGGCGGTTTTTGAGAAGAATTGTGCGCTTTTGCAGCGCTATGCGACGGTGGAGACGTGGCAGCAGCTGCGGGAGATCCCCTGCGCCTTTGGCACGCTGACGGCGGTGAAGGATACGCCGGAGGCCGAACTTCAGGAGCGCTGCACGGCGCTGCGTGACCGCATTCGAACCCGTATGAAGAAAAAAACGGCGGAGTTCTCCGCCACGTCGGAAGAAGCACTGCGCGGCATAGGCCTGACGGCCGATGCACTAAACGGACTGCTAAGCCTGACGGAGCGCTTTTCCGAGGTGTTTTACAGAGCAAAACGGCAGCGACACGCCTTGGACTATAATGATTTGGAGCACGAGACGCTGCACCTCCTGCTGCAAAGCAATGGGATGCCGACCCGCTATGCCGCACAGATCTCCGGACGCTTCCGCGAGATCATGGTAGACGAGTATCAGGACACGAACGAGGCACAGGACGCGATCTTTCATGCCATCTCTGACGACGGGACGAACCTGTTCTTTGTCGGTGACGTGAAGCAGTCGATCTATCGTTTCCGGCAGGCAGACCCGACGATTTTTCTGGAAAAATACAAGACGTTTTGCGATTATGACAAGGCGGAGCAGGGGCAGCCGCGCCGCATCCTGCTCTCCGATAATTTCCGTTCCCATCGAGAGGTGCTTGCGGCCGCAAACGACGTGTTTTCCATGACGATGAGCGAGCGGGTCGGCGGCTTACACTACGGTGCAAAGGAGGCGCTGCGCGCCAAGCGGGAGATGCCGGAGATGCCACAGCCTGCCGTGGAGCTGCACTGCCTTTCGATGGACGGCTTCCAGCCGGAGGGAAATATCAAGCGCGCGGAGATCGAGGCGGAATACGTGGCGCGCAGGATCGCAAAAATGCTGCGCGACGGGGAGCTGATCCCGGATGGCTCGCAGCTGCGTCCCGTCCGTCCGGAGGATATTGTGATCCTCCTGCGTGCGCTTTCCGGAAAGGCTGAGTGCTATATTCAGGCGCTGCGGCGGCACGGGATCGCCTGCGAGTGCGGGAGCGAGAACATCTTCCGCACGGACGAGATCATCGCGCTGACCGCGCTGCTGCGCGTTGTGGATAATCCGCATCAGGATATTCCGCTGCTGACGGTCTTGTTTTCGCCGCTCTTTTGCTTTTCGGCAGACGAGCTTGCGCTCGCACGCGGTGCGAAAAGAGACGGGAACCTCTATGAGGCGTTGCCAAAAACACGCCATGGACAGGATTTCCTCTCCGTGCTTGGTCAGCTTCGGGACTGCGCAAACGATCTGTGCGCGCTGCTTGCCGCGGCGGAGCGGCTGCTGCATCTGCGCGCGGTCTACGGCGCGATGTCGGACGGCGCGCGCAGAGTCCGCAATCTTGATCGCTTTTTTGCCCTTGCCGACAGCTTTGAAAACGGCGAACGCTATGGACTTGCGGCCTTCCTGCGCTATCTTGACCTGCTTTCCGCAAAGGGGATCTCTACCGATCTTGGAAAGAGTGCCGGAGCGGTACGCCTGACGACGATACATAAATCAAAGGGCTTGGAGTTTCCGGTCGTGATCCTCGCCGACCTGATGAAGCCCTTTAACACGACGGATGCAAACGAGCAGGTGCTCTGTGACCCTGTGCTCGGCATTGGCTGCAACGTGTACGATCCGGAGCGATGCATCGCTTATCCGACGATCGCGCGCAGAGCGATCTCAAAGGCGATCCGCGCGTCGGGAAGATCGGAGGAGATGCGTGTGCTCTATGTCGCCATGACGCGCGCACAGTACCGTTTGGTGATGGTCTGCTGCGACAAGCTGGAAAAACGGCTGACGGAATTTGCGCGCGAGCTGACCGTGCCGGCGGAGCCGTACCTAACGGAGGGCGTTTCCTGTGCTGGTGACTGGATCCTTATGACGGCGCTGGCGCGCAGCGAGGCGGGGGAATTGTTTGCCGTGTGTGGGTATCCGGAGGCAAGAAGCGTCCGCGACCTACCGTGGCGGATCACTTACCGCTCGGCGCAGGATGTCCTGCCGTTGCAGCAGGAGACCGAAAAGGAAACGGAAGCACCTCGTTCACTTCCGTTCCTGCCCTATGACTACCCGCATACGGAGGCGACATATGCACCCGCGAAGCTCACCGCAACGCAGCTGAAGGGGCGAATGCTCGACGAGGAAGTCTCGGCGCAGACGGTGGCGGAATTTCGCTTCCAAGCGAAGAAACCGCAATTTTTCAGGGGAAAGAAAACCCTGAACGCGGCGCAGCGAGGTACGGCGATCCATCTTGCCATGCAGTATCTGCGTTATGAGAATTGTACCACACTGCAAGAGATCACGCACGAACTGGAGCGTTTGCGCAGCGAGGCGTACCTGACAGCCGAGCAGGTCGAGGCGGTCGCACCGGATAAGCTGCTTCGCTTCTTTACCTCTGCGCTCGGCAAGAGAGTCCTCTCCGCGCCGCAATGCGTCCGTGAGTTTAAGTTCTCTGTCTTAGAGGATGGGTCGACCTACGCAAGTGCGCTGCAAGGCGAAAAAATCCTCCTGCAGGGCGTGACCGACTGCTGCCTGATCGAACCGGACGGCTTGGTGATCCTTGATTTTAAGACCGATCGGGTGCAGGCGGGAGAAGAGGCGCAGCGCGGAGCCTACTACCGTGGACAATTAGATGCCTACAGCCGCGCGCTGTCGCGTGTTTTTGCACAGCCGGTGAAGGAGCGTATCCTCTATTTCTTTTCTACGGACACGGCAGTCGTGCTTTAATGCTGATTTAAGGCGGACGGGTTAGAATAAGCCCATCCAAACAAGAAAAGAGGTTTTTGCTATGAAAAAGATGATTTCTTTTCTGTGCGTGGCCGCAATGCTGTTGAGCCTTTCTGCTTGCAAGAAAACCGGCGGAAAGCCGGCTGCCACGACAGGTGGCGCTACAGAGAGCGTGACAACGACGGGCGGTCAATCGCAGGAGTCGGTCAGTCTTGTTTTCTCCGATGACGGAATTGAAGCCTCCGGTGCGGCAGGCTGCGAGATCGACGGCACGAAGCTGACGATCGAGCGCGCCGGTGTTTATACCCTTTCCGGCGACTGTGCGGACGGCTCTGTCAAGGTCAAGAAGGGAACAAGCGATGTTACCCTGATCCTGAACGGTCTGACGCTGAGCAGCGTGGATACCGCGCCGATCACCTGCGGAAAATCCTCCGAGGTGACGATCAAGGTCGCAGCGGATACCGTGAACACGCTTTCCGATGCCGCACAGAACAATGACGACAAGTATCCGGAAAACGAGAACGCGGAAAACGCCGTCATCAAGTGTAAAGACGGCTCGAATGTGACGCTCTGCGGCGAAGGAACGCTGAACCTGATCGCAAACGGAAAAAACGGTATAAAATCCGGTGCTGCGACGCAGGAGGAAGGCGATGCGAGCCTGACCATCCGTGATCTGACCCTTGACATTACGGCGGAGGTCAACGACGCGATCAACGCGGAAAACGCGCTGACCATTGAAAGCGGTACGCTGACGATCCTTGCGGCGGACGACGCCATCCACAGCGACCTTACGCTCACGGTCGGCGCGGACGGGACGCAGGGGCCGACGATCACCGTTACGGACTGCTATGAGGGCCTTGAGGCGGCAAACCTGAAGGTCGCATCCGGCGACATTACCATCCATGCACAGGACGATTGCCTCAATGCCGCAAATTCCGACCTTTCCGGCTATGCCTTCACGCTTGACATCTCCGGCGGAACGCTCACGATGGATACGACCGACGGCGATGGGATCGACTCGAACGGGACGCTTACCATTTCCGGCGGAACGGTCGTTGTCTGGTCGGCAAATCGTGCGGACAACCAGCCGCTGGATGCCGACGGAGAGATCACAATCACGGGCGGCCTTGTTTTCGCCGCCGGTGGAAATGCGGGAATGGGTATTCGTTGCAGCGCAACGCAGCCGTACTTGATCTTCGGCGGCAATGGCGGGATGATGGGGCAGACGCCTCCCGATTTTCAGAACGGCTCAGGAGAGCCTTCTGACTTCCAAAATGGGAATGGGACGCCTCCTGATTTCCAGAACGGAACCGGCACGCCTCCGGAAAGGCCGGACGGCCAGCAGGGCGGCGCGATGACCCCGCCAGAAAAACCGGACGGGAGCGAGGCAATGACACCTCCGGAGAAGACCGACCGCCCGAGCGACGGGCAGGATCGCCCGACGCCCCCCGATGGCCAGAATTTCGGCGGGAATGACCCCAAGATGCAGGGAAACGGGCTTACGAAGGGAACGGCTTTCGCGGTGCTCGATGCTTCCGGCAATGTGGTCTACAGCGGGACGGCGCTTTGTGACGCGGCCTATTTCGTCTTCTCGTCTCCTGATCTGGTCGCGGACGGAACCTACACCCTGCAAAGCGGTGAGCAAACCGTCGCCACGGCCACCGCGCAGCTTTCCACTGCTGCAACTCGATAAAAACCGCGCCGCCCGTTGCACTGACGGGCGGCGCGATACGTTTATTCTTTTACGGAACGTACAAAACCTGCCGGATCGGCGGCCTTAAAATATGCGCTTCCGGCGACTAATACATTTGCGCCGTTTTCACGGCAGATCCGCGCGGTCGTCTCGTTGACGCCGCCGTCCACCTCCAGCTCACAGTCCGGCTTCTGCTCGTCGATATAAGAGCGGATCGTGCGCAGCTTCGGCATCATATCCTGCATAAAGGCCTGCCCGCCAAAGCCCGGCTCGACCGTCATGACCAAAATCAGATCGCAATAGGGAAGGAAGGGGAGAACCGCCTCTGCCGGTGTTTTCGGCTTGACGCACAGCGCCGGATGCACGCCGTTTTCGCGGATGCGCTTGAGTGCGGTCAGTGTGTTCTCTGACGTGTCTGCCTCTACATGGATGGTGAGAATATCACTGCCTGCTTTGCAAAAATCGTCAACATAGCGCAGCGGACGGTCTATCATCAGGTGCACATCCAGCGGAAGCTCCGTAACGCGGCGGATCGCGGCGACGACCGGAATGCCGATCGTAATATTCGGAACAAAAATGCCGTCCATGACATCCACATGCACATAGTCCGCACCGGCAGAGGAAAGCGCGCGAATATCGCGCTCCAAGTTTACAAAATCTGCGGAGAGAATAGAGGGAGAGACCTTTATCATTGAAAACCTCCAACGCATAGTATAGGATATGCCACGAAACGGTGCCGTGGCTGCGACAGCGCGGAACTCCGTCCACGCAAGGCATCTTTATTATAGGCATTTTTTGCAGCATTGTCAAATCTTTCCATGGATTGCATCCCGTTTTCGGCACAAAATAGAGCCGAGATCGAAAGGGAAGGAGGACACGAAAATGAGCTGCAATTGTGATGCAAACCGTTCCATTAGATGCATGGTCACGCAGTGCAAAAACCACAACGGTCAGGAGGACTATTGCTCCCTGAACCAGATTCAGGTCGGCACGCACGAGTCCAACCCGTCCGTGAAGCTTTGCACCGACTGTATGTCTTTTGTCGCACGCTAAAGAAAAAAGCCTCGCACAGATACGTCTGCGCGGGGCCTTTTACTGCCTGCGTCGCTCAAGGCAGAGGTTCAGCAGACCGCCGTAAAATAAAATGGAAATACATACATAAAGCCAGAGCATTCCGACTGCGATCATGGACAGGCTCCCGTAAAAGACGGAGTAACGGCTGAAGCGCTGGATATAGTAAGAAAACAGCGCGGAGAAGATCAGCCAACCCAATGCGGCTGCAACGGCGCCGGGGACGGCGCGCCGCAGCGCGATGTGCCGGTTTGGAAAAACACAAAGGACCGCCGTAAACAGGACAGAGAGAAGAAGCAAGAGAATAAAGCCGCGAAATTGCAGCAGGCGTGCAAGAAACAGTAAAATCGGGACGGACTGCCGAATGCAGAAGGCATAGAGCTGCTGCCCGAAAACGTGCAGCGCGAGTGTCAGCAGCAGTGCTAAAAGAAGAAATACCATATAGATCACGCTTGTCAGGCGCATTCGCAAATAGCTTCTGCTCTCTCGTCTGCCGCAAATGGCGTTTAGCCCCACCTGAATGCAGTAAACTCCGCGTGACGAAGACCAGATGGCAACCAGCGCCGAGAAGGATATGACGCCGGAGCTGCCCTTCAGGTCGTGGATCACGTAAATGAGAAGCGGCTCGATCACGCTCGGGACAACTCCGCTCACGGCGTCGATCAGATCAGCCTCCGAGAAACCAAGGTGGGGCAGCAGACCCAAAATGAGCATGATCGCGGGGAAGATAGACAGGATGATGTAAAACGACGCATTGGCGGCAAAAAGGGAAATGCGATAGCCTGAAATTCGCGTAACAATGCGTTTGACTTTATAAACGATCGAAGGCATCGTGTCTCCTCCAGAAATTGACAAACTGAGTGAAGGATGGTATACTGCTATAGTATAGCTGCGTTTCCAAAAAACATACGAACGGGATGAAACAATGAAGATCAGTTCCTCTATGGCGAGCGTGTGCCGCAACACAGAATTAGATACCGCATTCTCCCTTTTCCATGACGCGGGCTTTGACAGCGTTGACTTTCCGTTTAACGTCTACAGCAGTCAGCCGGACGCACCGCTTCTTGCAGACGATTGGCGGCAGTGGGTGAGGGAAGTCTCGGCGCTGTCGCGGCGCTACGCGCTTCCGGTCACGCAGGCGCACGCCACATGGTCGCAGTCCATACCGGACGATTTTCATTATGAGTCGCCGCTTGATGTCTACCGCCGGACGTTTGAGGCGTGCAGAATGTTAGACTGCCGCCAGCTCATTTTCCACCCGCTCCGCCATACCGGCAGGATCGCGACCCAGCCGCTGCGGCAGCGCATCCACGACTGGAATGTGCGCTGGTTTTGTGAGCTTGCCGCCATGGCAGAGCAGTTTGATGTTATGGTGAACCTTGAAAACACGTTTGATTCCCATCATACGCAGCTTTCGGGCGACCCGCTTTATCCCTATACGACGGCGCAAGATATGCGCGCACTGCTGTTAGACATCGGCAGCACGCACGTTTCGCTCTGCCTTGACACAGGGCACGCCAACATCAGCGGGCAGGACATCCCCGCCATGATCCGCCTATACGGAAGCGACCTGAAAACGGTGCACCTCAACGACAACTACGGAAATATTCGCCCAGTTTATGAAGACCTCCATCTGTTTCCCGGATACGGCGCGATCGAATGGAAACCGATCTTTGCTGCACTGCGAGAGGTCGGCTTTGCGGGCGTCATAAACATGGAGCCGATCGCGGAGCTAAAGCGTATGCCAAATTCCATCCGCTTGGTGCAGCTGCGCGCTGCGACCGATACGCTGCGGCTGCTTGCGGAAGCGTGACAAGTGAATCTTACGCGCGGGGCAGATGAACTGCATTATCCAAATGTGATTTGAAATTTGTCAAAAACTACTGTATGCGCTTACGGCAACAAAATTTGACATTTCTCGCCTTGCATCCGTCCTCGCACTGTGCTATACTCAAGCAAAGGTTGTCCCTTCCTGTTTTGTTGAATTGTCCGTACAGCGACGGACTTTTCATAATTGTTTTCAGCATTTTGCAGCAATACCCATCCTTAGCAAGCCCGATGGTATGCTTTGCCCGAAAACTTCCGCCTTGTGGTTTTCGGCCGGTTTCCGTCGGCGCTTTTTCACGCGAACCGCGGGTTCGCTCCGCACAGACCTGAAAACGCGCGCGATCCTCTCAAAAAATTATAACAAAGGAGAAGCGAATGCAAATGACAAAACGGTTTCTGAGCATGATCCTTGCGATTGCCATGATTTGTGGCATGCTTGCCGGGATCACGGTTTCCGCGAGTGCTGTTTCCGTCAGCGGTAACTTCAAAAAGTATACCACTGAGACGGACGGCGCGATCGCGGAAGGCGATTATCTGATCGTCTACGACGGAAAGGCAATGAAAGCGGCGGTTTCCTCCGGCAGACTGGCCTATGCCGATGTGACGGCGACGGGGGATGCCATTGCCAACCCAGACGAGAGTCTCGTCTGGCACATTGCCGCAAGCGGCACCTATTACACGATCTACAATGAAAGCACCAAAATGTATGCCGCAAGTACCGGCGCAAAGAACAAGGCACAGCTCCTTGCTGACGGTACGAACGACATGGCGCTTTGGACTGCGACCGGCACGGACACCTTCGAATTCGTCAACAAGGCAAACGCAGCAAAGAAGGTTAACTCCAATCTCCGCAACAATGGTACCTTTGGATTTGCGTGCTACGCCGCCAGCACCGGCGGCGCGTTGACGCTCTACAAGCTGGACGCCGACGCTCCCGTCTGCGAGCACACCAACGTGACCGAGGTCGCGGCTGTTGCGGCCACCTGCACCACTGCGGGCAGCGAAGCCGGTACGAAGTGCGCGGCCTGCGGCGCGATCCTCACCGGCTGTGCCACGGTTGCTGCGCTCGGCCATGCATGGAACGATGGCGAGGTCACCACGGCCGCTACCTGCACGGAAAGTGGCGTGAAGACCTTTGCCTGCACCCGCGAGGGCTGCACCGAGACCAAGACCGAGACGGTTCCCGCGACCGGGCATACCTATGTCAATGGCGTCTGCTCCGTCTGCGGCGAGGCAGAACCGGCCAAGACCGGCTACAAGCTCGTGACCGACGTTTCCACCCTCAAGGCGGGCGACGTGATCGTGATTGCTTCTGCATCGAAGGGCAAGGCCGCTTCCTCTTTTGCGGGCAAGACCTTCTTCAATGCAGTCGACGTGACGATCGCCGACGGTACATTTGAAACCAGCGAAGCCATTGAGATCACCCTCGGCGGCGAGACCGGCGCTTGGACGCTGACCACCAGCGAGGGCGGCATCGGCACCTCCGCTGCAAAGGCGCTGACCCTCAACGGCGGTACGCTCACTTGGACGATCGAGATCGATGCCGCGACCGGCGCTGCTACGATCGCCAGCACGGATACGACCCTCGGCCGGATCCTCTACAACAACGGCGCTACCCGCTTCCTCAACTATACCACGGCTACAAACGCCTCTATGCTGCTGCCCGAGATCTACATCAAGACTGCGGCTTGCGAGCATGCCAATGTTGAGAATGTTGCCGAAGTTCCCGCGACCTGCACGAAAGACGGCGTCGAAGCCGGCACGAAGTGCGCCGACTGCGGCAAGATCCTCTCCGGCTGTGCCGTGATCCCCGCGACCGGACATAACTACGGTGAGGACGGCAAGTGCACCGTCTGCGGCGAAGCCAAGCCTGTCGTTGTAAGCTATGTCAAGGTTGCCGACCTTACCGGTCTGAACGGCAAAAAGGTCATCATTTACAACCCGAAGAATGCTAAGGCGATGACCGCTACTGCAAACGGCAGCAAGCTTGCCGCTGTTAGCGGAACGGTTGCCGAGGATAAGCTGACTGCCGACGGCGCTGCCGTTCTGGAAGTCTTCATGGACGGCGAGTACTACTACTTCAAGAACGAAGAGGGCAAGTACCTGACCTCCGGCTTGACCGGCAGTTCTCTGACCTTTGCGGATGCTTCCTCCGATCTGGCTATGTGGACAATCGAGGCAGCCGCGACCGGCTACACGCTCAAGAATAAGGCCGCCGTTTACGGGACCTCCGCACAGTATCTTGAATACTACAGCGGCTTTACCACCTATAGCATGAAGACGGCCGGTGATGCGTACTACTTCGATTTCTATGCAGCCGACAACTATCAGAGAACCGAAGATCATACCCACACTTGGAATGAAGGCGAAGTCACTACGCCTGCCACCTGCACCACTGCCGGTGTCAAGACCTACACCTGTACGGGTGAGGGCTGCGGCGAGACGAAGACCGAGACCATTCCGGCGCTGGGTCATGCGTTCGGCGAGGACGGCACCTGTGCAAACGGCTGCGGC
>OIYV01000325.1_pt1 | contig 30448 bp, 28 predicted proteins | sample 1588251 | NCBI WGS metagenome assembly OIYV01 (sample SAMN03283282) | human gut metagenome | biome: human-associated habitat; material: feces | host: Homo sapiens | place: Peru | collected 2012
TTATATGTATTTTTCCTTAATATAGCTCGTATTTTCTTTTTTTATTAATTTTTTTCTTTATTTTTTATATTATTTCTATTTTATTTTTAATTTATTTTTTTATTTTATTTATTTATTCTATTTTTAATTTATTTTTTATTATTTTACTTTAATTTATTTTTTCCACAATCGTAATTAATTTAATTTTTCTTTTATATTCTTTTTTTATCTTTTTTTTTCTAATTTATTCTATTTTTTTCTTTATTTTTCCTATTAAAAATAATCCACACCTAAAATATCTTTAATTATCTTTTTTTTACTATTTTTTTCTAATTTATTCTATTTTTTTCGAATTTTCATTTTCGAATTATCCACAATTTATTAATGATTTGTGGATAATTATGTTAAAATTTAAAGGCAGAATTTCTTCTACCTTTTTATCTTTTACTCTTCTTTTAATCTAATTGGTAAAATCATATATGTATAATCATTATTTTCAACAGATTTTATTAAACATGGTGATATACTTGTTCCAAATTCTATAAATACTTCTTCATCTTCAACTGCTTTTAAACTATCTAAAAAATATTTTGGATTAAAACCTGCTTCTAAATTTTTCCCTTCTGTAGAAACAAATAATTCTTCTTTTGCATCTCCTGTTTGATTTGTACAAGATATAATGACTTTTCCAATATCAACTTGAACTTTTACTGGATATTTTTTTTCTTTCTCAATTGCTGATGCTGATATTAAACTAATTCTTTCAAAACTATTTTGAATACTATTTTTGTTCACTCTTATTCTTGTTTCCCAATTACTTGGTATTACATTTTTATAATTTAAAAATTCTCCATCTAATATTCTTGTTACAATTTTACAATTATCCATTTCAAATAATGCTTGATTTTTTGAAACCCCTATTTTTACAGGTTCAAAAGAATCTGATATAATTTTATTTACTTCATTTAATGTTTTTCCTGGTATAACTGCACTAAAATTATTAGTTTGTTTATTTAAATAAATGCTTCTTAATGCTAATCTAAATCCATCTACTGCTACTAAATTTAATTTATTATTTTCTATTTCAAATAAACATCCTGTAAATATTGGTCTATTTTCCTCTGAGCTTACAGCAAAAATTGTTTTTCTTATCATATTTTTTAAAACATTTTGATCTACTTCTATTGAATTTTCAATTTCTATCTTTGGAAGTTCTGGAAATTCTTCTGGATTCATTGTAGCTAATTTGTATAAAGATCCTTCACATTCAATTTCTAATAAATTTTTATCATTTAGAGAAATATATATTTCTGTATCAGGTAATTTTCTAATTATTTCACTAAACATTATAGCATTTACAACTGTACTTCCTTGTTCTTTAACTTCACATTCCATTATATATTCTATACCTATTTCTAAATCATAGGTTGTTAATTTTATTTCATTATCATTTGTTTGAATTAATATTCCTTCTAGTATAGGCATTGTAGTTTTAGAAGCTACCCCCTTTACTACGGAATTTAATGCTTTAATAATTTTGTCTTTATAACAAACTATTTTCATTTTGCTTCCTCCTTTATAATATATATAATATTTTTAGTAGTAATAGTATTAGGTGCTGTGGAAACTGTGGAAAACTATGTTGATAGTTAGAATCCCTAGCAAAAATACTGTTTATAATTTAGTGGAAAACTCAATAAGTAATCCACAACTAAAATTTTTAATTGTGTAAAAATGAGATATACACAGTTTTTAAACAACTTATTAACATCTGCATGTGGATATCCAATGTGTTAATTCCGTAAGAAGAGAACCACATGATTTTTCCAAACACAAATTTTTCCAAACACAATTTTTAAAAAATTTGTGAATTTTATAAGGCTGTTATTGTTTACCATTTATGATAATGTTTTTCACACTATCCACAATTAACTTTGTATTATTTTTTTCTTTTACTTCTTTTTCTATTTTTCTACAAGCATGCATAACAGTCGAATGATCTCTACCACCAAAGTCAGTTCCTATCTGAGGATAAGACATGTTAGCAACTTCTCGACAAAGATACATAGCAATTTGTCTTGGAAACGCAATATCATTTGATCTTTTATTTCCAGATAAATCATCTTTATTTATACTAAAATATTTAGCTACAGTTTCTTTTATAAAATCACAAGAAATTACTTTTTCATTTTCATATTTAAATTCATTTATAATATTTTCGGCTAATTCAATCGTTATTGGACTGTGTGTAAGTGAAGCTCTTGCAACGATTTTATTAAATACACCTTCTAATTCTCTAATATTAGAATCTATTTTATTAGCAATATTTGAAAGAATAAAATCTTCTATGATAATATTTTCCTCTTGAGCTTTTTTTCTTAAAATTGCTAAACGTGTTTCGTAATCAGGACAAGAAATATCTGCTAAAAGCCCCCATTCGAATCTTGATTTTAATCTATCTTCTAGAAATTGAATATCTCTAGGAGGTTTATCACTTGAAATAATTATTTGTTTTCCCTCTTCATATAAAGCATTAAAAGTATGGAAAAATTCTTCTTGAACTCTTTCTTTTCCAGCGATAAATTGAATATCATCTATTAATAAAACATCAATTGTTCTATACTTATTTCTAAAAAATTCATTTTTATTATCTTTAATAGCGTTAATTAATTGGTTTGTAAATTTTTCAGATGTAACGTACAAAACATTAGCATTTTTATTATTTTCTAAAATTCTATTTCCTATTGCATGCATCAAGTGAGTTTTCCCCAATCCAACGCCTCCGTAAAGGAATAAAGGATTATAAGAGTTAGAAGGTTCATTTCCAACTGCTAATGCTGCAGCATGTGCAAATCTATTATTATTCCCAACAACAAAAGTTTCGAAAGTATATTTTGGATTTAATGTTGATTTGTTTAATTCAACTTCAGCAGAAGAATTATTAGAATCATTTATAATAATTTCATTTGTAGATATTTTGTTTTCTTTTGAAATATCAATAACAGAAAAAGTCCATTCCATATTTGTAATGAATCTTAAAGTATTGAAAATAAGACTTCTATATTTATTTTCAATAAAATCCTGTTGATATTCAGAGGTGGTTGTAAAAATAATATGATTACCGTCTATGCTTCTGATTCCTAAAGGTAAAATCCAAGTTTCGTAAGAAATTTGAGTTAATTCAGGTTTTAAGACTTCTTTTATTTTTGCAATCAACTCGTCTTTTTCAATAGCCATTTATAATCATCCTTTCTAAAAAATTATCCACAAAGTTATCCACAACTGTTGATAAGTTTGTAATATTTTTGACATAATAAAACTCATAAATACGAACAAAAATTTAAGTGTTTTCAACAAAAGTAGTATTTATATTTTACTTTCACATAATAACAAATTTATACACAATAAGTCAATAAAATTGTGGAAAAAAATTTTTTTGTGTGGATAAAATGAGAAAAAGCTGTGGAAAAAAAATAAAATATTACAAAAATGTTACGAATATTGCAAAAAAAAATTATAAAAATTGCTTGACAATTATAGCAAAATTGGAGTATAATCGATATACTTGTTATTTTGTGAAAAAAACAATTTCCGTAACAACGGAGTTTTATAAAAAAATCAATAGGAGGTGCTAATATGAAAAGAACATTTCAACCAAAAACAAGACAAGAAAAAAAAGAACATGGATTTATGAAAAGAATGAAAACTAAATCTGGAAGAAACATATTAAAAGCAAGAAGAGCAAAAGGTAGAAAAAAATTAAGTGCTTAATTTAATTATGTTTTATTAATAAAAATTAATAAGAAAAGGGACGCAGAAAGTGATCCCTTTCCACATAATTTTATTAAATAATAGTTTTTTTCATTAAGACAATAAAGGAAGAAGAAGGGAAAAGAATAATGAAAAAAACAGAGATGCTAAAAAAAAATTATGAATATAAAAGAGTTTTGACAAAAGGAAAGTATTATTCAGGCAAATACATAGAAGCTTTTATAAAAACAAACAATAACAATAAAAATTTTCTAGGGATTGCTATAGGAGTAAAGATAGCAAAAGCAGTTAAAAGAAATCATATAAAAAGATTAATAAGAGAAAACTATAAAAATCTTGAAGAAAAGATTAATTCAGGGAATACAGTAGTGTTTTTATGGAAGAAAAAAATTGATATAAAAAATGCAAATTATAAAAATATCAAACAAGATATGGAAGATATTTTCAACAAATCAAAGCTTTTTATTGAGGAAAAGAAATGAAAAAGTTACTTATAAAGCTAATTGAAATGTATCAAAAACATATTTCTAAATGGCTTGAAAGTAAAAACATAAATTGCAAGTTTTATCCTACTTGTTCAGAATATACTAAACAAGCAATTCAGAAATATGGAGCAACAAAAGGGATAATAATTGGAATTTGCAGAATTATAAGGTGTAATCCTTTTTCAAAAGGAGGATATGACCCATTAAAATAAAACTAGGAGGATATGATAGATGTTTGAATTTTTTGCAAATATCTTTGGCTACTTATTACAGTTTTTATATACTCTAGTAAATAATTATGGTTTAGCAATTATTTTATTTACACTTATTATTAAATTATTACTATTACCGTTATCTATAAAACAACAAAAAACAATGAAGAAATCTTCAGAATTACAAGAAAAAGTAAAAGTGATGCAGTTTAAGTACAAAAACGATCCAGAAAAGTTGAATAAAGAAATGATGAACTTGTATAAAACAGAAAATGTAAGCCCTTTTAGTGGATGTTTAACTTCAATTATACAAATGTTGTTATTATTATCTATTTTCTATTTAGTAAGAAGTCCATTAACTTTTATGGAAAAAATACCACAAGAGAATATAAATACATATATTCAACAGTTAAAAGATGAAGGTAAAGTAATAAGTAATGTTTATCCAGAAATAGATTTAATAAGAGAAACAGAATTATTAAAAGAAAAAAATCCGGAAGATCAGTTTATTGAAAAAACAAATATTAAAATGAATTTCTTAGGACTAGATCTAAGCAAAATACCACAACAAAATATGACGGATTATACAGTATATATTATTCCAGTATTATATATTTTATCATCTTTTATATCAATCAGAATTACAACAGCAAAGCAACAAAAAGATAAAGAAGATAAAAAATTAAAAAATATTGATGGAAATACAGGAAAAGAAATTAAAGAAGAAAATAACGAAATGGATGCTGTAATGCAAACAAACAAGATGATGTCATGGTTTGTACCAATAATGTCTATTTCTATAGCATTTATAGCACCTTTAGGATTAGCATTATATTGGCTAATAAGTAATATTCTTATGATTGCAGAAAGATTAATTATAGATAAAGTTGTAAAATCTTAGGGAGGTGCCATAAAAATGGCAAAAAGTATTATTTCGGAAGGAAAAACTACCAATGAAGCCATAGAAAAAGGATTAAAACAGTTAAATGTTTCAAAAAAGATGGTAGATATAAAAGTTTTAGAGAGTGAAGATAAAAGAAGTTTCTTTAGTATTTTAGCTCCAAGAGTTGTAAAAGTAGAGATGACACTAAAAGAAAAAGAGGAAGAAGAAACACAAACAAAACAAATAAAACAGAAAAAAGAAATAGTTCTTACTGAGGAAGAACAAGAAAAAGCAGAAAAGAATATAGAAAAATTTTTAAAACAACTAAAAACAAACTTACAGGAAAATATAAGTTATCAGATTGAAAAATCTGAAGAAGCAATAAAAGTAAGCTTAAATGGGGAAGGACTAGGCTTTTTAATAGGTTATAGAGGAGAAACATTATATGCTATGCAAAACATTATATCATCTATAGCAGGTAAAGGAATTCAAAATCGAATAAGAGTTATTTTAGATATAGAAGGATATAAAGAAAAGAGAGAAAAAACTCTAGAGGATTTAGCTGAAAAAGTTGCAAAAACAGTTATAAAGACAAAGAAATCAGTTAAATTAGAACCTATGCAAGCATATGAAAGAAAAATAATTCATAGTAAATTACAACAAAATCCACAAGTTGAAACAATCAGTATTGGGGAAGAACCATATAGAAGAGTGGTAATTTCTTTAAAGAATAAATAAAATATATAAAATCGGAGGTCAAAGGTCGGATTTTACAAATAATTTGTAAATCTATCTTTGGCCTTTTTTGTAAAATAAAAATTTTGATATAATAGGAGGTAAAAATGAGTACTATAGCGTCTATATCTACGGCTCCGCGGAATTGGTGGAATAGGTATTATTAGAATGAGTGGACAGCTTTGCTTTGAAGTATTAGACAAAATGTTTATGCCAAAGAATAAACAATCAATAGAAGAAATAAAAGGATATACTATTAAATATGGAAATATAGTTGATAATGGTGAAGTGATAGATGAAGTATTAGTATCCTATTTCAAGGCACCTAAAAGCTATACAATGGAGAATATGTGTGAAATAAATTCGCATGGAGGAAATATTATTGTAAAAAAGATATTAGAATTGTGTTTAAAAAATGGTGCGGAATTAGCGGAACCAGGCGAATTTACTAAGAGAGCTTTTTTAAATGGAAGGATTGATTTAGTACAAGCAGAATCAGTTATTGATATTATTAATGCTAAATCTGAAAAAGAAGTAAAAACAGGAATTAAACAATTAGAGGGACTATTATCTAAAGAAATAGCGGAAATAAAGCAAGAAATAATGGATGTAATGATTAATATAGAAGTGTCTATAGATTATCCAGAATATGATGTTGAAGATGTTGCAAATGCTGAAATTACTGATATGTTAGATAGTGTAAAGAAAAAATTAGAAAGACTTGAAAGAAGTTTTGATAATGGGAAAGTCATAAAAGAAGGTATAAAAACAGCTATTATAGGAAAGCCAAATGCAGGTAAATCATCTTTATTAAATGCTATTTTAAAGGAAGATAGAGCTATAGTTACAGAATATGAAGGTACAACAAGAGATACTATCGAAGAATTTGTAAATATTAATGGTATACCATTAAAACTTATTGATACAGCGGGAATAAGAGAAACAAAAGATGAGGTAGAAAAGATAGGAATAGCAAAATCTAGGGAAACAGCTAATACAGCAGATTTAATAATTGCAATATTTGATGTTTCAAAGGAAATAGATGAAGAAGATTTAGAAGTGATAGATTTTATTAAAAATAAAAAAGCTATTATAATTTTAAATAAAATGGATTTAAAAGCAAAAATAGACGAAAATAATGAAAATTTGAAAAAATTAAGTGGCAATATAATAAAAATGTCTGCATTAAAAAATATAGGAATAGATAAATTATATGAAAAAATTACAGAAATGTTTAATTTAAATGAGATAAATCTAGATAATGAAAATGTAATTACAAATGTTAGACAAAAAAATTTAATAACAAAAGCAATTGAAAATGTAAAAAAGGCTAAAGAAACAATCGAACAAAAAATGCCAATAGATATTGTAGCAATTTTTATAAAAGATATTTTAGAGGATTTAGGCAAAATTACAGGTGAAGTTGTAACTGAAGATATAATTGAAGAAATTTTTGCCAACTTTTGTCTGGGAAAATAAAACTTAAATTGCAAGCGAGAATAAAAAATAAACGATTTTAATAAAAAAGTAATAAAATTATATAACAAAAAACAAAAAAGCTATTAAAACGAATCTGAAAGCAAAATAGACAAAAGAAGAATTAATATAATTTAATAAAAAATAAAGAGCATAATAACAATAAACTTAAAAAGTAAAAATAAACAACAGGTTACATAAAATTAAAGACTTAAAAAATACAATACACAAAAAAAGACAAAATTCGACAAACGGAGGAAAACCTTGTAGGACAATAAAAACAGAAAGGTTTTAACAATAAAAGCTCACAAGAACTTAAAAGTAAATTTGACCTGATGATAAAAACGAACGGCGATTTTCTGTTTCACAAGGAATGAAAAAAATCAAAATAAAACGTGGAACAAAAAGAAAAAATAAGATAGTATAAAATGAAAGAAGGTTAGAAATAGAAATGAAATTAGAAAAGGGAGAATACTACGCTGGAGATTATGACGTTGCAGTTGTAGGAGCAGGTCATGCTGGATGTGAAGCAGGTCTTGCCACTGCTAGACTTGGAATGAAAACATTAATTTTTTCAATCAGTTTAGAAGCAATAGCAAATATGCCATGTAATCCACATATAGGAGGGAGTTCAAAAGGACATTTAGTAAGAGAAATAGATGCACTAGGTGGAGAAATGGGGAAAAATATAGATAAAACAATGATTCAGATTAAAATGCTTAACACTTCAAAAGGACCAGCAGTACATTCTTTAAGAGCACAAGCAGATAGAAAAAAATATCAAGCAGAAATGAAGCATACTTTAGAAAAACAAGAGAATCTAGAAGTAAAGCAAGGGGAGATTGTAGATATTAAAATTGAAAACGGAGAAGTAAGGGCAATAAAAACAGATTTAGGAGCAGTTTATAAAGTTAAAAGTATAATTCTTGCCACCGGAACATATTTAAAAGGAAAAATATTTATAGGAGAATATTCAAAAGAAAGTGGCCCAGATGGTGTAGCAGCAGCTAACAAGTTATCAGAATGTTTAAAAAACATAGGAATTGATTTAATTAGATTTAAAACTGGAACACCAGCTAGAATTAATAGAAGAAGTATAGATTTTAGTAAAATGGAAGTACAAAAAGGAGATAAAGATATAGAACCATTTTCTTTTGAAGATAAACCAACAGATTTCGAACAAGTAGATTGCTATTTAACTTATACTAATGCAGAAACACATAAAATAATAAGAGAAAACTTACATAGATCACCTTTATATGCAGGAATGATAGAAGGGACAGGTCCAAGATATTGTCCATCTATTGAAGATAAAGTAGTTAGATTCAGTGATAAGCCAAGACATCAAGCATTTGTAGAGCCAGTAGGGTTAGATACTGAAGAAATGTATATACAAGGAATGAGTTCTTCTTTACCAGAAGATGTACAAATTGCTTTATATCATACAATACCTGGGTTAGAACATGCAGAATTCACAAGACCTGCCTATGCTATAGAATATGATTGCATTGACCCATCTAATTTAAAATTATCATTAGAATATAAAGGAATAAACGGATTATTCATGGCAGGTCAAATTAATGGAACTTCAGGGTACGAAGAAGCAGCATGTCAAGGATTAATTGCAGGAATTAATGCAAGCAGAAAAATAAAAGGAGAAAAACCATTAATTCTTGATAGAACACAAGGATACATAGGAGTTCTTATTGATGATATTGTAACTAAGGGAACAAATGAACCATACAGAATGATGACATCTAGAGCAGAATATAGGCTTTTATTAAGACAAGATAATGCAGACTTAAGATTAACTGAAATAGGCCATGAAATAGGTCTTATAAAAGAAGAAAGATATGAAAAATTTAAAAATAAGAGAGAAAATATACAAAAAGAAATAGAAAGATTAAGAAATTTAACTGTAAAACCAACAAAAGAAGTAAATGAGTTGCTAAAGGAACATGGAACATCAGAACTTAATACAGGAACAAAAATGGCAGAATTATTAAAAAGAACAGAATTAAATTATGATATATTAGAAAAAATTGATTCAGATAGACCAAAATTAGATAAACAAGAAAAAGAAGAAGTAGAAATACAAATAAAATATGAAGGATATATAAAAATGCAAGAAGCACAGGTAGAAAGATTTAAGAAACTTGAAACTAAAATATTGCCAGAAGATATATCATATGAAGAAATAAAGGGAATAAGTCTAGAAGGAAGACAAAAACTAGATAAATTTAAACCATATTCAATCGGCCAAGCTTCAAGAATATCAGGAGTTTCACCTGCAGATATATCGGTGCTTTTAGTATATCTAGAACAAAAGAAAAAAGAAAGGAGATAATATGGAATTTGAAGAATTTAAGGAAAAATTTAAGAATCATTTATCAATAATTAATAAAACAATTACAGATGAACAGATTTTAAAATTTTATAGATACATGGAACTATTATTAGAATGGAATGAAAAAATAAACTTAACAGCAATAACAAATCCAGAAAATATCATTTTAAAACATTTCATAGACTCATTAACAATTGAAGAATATATTAATAAAGGCGAATCTTTAGTAGATGTAGGTACAGGAGCAGGATTTCCAGGAATACCAATTAAGATATATAGAGATGATATCAATGTTACATTAGTAGATTCGTTAAACAAAAGAATAAATTTTCTAAATATAGTAATAGAAGAATTAAAACTAGAAAAAATAAAAGCAATCCATAGTAGGGCAGAAGAATTTGGAAAAAATGTAAAGTACAGAGAAAAATTTGATGTATCAACATCAAGAGCAGTGGCAAATCTTGCTACTCTGTCAGAATATTTAATACCATTAATAAAACAGCAAGGAAAAAGTATTTGCATGAAAGGTTCTGAAATAGAAGAAGAACTAAACAATAGTAAAAAGGCAATAAAAGTTTTAGGTGGAAAAATACTAAAAGTTGATGAATTTACTTTACCAAATAGTGATATTAAAAGAAATATAATTGTTATTAAAAAGGTGGAAAACACACCAGCTAAATATCCTAGAAAACCAGGAATTCCAGCGAAAGAGCCGATATCATAAAAACATAAGAAGTTGCTATTTACACTGCAAAAAAACAAATTCAATAAAAGCAAAAAAAGTCAATAAATTTTTTAAATTTTATTGACTTTTTTTATATATTTATATATTATTATAGTGAAGAATAAATAAAACTCATTAATAAATATTAACTAAAATGGAGGCAATTAAATTGGGAAAGATAATATCAGTAGCAAATCAAAAAGGTGGAGTAGGAAAAACAACAACAACAGTTAATTTATGTACGATTTTAGCCAAAAAGGGTAAAAAAGTACTTTTAATTGATGCTGACCCTCAAGGAAACGCAACAAGTGGGTTAGGAGTAGAAAAAGAAGTTGAAAATTCTACATACGATATATTAGTAAATGACACAGAAATAAAAGATGTAATTCAAGATACAATTATAAAAAATTTAAAAGTATGTCCAGCAAACATGAATTTAGCAGGAGCAGAGGTAGAACTTGTTTCAATGATGTCAAGAGAACAAAGATTAAAAGAAAAATTAGATGTAATAAAAGACGAATTTGATTATATTTTAATTGATTGTCCACCATCTTTAGGACTAATTACATTAAATTCTTTTACTGCATCAAATAGTGTACTAATCCCTGTACAATGTGAATATTTTGCATTAGAAGGATTAGGACAACTAATAAATACAATAAATCTTGTAAAAAAACATTTAAATAAAGAAATTCAAATTGAAGGAGCATTACTTACAATGTATGATGCAAGAACAAATCTTTCAAATCAGGTAGTAAAAGAAGTAAAAAAATACTTTGAAGACAAAGTATATAAAACAGTAATACCAAGAAATGTAAGACTAAGTGAAGCTCCAAGCTATGGGATGCCAATTACAGAATATGATCCAAGATCAAAGGGAGCAAAAAGCTATATGAAATTTGCAAAAGAATTTTTAAAAATAAATGACGAGCAAAAAAAAGCGAAACATATGATGTAAAAGTAAAAAGAATATATTTAAGTACAATACAACTACAATAAAACAAATGATAGGAGGAATAAAAATGGCAAAAATGACAGGCTTAGGAAAAGGGCTAGATGCCTTATTTGGACCAGCTCCAGAAGAAGAGCAAATAAAAGAAAATGACTCATTAAAGAATTTAAAAATAACAGAAGTAGAACCTAATAGAGACCAACCAAGAAAAAGATTTGATCAAGAAGCATTAGAAGAATTAGCAAGTTCAATTAAAGAATATGGATTAATTCAACCAATAGTAGTAACAAAAAAGGATGGATATTATAGTATCATAGCAGGAGAAAGAAGATGGAGAGCCTCTAAAATTGCAGGGTTAAAAGAGATTCCAGCAATTATTAGGGAGGATGACGAAAAAATAAACTCAGAAATATCTCTAATTGAAAATATGCAAAGAGAAGATTTAAATCCTGTAGAAAAAGCTATGGGAATAAAAACTTTAATAGACAATTATGGAATGTCACAAGAAGAAGTAGCAAAAAAATTGGGAAAAGGTAGAAGTACAATAGCTAACTGGGTAAGAGTTCTAAACTTAGAGCCAAGGGTATTAGAAATGGCAAAAGAAGGTAAAATATCAGAAGGATACTGTAAAGCATTATTAGCAATAACAGACCCAGAAAAACAATACCAAACAGCAATACAAATGTTAGAAAGAGGACAAACAGTAAGACAAGTTGAAAAAAAGGCAAAAGTAAAAGAAACAAGAGAAGAACAAAGAAGAAATCATATATTATATAAAAATATAGAAGATACATTTCAAGGATTTTTTGGTTCAAAAGTAAAGTTAGATGCAGGAAAAAGACGTGGAAAGATTATAATAGAATATACATCAAATGATGATTTAGAAAGAATTTTAGGGTTGATTAAATAAATTCGAAAAAGAAAGTGTGATATTATGGAAAATTTTATAAATTCAGTAGGAATAGAAAAAATTATACTGTTTGTATTAATTTTTAATGTTGTTTTACTAATAGGATTTATTATTAATATTATCAAAACAAACGCAATTAGTAAAAAATACAAGAACTTTATACAAAAATTAGGAGAAGGGAAAAATATAGAAGAGGACTTAGAGAATTATATGTATAAAGTAGAAAGAGTAGAAAAACAAAATATAGAAATAGCTAAATTTATAGAGCAATTAGATAAAGATTTTGAAAAAAGTATACAAAAGGTTGGAATTATTAGATATAATGCATATAAAGACACAGGAAGTGATTTAAGTTTTACGCTTGCCTTGTTAGATGAAAATAACAATGGAGTTGTATTAAATGGAATTTATTCTAGAGAAATGTCAAACATATATGCAAAACCAATTGAAAATGGAAAGTCTACTTATACTCTTTCAGATGAAGAGCAAAAGGCGATAGAAAGGGCTATAAATTCCACAAAATCTGGAAGATAAAAAAATTAAAAATTCCTATTGACAAATGCCCTGAAAAATGCTAAGATAAATACTGTCGCTGGACATTTGTCTTAAGATATGGAGAGGTGGTCGAGTTGGTTTATGGCACCAGTCTTGAAAATTGGCGTGCGTTTATAGCGTACCGTGGGTTCGAATCCCACCCTCTCCGCCAAACAATTTAAGTTAGATATTAAAAACCAAAAAATATCTAACTTTTATTTATAAGATGGAGATGTACCCAAGTGGTGAAGGGGACTGTTTGCTAAACAGTTAGGTCCCGAAAGGGGCGCGGAGGTTCGAACCCTCTCATCTCCGCCATAAATTTAATAAAATAATAATTTTACGGACGATAGATTTATGATTTATTGTCTTTTTATATTTTAAAGGAAATTTGAGGTGCGAATATATTATTAAAATTAATTAAATAAGATATAAAAATTTTTGACTTTTATGTTGTATAAAAAAGAAAACAGTTGTATGGATGGCAATCGCTTAAGAAATTTATAGACAAATTAAAGATATGTAGTATAATGTTTTCAAGAGGTGTAACAAATGAAAACATTATTTGAAAGATTTGAAGTATTAGAAGATCCAAGAGATATAAGAGGAAAAAATATAAATTAATAGATATGACAATATGCGGAATATTATGTGGTTTAACAGATTTTACAAATATAGCAGATTTCTTGAAAATAAAAGAAGAATATTTTACGCAATTATTAAACTTAGAACATGGTACACCATCACATGATTGTTTATCAGATGTCTTTGCAGCAATAGATAGTAAAAAATTCATGGAAATATTTATAGAATGGACAAAAGAAATTATAAAAAAGAAAACAAACAAAAATATAAGTATAGATGGAAAAGCAATAAAGTCAGCGACAGAAGCGATAAAAGGTGGAAACACACCATATATAGTATCAGCGTTTTAGGCGATGTGGGATTATCAATAGGTCAAGTAAAAGTTGATGAGAAATTAAACGAAATAACAGCTATTCCAGAGTTATTAGAATTATTAGATATTACAAATGCACATATAACAATAGATGCAATAGGAACACAAGAAAAAATAACAAAAAAGATAGTAAAAAAATGTGGGCATTATGTTTTTAAGGTAAAAGAAAATCAAAGAGAATTGCAAAAAGATATAAGAAGATATTTTGATAAAATTAATAATTTAAAAGCACATAAGGATATAATCTGGAAAGAAGTAAGTGATAAGAAAAATCATGGAAGAATAGAAAAAAAGAATTATTATTTAAGTTATGATGTAAACTCAATAAAAGATAAGAAAAAATGGGAAACAATTAAAGGCATTGCATATGTAAGAGTACAAAGAACAATAAGAGAAGAAACTAGTATAACAGATAATTATTATATAATAGATTATAAAATAGAAATAGATAAATTAGAAATAGATAAATTAGAAGAAGTAATTAGAGACCATTGGAATATAGAATGTGGGTTGCATTGGAGGTTAGATGTGATTTTAGATGAAGATCATTTAAGAAATAGAGTGGGAAATTCAATAAATAATTTAGCAATTATTAGAAAAATAGTATTTAATTTAGCAAGTTTGGATACTAGTTTTGGAACGAAAAAAATGCCATTGCAAAGAAAATTGACAAGATATATGCTAGACTTTAAAAATATTGAAATGCTTATATTTGAAGTAATACCTAGCATTTCATAAATACTAGGTATTGTTTATAAATTTTTAAGCGATTGCCATGAAACAGTTGAAAAACAGTTTTTTATGTGGTAAAATTGAATTGGATGTAGAAATATAATTTGATTAATAAAAAATAATAGCAAAAGGAGAGAATTATATGAAAAATATAAGATATAAAAAAATTTTTTTTACATATATAATATTTTTGTATTGTATAATGTTAGGTTTTTTCAGCAAGCAGTCATTAGCAGTAGATATAAAAAAAATTAATGAAAATAATATTCGGAGAAACTAGTATAACTACAATTCAAGGAAAACAAGAAAGATTTTATTTCGATTTTAAGACGGATGATTATAAACCAGATTCAACAACTGATACTACGGGAACAACAAAAATTGCAAATAAAGGAAATTCTATTGTTAAAGTGGTAAGGGTAATAGGAACTTCGATATCAGTAATAGTATTAATGTGTATTGCTATAAAGTATATGGTTGGAAGTGTAGAAGAAAAAGCCGAATATAAAAAGACGATGATGCCATATGTAATAGGGTGCTTTCTTGTATTTGGAATTACAAATATATTAGCGATAATTGTTGATATAACGTCAGGAATACTATAACTTGGGAGGAAAAAATATGAGTGTTATAAAAAAGATATTTTTAAGCGTAATATTAGTTTCTGCTATATTGTTTATAGTTGAAATTGATAAAATATATGCTGCAGATACTCCAGATAGTGTTATGGCTGGAGCAGATAGTTTTATAACGGATGGAGAAAAAAATGTATCATATAATAAAGATGAACTACATAATACATCTAATTTTTTGTATAATTTATTATTAGGATTAGGAATTATAGTGGCAGTTATTGTAGGTATAATAATAGGAATAAAGTATATGATAGGAAGCATAGATGAAAAAGCTGAATGTAAACAGTTACTATTGCCATATTTTGTTAGTTGCTTTGTTGTTTTTGGAGCATTTGGAATATGGAAATTAGCTGTAAATATAGTTTCAAAAATTTAGATAGAAGGTGAAAACATGAAAAAGAATACTAAATATAAAATTTTTATATTTGCAATTGTTATTATAATACTTGTTTTAAGTAATCAAGTGATTTCATTTGGTTTTTCAGTAAGCGATATAGATGGAGATACGACAACAGTAGATACACAAAAAATAACAAACACAACAAATAATATAGTTAAAGTTATTGCTGCTGTGGGAGCTATTGTTTCTGTAATAGTACTTATGATTTTAGGGATAAAATATATGATTGGGAGTGTAGAGGAAAAAGCAGAATATAAAAAAACGATGATGCCATATATAATAGGAACGACTATATTATTTGCAGCATCGACAATTGTAAGTATAATTTATAATGTTGCAATTAAATTATAAATATAGTATAATAATATTAAATTAGTTATTAAAATTCTTTGGTTACACAAAGAGAAAAACATAAATAAAAATAGAAAGGGTGAAGTCAAATGAAGAAAAAAATGGCAAAGACAATATTTATTACATTATTAATATTAATGTCAATTACTGTATCTGTAGCACCAGTTTTTGCAGCAACTGCTAAGGGTGGTACTTTTGATCCAGGAACGGTTGATGCATCAAAAGGAACTGTTAGCACAGACAAAATGTCAAATTTGGGTAATAACATAGCTAAAATTGTAACTACAGCTGGATCTATCATATCAGTAATTGTTTTAGTAATATTAGGAATAAAGTATATGCTTGGAAGTTCAGAAGAAAAAGCAGAATATAAAAAGACTTTATTACCATACATAATTGGTGCAGCTTTTGTATTTGCAGCATCGACAATTGCAAGTGTTATATTTAATTTTGCATCATCAATTTAGATATAAAGTTTAAAAGCCCCTATTAGTGTTGTCCGTAAGGAAAACACTAATAGGGATTTTTATATGTATAGGAATTAATGTTACAGCAATATTACAAAACAATTAAAATTTTATTAAAATAAAAAAAAAAAGTATAAAATGTCGCAAATTAATGAGTTTTCTGTTATAATAATATTAAGCTAATATTGAGAGGGAGGAATAAAAATGCAAATTCATGAAATACCAAGAAATTATAAAGGTGAAAGCCGAATTTTATATATTTTTTCAATAAAAGGTTTAGCTTATACAGGAGTTGGAGCAGCGATAGGAGGCATATTTTATTTTATATGTAAATTATTTGGACAACAAATGATAGGATTTGGGTTTATTTTATTTTTTGGATTAATTGGATTTATAATAGGCACTTTTAAAGTTCCTGAAACAAAAAAATTTAAATTAACTGAGAAAACAGGAGGAGAAGCTATTGACGATATTATAAAAAGATGGATTAAGTTTAAAAAAGGAAAAAATAAAATATATGTTTATTTAAAGGAGGAAACAAAAGATGAATGATAATGAAATAACAGGGTTACTTACTACTGTTTTAATTTTTATGATAGGGATATTATCAGTTTTAGTAATTATATATATAGTTTTAAGATTAAAAATGTCTACTAAAAAAGAGGCAAAGGTAAATAAAGTAGAAAAAAGTAAATCAGCAATAGATAATGCTACAGTATATAATAAACAATCTATTTTTTCTTTTATGGATTTTGATAAAGTTGAAGATAATATGATTATTAGAAAAAATGGGAATAAATTTTTGATGATTATAGAATGTCAAGGAATAAATTATGACTTAATGTCTGGAATGGAAAAAAATGGAGTTGAGCAAGGCTTTATTCAATTTTTAAATACATTAAGATATCCAATTCAAATATATGTTCAAACAAGAACTGTTAATTTAGAAGGTAGCATTATTTCATATAAGGCTAGAGTAAAAGAAATTCAAGATAGGCTATTAAAAAAACAGATGGAATATAATAAGCTAGAAGGATTAGGCGTTATAGGCAAGGAATTAGATAATGCTAAACTAGAACTTACAAGAGAAAAAAATTTATATGAATATGGTATAGATATAATTAATAATACAGAAAGAATGAGTCTGAATAGAAATATTTTGAGAAAACATTATTATGTAATTATTTCTTACACGCCAGAAGAAATGAGTAATTCAAATTATAGTAAAGACGAAATTAAAAACATAGCTTTTTCAGATTTATATACAAGAGCACAGTCGATTATAAGTGCTTTAGGAGTTTGTGGTATTAATGGGAAAATACTAGATTCTAACGGTTTAGCAGAATTATTGTACATAGCTTATAATAGAGATGATTCGGAAGTATATAATTTAGAAAAGGCTCTTAATAGTGTCTATGATGAAATGTATAGTACAGCACCAGATGTGTTTGAAAAGAGAATAAAAGAAATTAATATAAGAATAAAAGAAGAAGCACAGAAAAAAGCAAATGAAGTTATAATACAAGCTGCCGAAGAGAGTGAGAAGGAGAGAAGAGCAAAACAAAAGGAAGCTGAGATGGAAGATTTAATTAATCAAATGGCTAATCTTATTATTGAAGAAAATGAAAGTTTAGTAGGATCAGAGCTAGCTGAAAAAGCTAAAGAGAAACTAAGTAAACAAGGAAGAAAAAAGAAAATAACAAAGGAAGGAGAATAGTACGATGAAAAAGAAGAATAAAGAAGATGTTCCGGATACAAATAACGTAGAACAGGGAATATTAAAGAGAAAAACATTGAAAGAAATTATTGCACCATCAGGAATAGATTTTACAAATATTGACCATTTAGAGATTATATCAAATACGAAAAGATATGCTAGAAGCTTTTTTGTTTCAGCTTTACCAAGAATGTGTACTTTTCCTGAACTTTTTAGAGACATGTATCTTTTTGGAGATATAAATACATCTATTTATATAACACCTATAAAAGAAGAAAAATCTCAAAATGATTTAAATAGAGTGATTAATGAACTTGAAACAGAAAGAATTGTAGCAGCTGATAAAGGTAATATAAACAGAGAGAGTACTATTACTCAAAAAAGATTTGAAGCTGAACAATTGAGAGATGAAATTGCTGCAGGATTTAATAAATTATTTGAAGCAACAATAGTATCAACATTATTTTCTTATAACTTGGAAGAACTAGATAGGGCTACTAAAATGCTATCCTCAGAAATGTCTAAAACAATGGTAGGAATTAGAAGTGCGTGGGGAATGCAAGAAGAAGCTTTTCAAACTAATATGCCGTTAATGGAAAAGAAAATAACGAAAAGTCATACTTTTGATAGAAATTCTATGGGAACGGTTTTTCCTTTTACAACTTCAGAAATAGGACATCCAACAGGAGTCCCATTAGGATTTAATAAACAAACAGGAACGCCAATTTTATTTGATAATTTTCATAGCTCATTAACAAATTATAATATGGTTATATTTGCAAAATCAGGAGCAGGAAAATCAGTAACAATGAAAACGTTAGTTTCTAGGTCATCAGTATTAATGGGAATTGAAAGTTTGGCACTTGATGCTGAAGGTGAATATACTATAGTTGCAGAAAGTCTTGGAGGAATAAATGTGGTAATTAGTCCAACATCTAAAACAGTAATTAATATATTTGATGTTGAAACAGAAACAATTAAAGATGAAATAACAGGAAAAGAAAGAATGGTTTTAAGCATTGAAAATAAGGTTGAAGATGTTACACAGGGGTTACTTACAATGGCAAAAGGAAGTACAAGGAGTACAGAAGTAAATGAGTTAACAAAACAGATTATTGCTGAGACTGTTGCAGAAGAATATGCAGCTTTAGGAATAAATAGTAATCCAAGTAGTTTATATGAACAAGATACTACAGGAATTATAAAAGGCGATATGCTTTCAAAACAAAAGAAAAAAATGCCTACAATAGGAAGTTGGTATAGAAGATTACAAGTAAAGGCAAAAGATAACAAAAATGTTGATTATCAATATCATTATAGTTATTTATTAAAAGTTATGAAACAATATATAAGAGAATATGATGGACAAATGGCTTATTTTGATGGACAGTCTACATTTGAGTTATTAGATGGAGCTCCTTTTATAAATTTAGATATTTCACAACTTGAAGAAAGATTCGCTAGACCATTAGCTCAGCAAATTTTGCTTTCATGGATTTGGGAAAAATTTGTAAAAAAGAATAGTGAAGATAGGGAGAAGGCTGCTAAGAAAAGAGTTTTAGTTGATGAAGCTTGGATGTTATTACCATATCCAGAAGCTGTAGATTTCTTGAATAAAATGGCGAGACGTGCTAGAAAAAGAAATGTTTCATTAGCTATTATTTCTCAAAGATTTCAAGATTTTTATGAAAAACCAGAAGCACAAGCAGTTTTGACGTCATCTGATACAAAATTATTTTTAGCACAAGATAAATCTGAAATACAATATTTAAAAGAGGTATTTAAATTATCTGAAGGAGAAGCTAACTTTTTAGTTACTTGTCAAAGAGGAGAAGGATTATTGAAAGTAGGATCAGATACTGCTATTTTAAAAATAACACCAACGAAAAAAGAATTTGAGTTTGTTGAAACAAACTTAAATCAATTAGCAAAAATGAAAAAAAATTAAAGTGGAGGATAACTTTATGAAAATTTTTACGAATAAAAAAATATGGTCTAAAATTATAATAGTACTCATTTTTGTATTATTGTTTCAATTTGTAGTAACAAAACCAACTCTTGCAAATGCTGATTTTGCATTAGAAATGGGAGGAAAATTATTATCTCCTATTTTATCTTTAGGTGTTACTATTGGAGATGCAATTGTATCGCTAATGCATACCTCTATTATGGGTTCAACTGATGCGTTATTGGAGGCAGATATGGGTTCTACGATATGGGAGATTATAGGAAATGCTTTTGTCTGGTTAGTTGCGGCTGCTATTGCTGTTGGATTGTTTCTTCTTACTGGTGGAATTATAGGACCTTTACTAGTGGGAATTGCTGTTGGATATTATGGTATGTCTGTAGTAGATGATGTTGTTGTTGACAACGGACAGATGGTGTCACGGGGCTGTTACATCATACTCTGATCAAAATATTCCTGAAACTTTATATTTACCGGCATATACCATTAGTCCAGAAGAGATTTTTCAGGGAAAAATTTTATTATTTAATGTAAATTTTTTTGAGAAAGGTAAGGAACCAATTGCCAAATATGAAGATAAGAAGGATAAAGACGGAAATGTTGTAACAGATACCGAGGGAAACCCTATTCAGGAACTTAAGTATTATTATTATTTAGATGAAAATGGTAAAGAAGTAAAAACTTCAAAACAAAATATGGCAACAGAGTTGAGAGGGGTAGTTAGTAAATGGTATGTTACACTTAGAAATATTGCATTAGTAATGATGATGATAATACTTATTTATATAGGAATTAGAATGTTGTTGTCTACAATTGCAAGTGATAAAGCAAAATATAAACAAATGTTACAAGATTGGATTATGGCACTATTACTATTATTTTTAATGCATTATATTATGGCTTTTTCTGTTAAATTGGTTGAAAAATTAACTGACATTGTTAGTTCGAGTATCGACAATAAACAATATTATAGTTTAATACCATTTAGTTCAGATAATAACAAAGCAAAAAAATTTAAGGAATTCGTTAAAGAAGCAGGATTAGAAGAATGCTATGTGACTGAAAGTGGAGAAAAAACAGATGACGAAAGCAAAGCAAAAGGAATTTTATATCCTACAAATTTAATGGGATATATAAGAATAGATGCTCAATTGACAAATTTTGGAACAACCTTTATAGGAAAATCATTGTGTTTTATGATATTAGTATTAATGACATTATATTTTGTATTTACATATTTGAAGAGGGTATTGTATATGGCTTTTTTGACGATAATTGCTCCTTTAGTAGCTGTTACATATCCAATAGACAAAATTAAAGATGGAAGTGCTCAGGGATTTGATAAATGGTTTAAAGAATATATTTTTAATTTATTGATACAACCATTACATTTGTTGTTATATTACATATTAATAACATCAGCTTGGAATTTATCTGCTTCTAATATATTGTATAGTTTAGTTGCTTTAGGATTTTTGATTCCAGCTGAAAAATTATTAAGAAGTTTCTTTGGATTTGAAAAAGCACATACTCCAGGTATGCTTGCAGGACCTGCTGGTGCAGCTTTGACAATGGGGGCTATGAAAAATTTAAGTAATAAAGGAAAAAAGGCACTAAATACTGGGAATAAGGGTGAAAATTCTAATCAAAAAGGAATAGAAAATTCCTCTAATAGTATTAGACAGCCAAAATTAAATGGAGGAGTAAATGAGGCATCTGTTTACGGAGAGGATACTAATAATATAGATAAAGAACAATTAGATAATACTAGTGATAATAAAAATATTAGACAAAATGAATTATTAGATGCTTATGATGATAATTATAACACAGATGAGTGGAATGCACAAGAAAGAGACGCTATGGCAAAAGAATTAAATTCAGGAGAAGGAATGAAATATTCTAATGATGAGTATGAGAACATTTTAAGAGAATCAGGTTATTCTGAAGATGAAATAAAAGAAATGATGGGAGAAAGTAGCAAGCCAGAAAACAAGGAGGATAAATCTGATAATATAAAAATGGCTCAAAATAATTTGACTCCATATCAAAAACCAAAAAGAAATTTAGGAGCTAGAGCAAGACGTAGAGCAAGAGCAGGTGGCAAAAAATTAGCTATAAAAGGTTTAAATATGGCTAAAAACTTACCAAGTAATTCTATAAGATTTGTAGGAAATGTAACAGGAGCTGTTTTAGGAGGTTCTATAGGTTTAGCGGCTGGAATTGTTTCAGGAGACCCTAATAAGGCTTTTCAGTATACAACAGCAGGTGCTATGGCAGGAAAAGGTATTGTAGGAAATAATATAACAGGAAATATTGCGGATAAAGTGCCTAGTATAAGAAAGCTTGATAATCCTGATGCTAAATATCAAGAGGTTATGAACAATAAAAGATATGATGAATTAGAAAGAAATGCTTATATAAAAGGTAAACGTGATGAAATGGAAAAAGCATTGAAGAAGAATTTTGACAAAAAAGAAGTTAAAAATATGATGGATAATGGTACAGTAGATAAGTATATAGAAAATGAGATTTCAGCTGATGACATGGTAGCCGGAGAAAGAATGAGAAGAGAGGATCCTACACTTGGAATTGACAAAACAATATTGACTATAAAAAATGCTAATGCTATGGGAAGTGAATATAAAGGACTTAAAGCGAAGGAATGGGAGGCAAATTTGGCAGAAAATATTCAGAATAAATCAGGAAGAAATGCTAATTTTGCTAAAAAAGAAGCTAAAACTACAATGGAGAGAATAGCGAGATTTAATAAAATAAAAAAATCAAATTATAAATAAATTAAGAGGTAATAATTATGAATAAACTAAGACGTTTTTATAATCAAAATAGTAGAGGAATATGGACTTTGGCAATAATTATTGCCTTTTTCCTTATTTTATTAAGACTAGTAAATTTATGGACAGCTAAAAAGAGTACGGAAGAATTAACAAATAATCAAATAAAGATAGAAAACAGTGTAATAAAAACAGAAAACAATATTAATTTAGAATCAGAATTATCAGGAATTACAGGAGAGAAGAAATCATCTACAATTATAAGTACAGAAGTTAAAATTATTCAAGAATTTTTAAATAATTGCGAAAAAAAGGATACTGAAAAGGCATATGATATGTTAACTGAAGAGTGCAAGGATGAGATGTATGATACAGAGGAAAAATTTAAAGAGCAGTATTGCAATAATAATTTTAAAGATGATAATATGAATTTTAATATAGAAAATTGGATAAATAGTACATATAAAGTTAAAGTATTTGAAGATATAATGGCTACAGGAAAATATGAAGATAGACCTGTAGTACAAGATTATATAACAGTTAAAAAGGAAGGAGAGACATATAAGTTAAATATTAATAATTATATAGGAAGAAGTGAACTAAATAAAGAAAAATCAAAAGATGGTGTTACAATAAAAATAATAAATAGAAACATATATATGGATTATGAGAGTTATGAAATAGAGGTGAAAAATAATACTGAAAAAGATATACTTATGGATACAAAAGAAAATTTAAAAAGTATGTATATTAAAGATTCAAAAGATGTGAAATATTCTGCATATAGCCATGAAATTTCTTTTGCAGATTTATATGTTCAAAGAAAACAAAAGCGAACATTGAAGTTAAAGTATTATAGTTCCTATAATTCTGCTAAAAATATAGAGAAATTAGTTTTTTCAAATGTGGTTATGGATTATAACAGGGAAAGTGACACAATAAATAGTAATAGTATACAAAAATTAGACATTTCGATATAGTAAAAGAGGTGATAATGGATGGATGAGATGAAACAATTATTAAAAAATGTGACCAAAAAAGCTTTTAAGGTTGTAAAAAAGGCTGTATTACCAATTTTGATACCAGTATTGGCTGTTGTTTTAATTATCGTTATATTAGCTGGTTCAGTATATTTTATAACAATAGATGATGGAAGTTATAAAGAAGATGATTGGTCAAGTCCACCATATGCAGCAGCTGTATATAGTTCATCTGCAACAGTAGATTCAGAAGGAAAGATAACCACAGGAAAAACAGCACAAGAAATATGGGATGAGATGAAGAAAAATAATAGCAGAGTAGATTTATATTTGGATGGCCCAGAACAATTATCAAAATTAATGAACGCAGAAATAGTAACAAAATATCCAGATACTAGAAGTAATCCAGATGAACCTATTGATTGGAAAAACATAGATTTTGAAAATAATCAGATTCAAGGGATTATTAAATTTAAGCGAGCTGATAAAGATGGAAATGTTTCTACGATGATATATACAGATTCAGAAACATTTGAATCCAAAATAAAAGAATATAATGAAAGTGGAAGTGATTCTGCTAAAGAATTTGTTCTTAGTCATTTTACAATAGACAAGCAATCTAATGCAGATTCAACGTCTAGTAGTGTTAAAGTTGATGGACCTGAATTATGTTGGCCAGTAAGTCCACAATTTACAACAATTACATCTAAATTTGGATACAGAGGAAATATTGGAGTTGATGGAGCTTCAGAAAATCATGGGGCAATTGATATTGCTGGCGCCGGAATTGATGGTACTCCTGTATATGCTTGTGAAGAGGGAACAGTGTTGTATACGACAAATAGTGGTGATTATAATGGGGGTGCAGGAAATTGGGTTGTAATTGATCATGGTAATGGATATGTTAGTAAATATATGCATCATCAAACAGGTAGTACAGTTGTAAGTCCAGGAGATAAAGTAAAAAAGGGACAAATGATAGCAAAGGTTGGAACGACGGGAGCGTCTAGTGGACCACACTGTCATTTCCAAATAGAAAAGGATGGAGTGAAGATTGATCCGTTACAATTTAAATATAATAATGGAATGGGTGACGGCTCAGGTGGATTTGGCTCTGGAAGTAATAGTTCAACAAATGATATGGCATCTTCAGAAGATACGGAGTCATCAGAAGATACTGCTTCTTCAAATGATAGTAAATCTTCAACGAGACCTGCTGCTACGACATGTTATGTAAAAGTTGCAACATGGACTCAAACTAATACAAAAGTAGAAACAAATGATCCAAATGTAAAAGCTAGTGATAAAACAGTATATAATATGACGACTACTGAAATAAATTATCAAGAATTAGTTGATAAATATACAATGCCATTTGATCTTTTATGGGCACTTTTGGTAGTTGGAGAATCACAAGGGTTTGTTATGGAATTAGCTGATTTAGCATATAATAGTGAAATAGAAATTACTGTTTATGATAATTATAGAAAAAATACTGATATTGATAAGTGGACATATAAGAAACAAGATAAAGTAAAAGGCTCAGGAAGTTTAGAAGATACGAAACATAATAATACAGAAACAGTTCAAGATTTTGAAGACATAACGGAATATAATTATACAACTACTAAGACTGTAATAACTCAAACAAATACATTACAAATTGATTTAACAAAAGCAGATACTTGGATAGTGGATTATACAAGGGAATATACACACCAAGATACAGAGACTAGTACAAATAATAATGAGGAAAAAGTGGATAATACAGAATGGAAAAAAGCTGGAGATCAACCAGACCCTAATACATATTCGAATTCTAATATTATAGCAGCAGAAAATAAATTGAAAGAAAGAGCAAGGAGTCAAGATGATACGGAAACAGGAGAAGTTAGTTCTTATCCTGAAGAGCAAGTGAATATAAAAAGACATTTAACGTTAAATAAAGAAACACATTATGTGGAGATAAAGGATAGTATAACAAATACTGTAGAAAGTACTTATTATGAAGCAGGTAGTCCAAAAGTAAAAGAAAAAACGGATAGACAAGATAAAGTTGACGAGAAGGATTTAAAACCTAATTTTGTAACGATATTTAGGAAATCTAAGTATTCAACTAATAAATCTAATATATTAAGTGCTTCAAGCTGGTTATTTGAAATATTAGAAACTAATGAAAGTACAGCTGATATGGTTGATATAGTGAAATATTTACTATATAAAGCAACAGGAAATAATTATGGTGTTACAGAGTTTGATTTTAGTATATTTGATGCAAGCAAGTTTCAAAGTGTAAATAGTGGAGAATCAGGAGGCGTTGTTGAGATGCTGAAAAGTTTTGAAAATAATGCTTTAAGAGAGTATATGAATGGAGGAAATATCTCGTACTCAAGTGTTAGTGAATATGTAACACAAGATAGAAAACAATATAAAATGTATTATACAAGTTTTGATGGTTGTTTAAATTTTTCATATGGTGTAATGGTTAGAAATGCTGCTGGAAATATTAATAATGAATCATATTTTAAAGATGAAGGCGTAAATTTAAAGTCTTTACTAGATCAATATGATGCTGGAAAAGAAGTTTTAGTAGATGCAGATATTGTAGATAGAATAAAAGATAAAATAGTTTCTGATAAGAAAAATGCTCTTAAAAAAGAGATTGCTAAACATGGTATAGAAATGAAGGAAAATCAAATAGATGCATTAACAATGGTATCTTACCAGTATGGTAATTGTGGACAATATATTTCAGGAAATCAGAATATTGCAGAAGTTTATAAAAATTATTATAAAAAGGGAGATAAAGACGGATTTAAGAATAATGCTGTATGTCAAACACAAGTTGGATTGACACACTTTTTTGTGACAGGACAGTATCCTCAAAGAGAAAAATACACATGGAAATTATTTAATGAGGGAATATATACTCTTGCGGATGGAACTGTATTGACAAATAGTGGATCTGGTTCAGGAGGAGGAAAAGCGGCAATATTACAGAGTGCAAAAAAAATTCATACATACATGGAACAACATAGTTATTATTATTCATTAAATGGAGGAGTATTAAAAAGTACATTTGAAGAATCTAAAAATTCAAGAGGAGTTTGTTGTGCAACTTATGTTATGTGGGTTTTAAAGGATTGCGGATTGATAAATCAAACAAGTCATAGTGCACCAGGATTAGCAAGCATTTTACAAGATACATATCATTGGAAAAAAATAAATAGAGATCAGTTACAAGCAGGAGATGTAATATATTATCCATATGGGCATATTGAAATTTATGCAGGAAATGGTCAAATATATAATGCAGGATCTGATAGTGCTATTTCAAGAGCAAATCCATATACATCAAACTGGTATTTAACAAATCAGTCTTATGGTTTAAGAGCACCATAAATTGTTGAGAAGGAGAAAAATATAATGATAGAGTTTAATAAAAAGGCAAATAAAATAATTGCGGCAATGATAATATTAGTAGTATTTATAATAATTATTATTTTATCAATCATATATTTTAATAGTAGAAGTACTATAAATGAACAAACAGGAACAGATAGAACAAGTCCAGAAGAAATAAATGTAAATAAATCAGTTGTAGAATGTGGAGTAGCTAATGAGTATTTTGTGGTTAAAGATATTGTAAGTAAGTATTATAAATATTCTGGGGATTTAGATATAAAAGCTGATAATATTGAAGTATATAGGCAAGCGATAAATGAAGAAGAAATGAAAAAATATAAGGAAGAAGAAGCGAAGGAAAGGAGAGAAATTGCGAATGAAATGCTATATAGTATGCTAAATAGTACATATATTAAAGAATTTGATATTAAAAAAGATGATTTAAAGAAAAAATTTAGTATAGGTAATAATGAAGAGATTATTATAAGGAAAATGTATAAAATTGAAAGTTCAGAAAATGTATCAACTTTTTTAGTAAATGGAATAATAATAGAAAATGAGAACAATAAAATAGAAAAGTATAATATTGCAGTAAGTTTAGATATGTTTCATAATACGTTTTCTATTTTTCCTGAAGAGTATTTAAAAAAATATGATTATGATGATGTTAATGTAGGAGAAAGCATAGATATTACTATTGATAGTATTGAAAGCAATAATTATAATGGATTTGAATATAAAACTTTTATAGATGATAGTGAAATTGCAAAAGAATATTTTAATAATTATAGATATAATATGATATATGATGTAAGTTATGCATACAATATGCTTGATAAGGAATATAGAGAAAAAAGATTTGGAAGCTTAGATGGGTATAAGGCTTATATACAAGAAAATTATGATGAAATAGTTAAATGCATAATATCTAAATATCAGGTAACAGAAGAAGATAACCAAAAAGAATATATATGTATTGACGATTATGGCAATTATTATATTTTTATTCAGAATAATATGAGCAATTATGAATTGCAACTAGATACATATACTATAGAAAGTAAGTCATTTTTAAATAAGTATACAAATGGAGATGATCAAACTAAATCAGGTATCAACGTAGAAAAATTTTTTGAAGCATTAAACAGAAAAGATTATCAGTATATTTATAATCATCTAGCCGAATCTTTTAAGAATAATTATTTTGATAGTGAAGAAAGATTAAAGGAATTAAAGGAAGAAATTAATTCAGAAAATTTTGAATATTTTGTTGGAGATATTTCTTTAAAGGAAGTTAATGAAAAGATGATTGATTTTGCTTTAGAGAAGTTTGGAGCATTTGATTGTTTAGTTAATAATGCTGGTATTATGGATGATATGAGTGCGATTGGTGATGCGACTGATGAAAAATATGAGAAGGTTATGAAAACTAATTTTTATGGTCCTTTTTGCGCAATTAGAAAGGCTGTTAATGTTTTTAAAGAAAGAAATATTAAGGGTTCAATTGTTAATATTTCTTCTGTAGGTGGTTTTCATAGTTGTGCTGGAGCTATTTATTGTGCTAGTAAAGCGGCTTTAATTTCTTTAACTAGAAATACTGCTTATATGTATATGCCTTTAGGTATTAGATGTAATACAATTGCTCCTGGTGGTATTGAAACAGAAATTAGCACTTCAATGGGAATGCCTAATATGGAAGGATATGGAAGAGTTCAAAGTGTTCTTGCATGTGCACCTAAAATGGGAAGTGCTAATCAAATTGCTAATGTGGCATTATTCTTAGCAAGTGATGAAAGTGATTATGTTAATGGTGTAGTCTTACCTGTTGATGGTGGATGGGATACTATGTAATTTTACAAATAAACAACAAATTTGTTGTTTATTTTTTTTTATTTGATATGATTATAGTGAGGTGAATATATGATTAGACTTAAAAATGTATCTAAGTTTTATTACAATAAAGGCTTAATTACATCAGGATTTAATAAAGTAAGTGCGGAGTTTAATTTAGGTGAGTTTGTAGCAATAACTGGAGAATCAGGAAGTGGTAAATCAACTCTTTTAAATGTTATAAGTGGTCTTGACTCTTATGAAGAAGGAGAAATGTATATTGATGGTAAAGAAACTAGTCATTATACAGAAGAAGATTTTGAAAATTATCGTAAGAAATATATAAGTAATATTTTTCAAAATTTTAATTTAGTAAATAGTTATACAGTATATCAAAATATTGAACTTATTTTACTTATTAATGGAAAAAAGAGAAAAGAAGTTAAAAGTAAGGTTATTCAGCTTATTAAACAAGTAGATTTACTTAAATATAAAAATACAAAGGTTAGCAAATTATCTGGTGGGCAAAAACAAAGGGTAGCAATTGCGAGAGCTTTAGCTAAAAATACTCCAGTAATTGTTGCTGATGAACCAACTGGTAATTTAGATAAGAAAAGTGCTGAAAGTGTTTTAAAGGTTTTAAGTGAAGTTGCTAAGGATAAATTAGTTGTTGTTGTTACGCATAATTATGAACAATTTGAAAAGTATGCCAGCAGAAAAATAACCATGTATGATGGTAAAATTGTCGAAGATAAAGTAATTAGAAAAACAGAAGTTAAAGATGCTGTTTATGATAATGATTATAAGCCAATGGGAATGTTTACTAAACTTAGATTAGGGGTAAGAAATGCTTTTAATATAGTACCTAAATTCTTGTTGTTATTGGCAGTATTTTTGTTTGTGTTGGCAGCAGTTATTAGTGAAACTTCTTCTTTTAAATCAGCTAAATATCAAGAAGAAGCATCCGGATATAGTCAATTTTTTGGAGATACTTCAAAAGAAAGAATTGTTTTAGTTAAGAAAGATAAAAGTGCTTTTACAGATAAAGATTATGAGTATTTAAATAATTTAAATGATATTGATTATATTGTTAAGAATGATATTGAATTAGGGTATGAAATTGCTGCTATAAAGATGGGCGAGATTGTACTTGAAAAGTAACGAAAGAGCGAGAAAAAGGGGACGGCGAGAAAAATGAAAATTT
>OIYV01000326.1_pt1 | contig 30324 bp, 42 predicted proteins | sample 1588251 | NCBI WGS metagenome assembly OIYV01 (sample SAMN03283282) | human gut metagenome | biome: human-associated habitat; material: feces | host: Homo sapiens | place: Peru | collected 2012
CTGTATCTCGCTGTATCTCGCTGTATGGTGTTGTATCTCGCTGTATGGTGCTGTATCTCGCTGTATGGTGCTGTATGGTGCTGTATGGTGCTGTATCTCGCTGTATCGTGTCCACCACTCTACATTATATATACATGTTATACAATATCACAGATATTAGAGTTTTATAGCCGCTCCCACTCCTGGCAGCTCGTTATAGACTTTATAGAACATCACGGATATTAGGGAATTATAAACAAATGAAAATATTTGCGGTATAAATATGTTTATTACTTTATAAACGTTAAAAAACAAATAGAAATATAAATTTTTTAATGTTTTTATTTGTATGTACAAATATATTTATTACTTTTGCAAGCGTAAAACAAAAACAAATAACAATTAAAATCTGGTGGCAACAGAAATTCAGCTTATAGATTATGACACGTTATACTAATTTTAAGAAGGCAACAGCTTTACCCCCTCTAACAGCGGAGACACTGTATCAGGTTATTAATAACACGCCAGAACTGGCAAAACTCACAGGCTTGCAGTGTGCCGCTGTTGCAGCTCTGATGTATCAGCACTAGTGTCCCGTTAAAATTATGAATTTGTCGCATAACTATCTGTATATTAAAGTAATAGAAGTGTTTTTAAAGTAAACCGATTTGATTTTGAAACTTAATCAAACTAACATAAGATGTTATATAAGTGCTTGAATATCAAGAACGGAATTCCGAGAATTTGAGCTCAGATGATACTTCAAGATTTTAACGGGACAGCAGTGATGTATCAGCAAAAAGAATACGGCTACAATGAGTGTTTGAAGGAAAAAAGCCTATTATAAACTACATATAAAATCACTAACATTTAAATACTTTACAGATTATGAGTACACCTAATTTTGCGTTAAAAAACGCTTCTCGTTATTTCGTCTTCGGAATGCCTGTATATTACACACAGGAGGATATAGACGAGTACGAACTCGACCAAGACCTTTTTGGCAAGTATGATGAGCTTGACACAGAGGCTAATTATGATGCCGACAAAGATAATGTAGCCTATGAACTGAAGGCGACGGGATGGCATGATATAGAGGAATGCGACGGGGCCCGCAGTTACCCTACCACTCTATTCTCAGAAAAGACTAAAACTATCTGGCTTGGCAACACGTATGTAGATATTACTATGCAAGCTGGCTGCACGTCTGGCTATTACGAAGCGGCTAATTTTGACTGGTTCGCAAAAGTAAAGGTTAGCGGCATGATAGAAGGATGGCACGAGACGTTCGAGTATGAGCACGACGAGCTGGAGGCCGACGACGTGATCCGCGACAACTGGTACGACAATAAGGGGCTCAGCAAGATTCACGCCGCGCACATTATCCGCAAGATCGAGGCCGTTATAGATGAACTGAAAAACGAGGCTGAAATGGCCTTCTCGATGTATTGCGACGAGGAAATGTATCGCGCCTATCTTTGCTCCAATGGCGAGGCCGGCTATGGCAGAACGGACAAGCGCCTTTGGCAGGAAGTGGAAGAGCAGAAGAAGAAAATCGCATAAATTTATATCATCATGGCACAGAATATCACAATATCACGCACAACGGGCACACGTGCCCTTCTGACGGCTTTATTTGCCGTTATCGTATTACTCGCCACTCGCATGGCCAAGAACGCCCTGGCAGCCCTGAAAACGGCCTGCCAGTGGCTCCAAACCAAGCACAACTTTTATGGCCAGGATGGCGACCCCATCAAGTGCACCGGCTGGCAGTTTGTCGGCTACAACATCATTGCAGCTGTAGTGGCAATATTGCTCTGCATCGAGTATTAATAACGCCTTATTATAGGCAGATAAAAATATCACAGACTTTTAATATTTTAAGATTATGGCACAGATAGTATTATATAACGTTAGCAACGACCAGAAGTATTTCCCACAGCGTCGGGATATGTTCAACGAGTCACGATGGAAGGAGGCAAAGCGACTCCTGGCACAGGCCCTAAAACTGACAAGCAAGGAGGCGGGCCGCCGCTCGTCTCGCTTCCTCCAGGATAGAATGGTAGGTGGGGACTTCCCTGTACCTTCAGGAGGCTATCACAACGGCATCACATGTATTGCCAACGGCGGCGAGCATAGCCAACAGCGAGGCGAGTTCACGGTGTACGATATTATAGGCAGCTCGTATGTTTATGAGGCACCTACAGGCGATATGTGTATTGCCAACATTCCGGAAGAAGGAGAAACAGAATACTATCGTATAGCGGTATTGTCTTACTAATCTTCATTCACGGGGCTGTACCTGGCAGCAGGGCAGCCTCTATTATAGAACACATAAAATTTTAGAGATTATGAAGAAATATCTTATCATTTGTGGAAGTAAAGAAGCAGCTAATAAGGTGAATGATTTTATCGCCGTGAATAGTTTGTTCACTGAAGGCGAAACTATAACGGAGCCTGTGGCACGTTGGGGCAACGCGTACACCGACGACGATCGAGTATATAACGCCGTCCGTGCCTATATCCAGGAAGGCGGCGTAAGCGTACAGGTATTCAATATACGCGAGTTTGATGTTGTTAAGGACAATATCGAATTTTACAGAGATGCTGAAGGTCACGCACAGATTCGCAGATTGCCCCCTACGGTTTACCGCGTCAATATAGATGAAGACAGCATAACCGTTGAAGGCTATACGATGAAGGTGAAAATCAAGCGAGAATTTATCTACAAGTTGATGAAGACTTATGTAGGAACTTCTGCCCCTGAAGATCTTGCTTATTTTATCCAGAATGAAGGCAGTTATCATTCCCCCTACCCAAAGCTCATTTGTGAACACGTTATTGCACACGGTAAAAAGTGCGTCTAACCATACCGGGGAGGCTCTGGCCTTCCTCTATTATAGAACACATAAAATTTTGAGAAAATCATGGATAAAAAGAATTATATCGACGTATTGACCGAACAGGCAAACAAGCACAGCAGACCGCAGGAAATGGCACTCAGCGACTTCTGCGACTACCTTATAGAGTTCTTCAGCATTGACGCTTTTAAGGCTGGTACAACTGAATACAGGCAGCATGTTTTGAGCTGCACGAAGAAAAATCCTTACTTTGACGGACTCGCCTTCCAGTGGCTCGACGATGTGGCAACAGCGATGGAGCGTGGCGAGTGGCTGGACGTGTTCGGCAACCTGTACGAGGAAATGTATCTGAGCCGTGGCAAGGCATCGAAGACAGGGCAGTTCTTCACGCCTCAGAGCATTTCAGACCTCATGGCATGGATTAGCACACTGGGATCCGGCGACCACGGCAAGGTGAACGACTGCGCAGCAGGAAGCGGACGTTTGCTCCTGGCTCACTACATGGAGAAGAGCAAGCTGGACCATTCTGCCGGCCGTCGCTTCGAGTATGTGGCACAAGACAGCGATCCTATTGCTTGCAAGATGTGCGCCCTGAACTTTATGGTACATGGCATGTATGGCCGTGTGGAGTGTCGAGACACATTGCGCATGACGGAGCCGACCGTAGTATATGTCATCAACGAAGTGAAATATCCGTTTAATACGCCTTATTATAGCGTGAGAAAAATATTAGCGAAAAATCAGAAATAAGGTATCACTGGGGCATTTGCCCCTATTATAGACAAATAAAAATATTACAATTATGGATAAGATTTTTGTAAATGAGACTATAGGTATATTGCCGAGTTTCGTAGGCTTTTACGACTCCATCTGGAGTCCTAACGACACAATATATTATGAGTGTGAGGAAGAAGGGATAGAGGAAGACGTAGACTTCACCTTCGATTATAAGCAGTATCAGAACGACATCTGTAAGGCATACACCGAGGCGTGGGAATCATGGATGCAGGAATTTATCAGCGATGATATAGAGCTGGAGTTCTTAGAGGTAGTCAGTCCACGATACTACAATTTTGAAAATGATTCTTGTCGTGTAAAAGTTCGCTTGACACAGGCTGCGGAGGATGCTATTATAGCAAAGATAGGGAAACACCGCAATCAGTTGGACAAGTGGATAAAGAAGAACCACACAAGCTATGATGGCTTATCTTCTAATCTATCCAACGACATCGATCAGTGGCCACGCCGCCTGTTCGATGATAACGAGACTTTCCAGCCTGCCTATCTTTTCTGTATGCTATATTATATAGTAAAGGCAGAATATATGTCTGTCGGAGGTAACGAAGATTTAGAATATGAAGTGTACGACTCTATATGTGGAGATATTTCTGTTACTTCGTACATGAAGGACATCAAAAAAACCGCTTAATGATATGAAAGCATCTAAAACAATTCATTCCTTCCTGCTTAGTGAGCAGGAAGGGCAGACGCTCCTCACGGTTCAGGAACGTCCATGGAGCGTGTTGCAGGTGGTACCCACCACTCCGGCAGACTTCGACCGCACGGTGGCAGTTCTCAAGCATCGAGGCATGGTAGCCCATCACGATACCGACCGCACATTCTGCATCATCCACCTGGCAAGTGGCGACCACGACGGGAAGCACCCAGAACGGCACATTGTTATCACTCAGAACAACTACAAGCAGATCATCGAGGAACTGAAGGATACGATGGCGCAGGCGGCGGTGTGGTACGAGACAAATATCAAAAATCTATAAAATATTAAAGTTATGAGAATCCCCAAAGATATACCCAACGAATTGAAGCGTTTGATCAATGCTATATTGAAGCGTGATGGCGATTGTGAAAGTTGGCTTAATGGATATAATAGAAATCCATTTTGGTTCACCTGGTATGGCTTCCGAATGATTTGCGAACCGCTGTTCTGTAGTTATGGCTGCATAGGTTACAGCATCAATTATAGAGGTTACGAAATTCATGTAGACAATGAATTGTCACGGATTACAATTCTTGACGAGTAGAATATCATAATCCAAGTATTTTTGTTTTTAGGCTGTTGGCGGTCCGTGAGGATAGCAGCAGCGCAACGCCCACCACGAAAGGCGTGGTACCAGGTTCGATTCCTGGATGGGCGGCAAGCATCATCTGAGTATTTTTGTGTGTTAGGCTGATGGTGGTCCGTGAGGATAGCCGCAGCGCACCACTCCCCACGGTTGGCATGTGAGGGTTCGACACCCGAAGGAGTGACAACGTGAGCCGGAATACACGGAAGAAGCGGAAAAATCCGTGAAATCTGTGAAATATGACGTAAAAATGTAAAGAAAATAATAAAAGTGCATTTTATTCTGAATAAAAGTCCTTTTTATTTTGGTAGTTACAAAAATTATCACTATCTTTGCATCAGAAAAATAAAGAAAACAATATTAATCATTTAGAACAGGGCGGCAACCTATAAGCGGCAGAAAATTATGAAGGCTTACAACAAAGCACAGTTCATCGAGAAGTTTGGCGACAAGAAGGCATCTATAGCATTCGTTAAGTCTTATGGCGCTGGCCGTGTTGGAAACATTACAGATGTTGAGGACATCTGGAGACTTATAGGAATGTTCTCTGACGAAGCAGTATTCGACGTTTGCTCTTTGTGAGCGTTTGAATCCACAATTCCGAAGAATTGACAGTCAACGGAAGTTGTTGTTTTCTTTCTATTCCATAAAGGTACGATTAAAAAGCCTCCGAAGACAGTTGCAAATATAAGAAATAAAACAATACGGACAAAGAAATTGGCTGTATTATTAACAAATATTTAGAAAACAATTCTATTATGGCAGAACAGATTAGAGTTTGGAAGTCGAAGAACCTACGCTCCACCTATATGCTTGTATATAGAGACGAGCAGACGGGGAGGCTGCGTGTCACTCGGATGGATGGCAGAAAATGCGACAACGAAAAGGGTATAATAAAGAGTTATAACATGTTTGGTGGCGGTCTTTGGGCAGCTTGCAGGGACATGGGGAACGATGTTGCTGAGATACGCGCTGCCGTGGATCGCGAGATAGCCGAGGAGACAGCACAGCGAGAGCGTGAGGAGCAGCGCCTGAAAGCGGAAGCAGAAGCTAAAGCGAAGGCTTTACAGAAGGCTCAGGAGATTAGGGCTGCGCTTGTCGGCACGAAGGACAGTGTATGTGTCAAGCCTATTGAGGTGTTGCAGCGGTACGACTTGCTGGAGGAGCATCTGGAACAACTGAAGCCTGGTGAGTATGTCGTTTGCATCAACTATAGGAAAAAGGGCACGGTGGATCTGCGCACGAAAGCACGAACAACCGACCATCTGAAGGTGTTGGCAAAGGTGAAGAAGGAGGAAAAGAACAGTAAAGCCTCTTTACATCGTTTTGCCGTGAAGGTGCGCGAAGCGTATCAGTCGGGCATTGTCATCATCGGAAAGACTCACGCCCTTCAGAGTTTCGGGAAGAAATTAGTGGATGCAGCTCCTTGTATCAAAGAGAGTAAAAACACCTACTTTTCCTCGGCTGCGCCTCGAAGGTATTACGACAAGAACACTTTGGTATATATGAAACTTGAACAGATAGAACAGAACGACAAATAATTGATTTATTATAGACAATATGGAAAAAGACCAAATTATTTACGACAAGCGTAAGGCCATGGGCGAGAGCATCCGCGCGATGCGTACCGCTCAAGGTTGGGAGCAGGAACAGCTCGCCAAGATTGCGGGCATCTCTATCTCAAACATTCGCAGTGTGGAAGCCGGCAAGTATGCCGTGAATATCGACGTACTCAACAAGATTGCAGGAGCACTTGGTGCAGAGCTGAGAATGGTGGAAAGGTAATTTTAAAGGTAAAAAAGCGATTTAAAGGTTAAAAAGTAAAAAGGTAAAAAGAGCCTTCTTGCTGATTTCTAAAACAAAAAGTAAAAAACGAAAGATTATGGCAAAGAAAGTTTATCCGTTTATCCATGTTGGCAGCTTTGTCAACGGCGAGGAAGTAATGATTGACGCTCGCGAAGTATGTTTCTATTATCCCGCACCATCCGTAAAGAAGGCCGATGGAACACCGATTGCCTATGTGGTCGGCTTGCGGTCGGGCAAGGAGTTGACGCTATGTGTAGACGTTGATCAAGAGGTATATCCTGGAGAGGATCTTGTCACCCTGATTGATAGCGTGCTGTATAGCCACTTCTGGCATGACAACGAGGACTCTATGCCGGACGAGGACGAGGAATAACATAACATTTTAATTTTTTACGAAAGATTATGGCAAAAGAAAGATTTACGTTGACATCGGGCAAGGATCTGATGTGGACAGTGACAGACAATGAGAACGGCATCGCGATTGAGTTCCGCGAAGGTTTGTTTAACGAGAGCCAGGAGGTGAAGCTGATTGCTGAGTTCACTTATGGTGACGCTCCGAGAATGGCACGTATCATGCGCGAGATTGGAGACTGGATGGCAGAGAACCACGTGGAAGTGGCTCTTAGTGACTGGCGCTCTCGTCGCTCTGCTATCTGGAAGTTGAGCAATGAGAAATACTGGTTGGCGATGGCAGCAGCTACCAACAGCCTTCTGTTGTCGGACATGGACGCAGAACACGCGGCTTGTATGTTGTGCGCTGAGGTGTGCGACTGGTTGGAAATGGAGAAGACAGTGGACCTGACGGAAGCCGAGGAGGAGAACCTGAAAGGCGTGTTGTCGGAACTGACGGACGCAGAGGCCTGGGAAGTGTTCAAAATCTTGCACGTCTATTGGAACTATCGCACGGAAGACACTGACATGTTCCAATGGGCAATGGATGTGACCTGGTGGCCTGCATGGTTGCCAACGGATCTGAAAGAGTCTGAGACCGCAGATGATGATATTATAGATGAAAAATAAAACGAGGGAAATATGGAAATAATCAAGACTGAAAATTCAAGATCAGGTCGCCCTGCCATGGAGGGCAGAACACGAAAATATATCGTAGCCGATGATGTGCACGAGTGGATTCTCCAGCACGGAGGCGGCCAGTATATCACGGACACCATGCGCACGATTATGGCAGTGCAGCAGGGGAACGAATAAAAAATAGCAACAACATACTTTTAATTTAGAAACACATTATAGCAATATGAAAAGAATAGAGAATTTTGACGATTATCGTGCGCTGGTGGACGTGGTGAAGATGCACGACTATAGATATTTCGGGCAGAACCGCCCGACCATCAGCGACGAGGAATATGACGCTATGTACTTTGCCCTGCAGGAATACGAAGAGCAGCATCCCGACGAAGTATTGCCCGACTCTCCTACTCAGCAGTGCTACAGCGAGAATGGCAACGGCAAGCGCACCGTGGCACGTCGCACGGCTTGCCTCTCGATGAAGAAGTTGCATGATGCCAAGGCGGTAGTAAAATACCTGAGAGCACAGCAGCGGGCTGCCAACATCAGCTCTAAAGGCACGGAGGTGGCTGTAGAGTGGAAGTTTGACGGCGAGACCGTGAGTTTAGTATATCGTCAGGGAGTTTTGGCAGAAGCCACATACGGACACGGCAAGGAGTTGTTTGGCAACGACTGTCTGGACCATATCAAGCATGTGCAGGGTGTACCTGCCAAGGTGGACGTATGGAGCCAGTACGACCGTATAGAGGTGAGAGGCGAGGTGATCATCTCGCTTGAGGAGTTTGCCCGTTATAGCAAGGCTGGCAAATCACCTCGTTCTACGAGCAATGGCATCATGGCTAAGAAGGTGGCTGTGGCTGACGAGTGCAAGCGTCTGGAGTTTCATCCTTTCCGTCTTATTATGGACGACGTGGTAAGGCATGCCGCTGCCATGCAGGCTCTTGAACGTAACGGCTTCAAAACTTCGGGCTTTGTGGCAGACCTCGACCTGGGCAAGCCGGATGCCGAGCTGGAGCAGGACATCGAGAACATCGTGTGTGCTGCCGAGGTGGAGCGAGAGTCGCTGCCCTACCCTACCGACGGACTTGTCTTTAAGTTTGACAACTACGACTATTACGACCGCATCGGACATACCGACCATGACGCAAAGTATAACTGCGCGTTTAAGTTCCGCCCGGTATTCAAGGCCGTAACCACATATCGCGGTCATCATACCACGGTAGGCGAGAAGACCGGCAAGATAACATACGTAGCCGACTTTGACGAGGTGGAAATGAACGGACACCTTTTTGCCCATGCCAACTGTGGCAGCGAGAAAACCTTCAACCAGAAGGCCCTTGTGCCGGGCTGCAAGATAGAGGTCAGCTTGCACGGCGATGTTATCGTGTGCGTGGATGGAAAGGTGGAGGATAAACCTATCATTGAGGACGAACCTATTATTGAGGAAGAGCCTCTTGTTATAGACGAATCAGGAATTGTTCATCAGCCAGAGCCTCATGTTATAGAGCAGGAGATTAATCAGAATCAAGAGCCGGAAGCAGAGCCGGAACATATACCCCAGCCGAAGCCGAAGCTCAAGCGTAACTATCCGCAGGTAGGCGAGCCGACGCTACGAGAGGAACGCGAGGACACGTCGGAAAGTGAAGACAAGGGCGTGAGCGTGAAGACAGTGTTGGCGGGTGTGCTTGCAGTGCTGCTGGCTGTGTCAATGGGAGCTGTGATATTGGCGTTTGTGGGTGCTGCGGTGTTCCTAATGCCGATGATTGGCGGATTGACGAAAAAATAAGTCATCAAATGAAACGAATGATACTGTTTTATCGTCATCGGATGCTGGAATGAAGACTAATTTTGCATCCTGCCCATTCGGTCGGAACGTATAAGAGAAAAGGAAGACGTGGATATTACGATAAATGACGAATGAAAGTAATTTTGTACGTTGGTATTCTTATACGTTAATACTCCCGTACTTCTGTATTTTTATACTTTAATAAATACGTTCGTACTTATATATTTATCTACTTAGTTATCTACTTATTTATTAATATACCTATTTATTTATCTACCTAAATACATATATAGGTAAATAAATAGATAGGTAAATAAGAAAATACATATATAAATATCAATTTTTTATGGGTAAACGTTTGGTAGAATGAATTATAATTTTTAATTTTGTAACCGAATACTAAAGTATTGACGTACTTTAATATTTTAGTACCAACATACGTTAATACGCAGGTACGTTGATAAGTAGATACGTTGATATGTACATATAAACGTAAGTAATTACATTTTAAAACTTAAAAGAATATGGAAAGACTCAGAGAAGTTCTCGCCTTTGTCAATCACAAAGGTGGAGTAGGCAAGACAACAACAGTGCAGAGCCTGGCAGCAGGTTTGCGTCGTTTTGGTAAGGGACAGTTCGGTGAGGATGCCGATGGACGCAAACGATTACCACGTGTACTCATCATCGACCTTGACCCACAGGCGTGTGCTTCGTTCCTTTATGGGTGGAGCGAGACCTTGAATGTCGGCAAACCTACCGTTTACGACGCATTAGTACAGCAGAGCAATCTGCCCATCTATCAGGTCCATGAGGGTATTTACCTTGCTCCCGCTGCTGCGCAGCTCATATCCATTGAACCATTCCTTAATCAGCGTGCCGTGCCTCGTAAAGCTCTGTGCAAGTTGCTTGCCAAGCCTCTGAACGAGTTGGTTGGCACCGAACTGGCAGACGAAGGAGTGAACACCGTTTCGGAAGCCTTCGACTATGTGCTTATAGACTGCCCACCAGCCATGTCGCTGCTTACATACAATGCACTCACGGCAGCCACAAGTGTGGTGTTGCCTGTGCAACTCGAAGTATTGTCTACAAGAGGTATAGCCGAAATCATCAATGCTATTAAGGAAACGCGCAACGATCTTAATCCTGACCTTGATATACGTGGTGTGCTGATGGTGATGAGCAACGACCATACGAACGTTGCAAAGGAGTTTAAAGCATATCTTGGCGAGAAGTATCAGGACTATATGTTTGAAGCTTATACACGCTTCGATACAAAGATGAAACAAGCTCAGGCAATGCGTGAGGACATTTTTTCCTTTGCCCCATATAGTAGGGTAGGGCAGGACTACGAGCGTTTTACAAAAGAGATACTTAATAGTTTTAAATTCTAAAGATATGGTAAGAGAGATTGGCAAGAAGATTAAGCGTTTTAGTCTTGAAGATTCTGACGCTCTTGAAGAGAATGAGCGCATATTGGCTATGGGTAGCCAGTTAAAAAAAGAGAATGATAAAGAGAGTAAGGCAGAGCCTGAGTCTGTCGCTATTTCATCTACAGAAGCGCCTACTGTGACAGCACCTGTTGTACCAGCTAAGAAAACAACGAACGGTATTGTCGTGGATGTGCCTATTGACGACTACATGGCTCTTATGCAGATGAAGGTTATGACACGTCGCACCCTCAAAGACCTTGCATTGCAGGCCATCCATGAGTTTGTGGAGAGGAATAAATAAGATGCACGAGGTAAAAGAGTTTAGTATTATTTTACCTAATGCTAAGATAAGCAGGTAAAATCTTACTAAATCTTTTTACCTAAAATATGAGGTACTAATATGTTTTACCCAAGAGATAAGAATCAGGTAAAATCTTACTAAATCTTTTTACCTATATACTAAATGCTTTTACCAAACAATATAAATAATGATATAATTAAAAATTTATTTCTTTATATATATATTATAAACACGAAATATAAATTACTGATTTTCAAGGTTTTTATTGCGAGGTAAAGAAAAATAGTTAGTAAATAGGGAAAAAGAATTAGTAAATAGGTAAAAGACTTTAGTAACTTTTTACCTCAAAGGAAAGAAAACAATATGGAGAACGAAAAGAAGTTACCGCAAAAATGGATCAATACACCATTTGCCTTTACCAGGCTGAGTAGAAACCTGTCGCTGTTGCAACAGGCAGTGTTGGTGAAGGTGAGTGAGCAGCTCCAACCATTCATTAAGGAGTTCTTTGGTTCTGATTTGGCTAAGTCGAAAAAAGTGCCCAAAGCTCTGTTTTCTGAGGCAGTGAAAAATTCGGGTGTAACACAGATATATATATCCTATGCTGAGTTAGGCGTACCAGAAAACAACTTTTTTGCCGTGAAGCAGGCTATGAAAGAAGTGTTGGATGTAAAGGTGGAAGGTCCGAGAAAAAATGAGGATGGCTCTATGGGTATGCACATGTATAATGTATTCCTAAGCGGTGAGACCTCTATCAAGAATACGGGTGTTGTGTTTGGACTCAATCCACAAGTGATAGATCCCGACAAGCATCTCTATGTTCTGGACTATGCCTTTAATATGACCGAGGGTTATGTGTCGCATCCTGACAATATAGCCTTGATTGGCGAGGTGGCACGTATGCCGATGATATATTATATTCTGCGTGATGCGAGTGGCAATAACTGGAAGGAGCGTTCTATACGGCTTACGGTCAGTAAGATTAAGAAATATTTGGGTATGTTGGAGTTTAGCGGTGCCGAACTCGTGAAGGAGGCTTATCCTAAGTTTTCGCAGTTCAAGAAAAACGTGCTCGATAATAGTATTGCCGACATCAATAGACTGAAGCAGTTGGGACAGATAGATGTGTGTATCAGCTATGAACCTATATACAATGGCAAGCGCAAGGTTGGTAATCCGGCATTTATAGAGTTTACAGTGTATGACACAATCGAGCAAATGCAGCAAACTCTTACGAAAAAACAACAAGCACAGCAGTCGGTGTCATTGTTTGACGAAGCCGAGGTAATCAAGCCAGGCGAAAAGGAATGGCAGCAGCTTGTTACTATGCTCCATGGTGAGATAGGCGAGGACTTACAAAAGGTTGAGTTTGTTTCGTATGATGGCAAGACCGTTCTTATTAAGGCGAGTAGAGCGCAATGTCAGAAGATAGAGAAATGCTTGACCGATGATGTTATTAAATACATAAAAAAATGCTCGAAGCAAGTGTTTAGCAAAGTAATTGGATGGAAATATTCCTTGTCGGATAAATAAAAATAACACCGTTTACCCTTTCCATAGGGTAGGCGGTGTTTTTAGTATGTCCTGTTTGTGTCGGCGACTTTTCCTAATTTTGTACGCAGAAACCAACAAGACATATATATGGGAAAAATTAAATCAGTTATGTTATGGCTTATAGCTATAATCATGTTTGTGAGTTGTGCCGCCTCCCGTAAGGTGGAGCAGGGGAGTAGTGAGCAACAGCGCGATAGTGTCGTAGCCATCGTTAAGGACAGCGTGGTGAAGTCAGAGACGAGGGCGGACAGCAGCGCCGTTACAGTCACGGACGAGAATCACACATCTGGCACCATGACTGACAAGGGTAGTAACGAGGAGACCATCACCGAGCGGGTTACTGAGAGCACGGATGCCAAAGGTAACAAGACTACCACCACCGACCGAACCATACACCGCAAGGGCGATTATGAGCACAAAGCCACATACGAGGCACGACTGAAGCATCAGAAAGAGACAATATTACGGATGCAGCACACGATAGATAGCCTTATGTTGAGCAACAGGCTGAACGCGGGTACCCATTGGGCAAAGAAGGACAGTATGAATGTGGTGAAGGAGAAGAATACAAAGAATATAGAGCGAGCCGTCGGGATAGCGGCCATACAGCTTGTTCTTAGTTTAGTTATCATATTTGCTATTATTTTTTGCACATGGCTTTATAATAAAAAATAAAACATTATGAGCAGAAAGAAACAATACTTTATAGAAAACTCCGAGCAGCCGGAAGTCACTTTGCAAGACTTTGTTATTCCTGCAAAGATAGAAGCCTTCTGCGAAAAATACAAGCCTCTTGAACATTGGCGTGAAGATTGCGATATGTTTACAGATTATCAGCTTCGCACATACTTCAAGGCAGTAGTATGTCCGCTGGGTGATCCGTTGGCTTTGTATATTCAGGAGTTGGCTATGAAGGGCTTCAAGATGAAGGACGATGAATGTGGAGAGCCTGTCATCTACGCTGCGCTAAGGTGAGTTTTGAATTGTTTAATTATGAATTTGGAATATATGAAGAAACCTCATTATTATTACAAGATTTCGGCTACATCAAATGTAGGACGAGACATTCAGACGTTTATGCACCGTTGTCAGGAATCAGAAGAAAAGGCGCGTAAATGGGTAGAAAGACAAGGTGCGAGCGGCTATTACGAGTCACCAGAAGGCATGGCAGGTGGAGTGGGAGCCGTGGAGTTTGCCGACACCACCGGACGTGACGGCTGGGATAAGGAAGTCTCGCCTGATGGACGTGTGTTCTTCTTCCCTATCGAAGGCACCGACTTGGAGAAAGAGATGAATGCTCTGCCAGTCGTGAGTGAGACAGAGCTGTTTGGCATACTCAGCCTACAGCCGAAACGCACGAAAGACAACCTACCATTGCCCATGACATTTGGCAACAGTACACCCATCGTGTTCTTGCATCAAGGATATTGGTATGCTGACATGCCGTATGTGAGTGCTGACATGACACTCACGAATATAGAGGAAAAAGAGTTTTATCGTCGCAAGATGGCGGCTATAAATGAGCAGAAATAAAGTATATAAGAAGTCGAATGTTTTTAGTTTTATAGCCAAAGTTAAATAGTTTTTAGTATAATGTCGTCAGTCCGAGAGGATAGACGACATTTTTATTTGTGCAATTCGTCGGCGGCTATACCACAATCTATATGTGCTGCGCATTGTTGCTCAAGGTCTATAATCTTTTGTTGTAGTTCAAGAGTTTTGCGGCTAAGTTCTACAATCTGCACATGCTGTTGCTCTATAATGTCGAGATAGCGCATTCGCTCACTATGCGTAACTTCTTTCTCCTTTATATCTTTTTTAGCATCAGAATCGCAAATATTGTGTTGTAGATTTATACTCTTACAATATTTTGGCAGATTTGACTGAATATGTATATCCGTGCGAGGATCACCTGTCTTGATACCCGTTTTTCGGTCGTTTTCAATCCATCCACCTGCAGGTTCTATCATAGCTCCAGGTGGAATAGAAGTAAATATTGAGTCGTCATCGGCATTAGCATCGAAGAAAAAAGCGGTTATAGGCACATTATATCTATTACAGAATTTCATCATCTGCGTTAGAGGCATCATTGTTACGCCTTCCATCCAGTTTTGGAGAGTACGGTAGTATGACATCTCCATCTCTGCAAGTACATCGTATCTTTTTATTTTAGGATTTATCTTGAGCCAATCCCTTAGAAATCCGTAGTTGTAACAAAAATTAAAATCTTTCATAAGAGCGTCGTTTTAAGTTAGTGATATTTCTTGTATTAAATTTAATATTATGATACTCCAAACATTTCTAAATGTTAAATTATAGTTTAATATTTGGAGAATCCAAACATTTAGTCTAACTTTGTATCCAAAATTAAAAAATATATTTGTAATGACCAAAGAAATCTTGAAAAAAATATGTGATGGTGGTTTTTTAGATGTTGACGATATGTCTGTTGATGCTAAAAAACGTTTGTTTGTATTGATGAAGCATTATGGTATGCCTCAGAGTACATCTTATCATCGTTTTTTCAACAAGGGTTTTGATAAATGGGAAATATTAGGTGTGACCTATATAAAAAATAGTTTCCTCCTAACTTCGCTTAGCGGAGAAGACACCAAATATAAAACTGATGTGGAGGGTAGTCGTGGTTATGGCTATGTGCTGTCGCTTGACCCTGCTTATAACGATAGTAAATTTTTCGCTCTTGTAACCCAACAAAAAATGGGTGTTAAGTTATGCAATTATATGGCGGAACTTGGCATGGCTTCACAGATGACTGTTCGGACTCGCTTTAAGGCTGACGATTGGAAGCCTTGGGAACTAAAGGGTATTAAGAATATACTCGAAGACTTTGTAAAGTCAGAAACGAGCGAATAAGCAGAAAGTACTAAGGCTATTTTAGTAATAGCTATATTATGTCAAATCAAATAATATGAACATGAAAACTTTAGATGTTACTTTCGATTTAGAAACGTGTTCGTTGCAACCTACTGCAGCGGTGATGAGCGTAGGTGCGGTAGCTTGGGATAGAACTGCTCAAGACGTGCCCTTTAACTTACCTCTTGCACCAGGTGTACAGACAGAGTTCTATCAGCATGTTGATTTGCGTTCTGCATTTCTGGACGGTTTTACATTTGACCAGTCTACTGCTAATTGGTGGGCACAACAAAATGATGAAGCTAAAGAGGCTTTGCTCGAAAATGATATTATTCCGCTTCAACCCTTGAAAGAGGTTGTTAAAAATCTGTTCGATATGATAGTCGAATTATCAAAACTTTCAGGAGTTGACGAGGTTTATCTCTGGGCACAAGGAACAGATTTTGATGTTGCTATATTGCGTAATATAGCTTATAAGTATAATATACCTATTCCTATAAAACATACGAATTATCGCGACCATCGAACATTTTTTCTTGAGGGAGCTCGCATGATATGTGATGTCGCTAAAGTGAATTTTGATACGCATTCAGCATATAAACTTGTAGATGAGTATAGTGGTAATGGCTGTGGGCATGATCCTATTTTTGACTGTAAGCGTAGTATTTATTCAACATGGCAGATGATGAAGCACTTACAGTGTTTTAAAATGCAAAAGTCTAACGATGCCTAACCATGAGTATCTGAATTATCCTTATATCCCCAATCGTCGAAACAAAAGACAAGGAAGGCCTACGCATCGGGAATATCTACACCGCATCTCCTATACGGAGATAGTGCGCGACTATGATAGCGACAACAAAGTGTTGCTCTTTCATGCTCCATTCGACTTAGTGAAGGATGTGTGTCAGAAGTTGTTCACGTCGATGCAGGGCAATGTTGGGAATATAATAATAAGGAACGAGCACTCCTGCCGGGTGAAGAACGGCAAGTGTTACTGGCGTGTGGCGGTGGAGATAATCGGTCTTAATGAGAGTTTTATCTCGTTCAAGGAGTTCGTGTTGATGCTGATTAACTGCATGAAGAACTTGGCTAACTGCACCATCCGACACTTTCGCACGGAGACGTTTCTGAACTTATAAATAACAAATGTAAAACGAAAAATAGAAAGATTTTTGTGGCGATGGAGGTTCGCGGTAACGCCCTCTAAATATGGTGTGTGGTTGGAACGGATAAAGCGTTGGACAACCATCTTTTGAATAGCTGGTACATCGCCACTGGTCTTTCTTTTTAAAAAAGTACAAAGGACAGCATGGCGATGGAGGTAGCGGCAACGCCCTCCTATGAAGTAAGCTACCCCAGTAAGGAACTAAGTGCCTCGGAAACTGGTAATGCTGAAAAAAGTTTGACGCATCGTCGGCTGTCCTTTTTAAATAATAAAGGGAAACTATGTTCTTTCATCCTATCATAAATCGCCTCGCCAACATCGACCTGCACCTTCTCGTGAAGCCTGCCAACGAGCAGCGCATCGAAGGTCAGACCGCGTGCTTCTGCCCTATCTGCAAGAAAGGACAGGACGCGGATGCCGATGTCAAGCAGACTCCCCACTTTATCATCTATGAGAATGAGCGAGGTGGACTTTATTCGGGCGTGGGCGTTGACGACAACCGAATGGCAGAGCATGGTGCCGTAAAGTGGAAATGCACCCACACGGGTAAAACTGGCTACGGAGCTATCGAGCTGTACGCAGCTAAGATGAATCTTCCAATGCACGGATATAGTCTTCAGCGCATTTGTCAAAGGCTCGTAAGGGATGTGTATGGCGATACCGACGAGGTGCGCCGTGCCTTCCCCGAAGTTTTTGCGAAGATGGACTACCGTACTCAGGCACAGCAGACTATCGAGACGTTCTCCTTTATGCCGAAGACCGACTTTTCGCCACAAGAGCTTGCTGCTCTTGGGTGTGAGGTGACGCTTGACAAAGGATTGCCTCGCTTCGGCTTTGGCAGTACGTTTACGCCCGACATGCTCAACAAGGACTTCCGTATCTTTTCTCTGTTGAGTGTAACGTTGCCCGATGTGATACGCGACGGTCAGCACGTTAGCGAGATTATCCATGGTACGCCCTGGAACCCGCTGTTCGTATGCTTCGCCTCGCAAGAGATAGGTCCGCAGAACTCATACGGATGCTTCTTCCGTCCGGCCATGGCAGGAAGTGAGCCTATAGTGTTCTCTACTGCCGAGGAGCATAGCGTGAGGAAGGTGAGCAAGTGGCTCATGGGCGACAACGTGTTTGTTCACGCTATGGATAATCGCAAAAGCGATAATACAGCCGTTCATGCTGCTATTGCTAAGTACGACCCCGAAGAGAAATACACCGAGACTCGTGAGGAATGGGAGGAGAACGAGACCAAGGACGGAGAACCGAAAGGTACGTTCAAGAAGGTGGACGTAAAAATTCCCACTGCCGAGATAAAGGCTCGTAATATCGTGTTTTGCCGCACACCCGAAGACGCATTGAGCGTGTATTATGCCATGCGTTCTTTGCGCCTTGACAAGGCAGAAGACCAGCACTTCCAAGACTTCTGTTGGTATCATGTGGCGTTTTCTATCGGACGGAGAAGCTTCTGGTATATCGAGCGTGGCGAATGGAAACGGGAGAATCTTGACTTTAGCGGTGTACAATATCAGAAGATGAACCGCTTTGCCGAGCACGTCATAATTCTATACCCCAACGACATTGCCTCTCAGCGTGACTGTGGAGCGATATGCACCAAGTTCAGTTCATTGTATTATGCAATGCTGCCCGAAGGTTTCCGCTCACGTTATTGCCGACGCTGGCAATGGCTATATGGCTGCTCTCCCCGGAGTGTGCGCGACTATCTGCTGACATACACCATGAACGCAGAAGAAAACTTCCAGTTTGACCATGACCTTCGCCTTCCGCTTTACTCCCGATTGCGTGGAGCCAGGAACACGGAACCTTTCGAGATAGAATATCCGCGTGACCCTCGAAGTGGCAAGCAAAAGCCGCCTACCTGCAAGGTATCGCCTACGCGATTGTGGCTCTTTATGACCGCTCACGGATATTATCGAATGATAGACCCCGAGAGCACCGACCTCGTAGGACAGTATATCCACTTGAACAAATGCTTCGTGGAGTATATTGATGCAAAGAGTATCATGCAAGCTGCAAAAACTTTATTGATGGACTATGTGGACCAGGCTTGGCGGCACAACGATAATGAGCGACGTATGATGTCCGATTGCGCAAACATGATAGACAAGACATTTAACGAGAAGTCTGCCGGAGGTTTGCAGAGCATGGTGATAAACTTTGCTGATGCTTTTGATGCCAAGACGGAGTATTTTTACTTCAACAATGTGGCATTGAAGATAACGCCCGATAGAATATATCCAGTGTCTTACGACGACATCAACTTCTTTATCCCTTCGCTTGCCAAGAAGCCGTATGACTTCACGATGAGGGCATTCAATCCTCCTTTCGTTATTAAGGAAAACGAGGAATATCAGAGTAGGCTTCGGTCTATTGATACCAAAGAGGCGATGAGAAATGAGGACGGTTCGCCGGTGTTTACTTTATCAGAGATCAAGCAGATGCGTTCCGACCTTATGGAGTGGGCGCAGACCTACCGATGGTTGGTAGAGTGGCGCAGCAAGCGCGAGCAAGACCTATGGCCCATACTTCGTGTGGTGCGCGGTTGTTCAAACGTGCTTTGGCAAGAAGAATTGGAAGCCCAGCGCAATAAGAAGTCGCTAACGCCTGATGCAATAGCTATACAAAATGCGCACTTTGCCAATATGCTTTCTGGTATCGGGCGTTTGTGCTATCGTTCATGGGATGGTATGCAGAATATCTGTCCTTACTTTCTTGAAGATAAAATTCCTGACGAGAAGCAGGCGAGTGGTGGTAGCGGTAAATCGGTAATGGTGAATCTTGTGGTGGATGCAGCCGTAAACGTGCTGCCTATAGATATGAAGTCGTTTAAGGATATTGAAAGCGCAAAGAACTGTCTTACCGATATTCTGAAATATCCAGGCAAGTACAGAACGGTACATTGGGAAGACCGACCTAAAGGTTTCCCCTTGCAATACTTCTATGTGAAGGTGACAAGAGGTACTAATGTAGAGCGCAAGTATGGCGACCCTATTTCCCTAAAAATGGAAGAATCGCCCTTGCACGTCATTACATCCAATTATCCATTGTCGGACGATGAAGGCTCTACCGTAGGTCGATTCCCTTTGGTTAGTTTTTCAGATCGCTTCTCCCGAGGCAACTCCATGAAGAACGAGCCGCCACGATCGCCTTCGGACGTGATGAAGAACTTCACGCTTGACCCTGCAAAGCTTACCGATACCGACCGCAATCAAGCCATTTACATTTGCGCCCTTGCTGTGCAGTTCCTGATGCGCTACCACACCTTTGCCATTGCACCTCAAGGCAATGTGCGTCGCCGTCAGATGGTGCAGAAGCTCACCGAGAGCATTGTCCGCTACTTCGAGTGGTTCTTCTCTCGCAATGAGGTCTACGGTGTGCCGATATGTACGGATGATATGTTCAACGAGTTTATGCGAGACTGGGCAGATGCCTCTGAGGGTAAGAGCAAGGAGTATAGCCGTGCCACTTTTAAGAAGAAGATATACGACTATTGCGAGAATATGTCTATCACTTGCAACCCGAAGCACCTCTTCGAGAACGAGAGCGACAAACAACGCAAGTGTTTCAAGCTGCAGGCATGGGTTACGCAGGAATACTTCACCGGTCGTGAGTGGGAGAATGACAACACCATCGAGCCGAAGTTCATCCGCTACATGCAAACGTCCAAGCACGTGTTCTTTTTTTACCGTCCTGGCAAGGACGTAATACCGAAGGATTACCGAGAGCTTAAACGCATAGCAAAAGCCTTTGCCGAACAGCCCGACCCTCTGCCTTACCGCGATGACGATGGCAATGTTATTGCACTCACAGACGAAGAGAAGGAACGCTGGGAGAACAACAAGACGCGCAAGCAGGGTAGGCGAATGTCGGCACCTGCTGCAACGAATAACACAACGGCAAGTGTTCCAGATATAAAGGAGGAGAATCTGCCGTTCTAAGAATCAACAAAAACAAGAATGCAACATTTTTAAATCATTATAGATTATGGAAAAGATTATTTTAAGAAAGGATTACAAGACAAGAGTAGTGCCAGTTGAAGAATCAATTGGCCATTATTTGGCAAAAAGAGCAGCCCGTACATGGACCGAAGATTTTATTGATGAAGACACTAAGGAAACGGTAACAATTGACCGTTGTGAGGTATTGCTTGAGCGAGGAAAACTTATCACCTACGAGTTGGCTAACGGACTTAAAAAGTATGGCGTTAATGAGGTTGAAATCTCCGACTGTCCTTTCCGTGCGGAAGAGGATCAATATTTCCATGTTCTCGTTCATGTAAAAGTTACTGTTCGTAGTAGCAAAAACGAGAATGCTGTGCTTATTGTACGTAGCGACTCTCTGCGTGGAGCACAAGATTGCGCTATTGACTATGCGGAGGGAGCTGTAAACAAGATTTTTGACTCTCCAGAAGCACGCTTTGTGTATATCACAAAGTCAGAGATAATCGAAAAGTTCCATTTTATCGGTCGTACAAATGCCGACATTGAGGAGGAAGAAAAGCAGCTGAAAAAAGATCCTGATGCGCTCGTAAAAGAGCCGTTCAAGGTAAAGGCCAATTTTATAGATACAGATGTCTATGAGCCTGAAGACCGTTCGCATTATGGAGTTCATAAAAACGATATGTTTGTTGTGTGGGCTTACGATGTAGTGACAGCAAAGAATATTGTTTTTGATTATCTCAAGCATAAGTTCCATACCGTATATAACGACCGAGAGACTTTGCGTATTGTGGGCGCTACGCAGTTCTATGCACATACCTATGTTCCTGCTGAATACTGTAACGAGTACATCGCGGACGAGAAGCTCCACCTGACAGTGGAGGAGTAGGAGTGCATGACTAACCCTCAACAGATATGAGTATGAAATTATATCGTTACATGTCGCTCAATGAATTGGGTGAATTTTTTCATAAAAACACGTTGAAGAATACCACTGACCATAGTAAACTCCGTGGCTCAGCAAGCACAGCCAGGGGATTTTGCTTTGGAATAGGTGACGAGCAACAGGCAATAAAGGACTTTCGCCGGCTGCGTGGTATCGTCTGTCCCCAGGCGCTTCTGGTTTTTACGCCTAAAGATATTGGTAAGTTTACACTTTGCAAAGGGCGCTATATAGACTACGATAGAATTGCTGCCGAAGGAAAAACCGTTTCCGACTATCCGATAACAAAAGAGCCTAATAAGTTCTTTGACGAGTATTGTACCGAGAGCTATTCGGTTGACGATGTTGAAAATATAGAGTATTTCGCAACGGACCCTCTACGTCCCTTGAATAATCCAAATGCCCGTATAATCCCGATTGACGAATTTCTCTCGAGATTTGAAAGAGTAAGCGCACAAGTATCAGGCAATAAACCGGTATAAGGCACGACAAGACAGCAGAGTGAGAACAAAAAGTAAAATAAATAACATTAAACAAGAAACAAGATGGCAAGTTACAACGGCAACATCGACCTACTCTCCTTAAATGGAGCGCAGGTGTTCAAGGGTATCGACTCAAAAAACCCTGAGCGTGTATATGTCTGCATTCCGGCAGATTTGAACGAAATTAAAGTGGAGCAGGCTCCTAAAGACCCTACCCGCACATTGGCTAAGATGCGAGTAAACATTTGGCCGCTTAATGAGCAGTACAAGGCAAAGGTGCGCCAAGCAGCCTTGGAGCGTGGCGACAGTAACGTGACCGTACCGACACACGAAATGCAGATGTCTTATTCGGTTGACTACATCAAGGCTGTAGCGCAGAAGTTCCCGAAGCTCGTAGAGCAAGTAAAGGAAGCCAACAAAGAACGTGACCCCGAGATTGTAAACCAAGACCCCACTGACGAGAATACTCACCTCTTCAAGGCTATCCGTCAGCGTCTGAACAAGCGACTGGCTATGCTCTACCAGCCACAGGCAACACAGCAGCCTTCACCGTACGCCACATCGAATGTAGGCGTAGCAGGAGCAGCCACCGGATATGTGGCACCAGCCGAGGCAAATAATGATCCGTTTGCGGGCAACACTTATAACGAGGAAGATGACCTTCCGTTCTAATCACTAACAGAAAACATATAAATTATGAATATGAAATTGCAAGCTCAATCATCACGAGCTCTGACAGTAGCTCTGCAGAAGTCGGCTAAGTGTATTGCGTCGCGACCAACTATCGCTGTTCTTGAGAATGTGTTGCTCACTCGCAACGATGCCGGTCAGTTTTTTCTCACTTCTTCCACTTCCGACTCTCAGCTCACTATTCCTGTGCCGCTCACTCTATGCGGTGGTAAATTTGAGGCACCTGTGGTGTTGCCTATTAAGACTCTGATGTCGTTGCTCTCTACATTGCCTGATTGTGCGGTAACAATAGATTTTGCCGGCAACAAGGTGCTGACGGTAGATTATTGCACAGGTACCGACGATAAGGTTAAGGCAGGCAAAGCAAAGCTCGTTTATTTTAGCGGAGAGGAGTTCCCCTCGTTTGCGCCAATAGACGAGAAACCCACACACATTCAGTTGCCATTGTCGTACTTTCACAACATAGTGACCCAAGCAGACAACTTTACTGAAGATAATGATATTCGACCAACAATGTCGTCGCTATGTATTGATATTGCTGAAGACCGCTCGGAAGTAGTATTTGCCGCTACCGACGGTCATGTGCTCACAAGAATAGTATATAGTAACGATCCTCATAAGGGAGGCAGTGAATTTTTCAAGTCGGGCACCCCATGCAAGATTTTGCTTCATCGTCGTTATTTCCGAGCTCTGTCTGCCTTGGATAAAGGAGATGTTGTAGACATCGAGTCAGACTCTCATCGCATACGTCTCACAGCTGGCGACACTGTTTTATGTTGCAGTCAGGTTGAGGGTCGCTATCCTAACTACAATGCTGTTATCCCTCGTAATAATCCATATTTCGTTATTTTCAACAAGAAGGAAATGCTCGACATTCTACGACGAGTAAGTGTGTTTAGTTCTAATGCCAGTCGCATGGTAGAGCTAACCAAGAGAGGTCTGTTCATGGAAGTGAAAGCTCAAGACGAAGATTTCGGCCTTTGCGCAACCGACCAGGTATTTCTTGCAAGCAGCGAATGTGATGACGATTTCTATATAGCATTTAGCATTCCGGATTTGCAGTCGTGCATATCAGCTCTGCCAACCGAAGTTGTGCGCATGCAGCTTTTGTCTAAAGATCGTGCGGCAGTTCTTACTCCAGACGAACCTGCGCCAAGCATCCTTACGCTCAATATGCCTATGCAGATGTAAAATAGAACTCTTAATTTTCAATATACAAAATCATTTAAATTGTTCAGAAATGGATGATACTCTCCTGTTCATTCCGCCCTGTTGTGTAGACAACAAACTACCCAGGGCGGTAATGGAGGCTCCACAACGAGCCTTGACATTCTACACGCATGGCGATGTGACAATGGAAAAATTATATCGGGCGTTGAGCCATTTGGTTGTAGACTCTCACGTCATGGTACTTGCCATGCCACTCGTTACAAACGAGACTGCAGTATTCCTTGATCTCTGCTTTGAGCGCGGCTGGATAACCCACCTTGTGCTGTCAACATCTAAGGATGCAGAACAGGTGATAAAGAAGTTTCTTGCGCCATATCGCAACAAGATATTATATGTACAGTCGCAAGATGTGACGACACTCACCTCGCACATGGTGCTATACAATTCGACGAAGGCTCTTATTATCAATGGTCCGATGCTCGACCGCCCGCAACTTGACTTCCGTCTCGTAGCCTATAATGCAATGTTTTACCCCCACTTCTGCTTGTTTGCTTCGGATTGCGATTGGGGCAATCCATTGCGCAATGTGCTTTTCCCTGACGCTATGCGCCATCGCCACGCGCTTTTAGAGCATAAAATTCGTAAGCTCGACGATGTTGTTCTTGACAGGTTTATACATCTTGAGTTTCCACCATTCAACTTTGATAAATAATTATGACACCAATCACACAATCTTACAACGAGCTGCGCCGATTTGTTGAAAAATGGCAATGGAACGACCCTCGTACGGGACAGCGTGTCACTGGGTTCAATCCTCCGCAGACAGCCAGGAACGTGCAGCGTATGCCTTTCTATATCAAGTTCCTCACCAAAACGGGACACGTAGACACTGGCACATGCGTCTGCCTCGCAGTAGACACCGACCGCCACCAGCGCAAGGTGCAGTTCGTGGAGAGTGGCGAGATAAGGGTAGTCAACGATATACTTGTGCTGGAAGTAGACGGCACGAGATTTATAACGCATTAAAAACAAAATATTATGTGGAATCCTTTTAGAAGCAAAAACAAGAAGTTAAAAGAGTTGCAAGACCTTGCTGCAATGACGGCAATCTTTGAGAAGTTGAGTCGCCGAGAAGTCATCTTCTGGCGCAAGAAAGACAATATCCTTATTATAGAGGAATATTTCGCTATGCTGAAGTTAGCAGAAGGACGCAAAGGCTTTTTGAAGTTTCTCAACCAGGTTGCTACATGGCAAAACAACATACTCATCCAAGAGTCCTACGCGGGTCGTTGCTTGACCTTTGAGACTGAGGCTGTACGCAAAGCCCAACGCCAGTTCACATCGCTAACCAAAGCCGACATTCAACGCATCCGTCAGAATGCACGAGACAATATGCCTGTTATCCCCATCGAGCAGCTTGACTGCATCAAGGAATTCGACATCTTCGTTGTCCGAGCCAGTGCTCCGTCGGCGCAGGATGCCACAGAAGAGAGCGGTCAGCTCCTTGCCCTCGGCCATTACGACGGAGAAAAGGTAGAGATGGCTATGTACGACGATGTGAAATACATACTATATGATAGACCTGAGTCTTGACCGTCACGACTTCGTATCAGCTATTGAAGGCTTCGCCCATGACTCACATCTTCGCCAGCACGTGTGGCATGAAATAGTGTTCTGTAATATTTCGCAGATGACATAAATGTATTAAAGCTTTAGATACTTGGGTAGATAATTTTAATAAAGAAGGAGATTAAAATGAAAGAATTTAAAGTAGGTGAAAGAATCATCCTTGAAGTACAAGAGGTAGATCCATCGTCAAATCTTTGTACTGGTTGTTTCTTTCTTAGTGAAGGTTGCCGCAGTATGTCCTTTAACCTACCTTGTACCAAAAGACTACGTTCTGACAACAAAGATATAATTTATAGAGAAGTAAAGGAGTAAGCGTATGGATAAGTTAGAATATATTCCAGGAGATTTGGTTACATATAATGGAAATATAGTAATTATAGAAAATAGTGATGGTTACTATGCAACCTACTATGATGAGGATGAATTTTTACAAGAAGTTAATGTTAATGCTATAGAAAGCATTCCTCTCACTCCAGCCATCTTAGAGAAGAACGGATGGAAACGAAATGGTGGGCAATATTCTTTTACTTATAAATCTTATGCTGGAGATAAGGTAGAACTCATTGGTTTCTTTATCGAAATGTTTAAGGATGTGCATGATATGTTAAAACACAGATATTTTCAAATAACTCACGAGGATAAAGTTATCTGTGGTTGCTTTTATGTTCATCAACTCCAACATCATCTCTTCGGTCTTGGAATTAATCACGAAATGGAGGTATAAGTATGGGCAAATATTGTTTGGATATAACAGCAAAGGATAAGCCATTTATGAAAATAGAAGTTGAAGACGATAAAGTTCTTCTTGGAGCTTACGAATGTGGGCGAATAACAAGAAAATTGTTCTTTATAAACAAAGAACAGTTAAACATTCTCATAAATGGTTTGATAGCAGTAAACATTCTTATTCAAGATGAGGTAGACTTTAATCAGTTTCTGCACAAAGAAAGAATAGTTTAACCGCCTTCGGGCATAAATAAATAGAAGTATGAATATAGATAAATTAGAAAAAGCTAATATTTTAGCAAAGAGTTTAATTCCTAAAGTAGATTTACTCTTAAATATGTCTTTATCATCAAGCAAAGTTGGAATTGCTGATGCTATTTGGGGACTATTACAGAGAGATATGGAATTTGACACCAAATTCAAATAGCTTCTGAATGAAACCAGACAGAGATTGCAGAAAGAATTTGATGAGCTTTAGTTACTAACCATATCGCCTGCTGTGCATTCTCGGACAGGAGTCGCACATGGCTTCCTTTGACAGTTTCGTTCCTTCTGAATGGATAAAAGATGTACTTACGTTTTACATACTTCATAATAAATTTGTGCAGGAAGGTAAGGAGTCTTGGTGGTATAACTTGATAATTTACGACGATAAAAACTATTATAAACTTAAAAAACTTGCATCCGCTTCTACTTTGAAAGTGATAGCAAATGGATGAAAAAGATTAAACAATTGAGGAAATTAAGGGAAAACAAAGGAAAATTTCCCCTAATTATTTCTTACTAAAATAATATGGATATGAAAGAATTGAATGCTTCTCAGTTAGGCACTATTGAGCTGTTCAGAACGGCATGCAATCGGTTGGCGACTTTTGTCAACATGCAACTCTTCGACGGTTGTCGCAAGTGGTATTGGATAGGTGACGAAGTAGGTGGAGCGTGTGACTTTGAGGAAGCCGACGTGCTGAATCCGGAAGACATGGTGCGCATCATAGAGAACAATATGTCCTATGATGAATATGCCGAGTGGCGCGATGCTAACCTCGATAACAACCGTTACATCAATCTCAAGTCGTGGCTCATGGGGCTACGGCATGATATGCTGAAGGAAGAAAAAAAGTAATTTGTAATGAAAAACCAAAAAGATTTTGAATCTTCATCTTCAATACTTGACGAATTGGAGCGTTTGCGTATTGAAGTAAAAGCAGGAAGCGGCAGAATATTGCCTGGTATGCTTATCTACGATACTCCACCGCAGGTTATCCCATCCAGAACCGACAAAGAAGGTTGCTATGTATTAAGCAAGGCGGAAATGCTGAAATTGAAAGAGGATATAGAACAGTATTTACAACGAAAGGACGAGTGCAAGCCTCTTTGCTTAGAGGATGTGGATGAATGATGGCATGGGTATATGTTTAAGGAAGAAACAAAGTAATTTGCTATTAGAGATTTTCATTATTCAAAAGAAGGGCAGCCGTTGTGATAACGTCTGCCCTTCGCCTTTCTTATGCAAAACTCAAAACTCCCTTATCTTCCACTCGGCAGCACAAACCAACCGCCACCGCCACGGAAGAACTTGCAACCTAAGTACAGTGTATCGAAAGCGTCCGTAAAATCGGTACGGTTTTCCAAGGGCAGCGTGTCTTCACTCTCGGGCTTTTTTTCTTGACTCTTATTTTTGTGGAATCCTCGATACGAAATCTGTACCTCGCACAGCTGCATGGCTATGATAAGGTCGGGATTGTTCACCTGGTTAATGCGGATGGCAGGGTAGGAAAGGTGAGCCAAGCCGTCGTTGATAATCTTGTGCTTCACCTCGTGCTTCTCTGGTGCGCCCATATCAATGGCTGTCACGTTCCAACCTCGCTTCTCCAGCTCTGCAATCACGGTCATATAGTATCGCTCGTCCGACGAAGCATACGACGCGCCCTGCTTTGCCGTGGCATCATAAAAGTATGTCACGTCGCGGTTGATGGTCCGCTTTGGCGCATAATAGGCAGAAAAATCGGCTATAAGTTCACGCAGCTTGCGCTCGTTCTTCACATAAAAGCTCTTGATGACGTTCAGACATTCCATGCCTTCACGCTCGTACATCTGACCCACCACCAAGGTATTGATATTGGCATTGTAGTCGAGAGCTATATATAAAGGTAAAGAGTTGATGCAGTCGGAGTCCATGCGTGAGTCGTTGCGCTCGCCCAACTCCTTAAAGTCGGGTTGATAGCTCTCGCTCGTAATGCGTTTGCCGTTGATGATTCCGCTTACCTTTTGTGTGCTAAAATTTGCCTGGCTAAGAACATCATCATCTGGTATATAACCGTGAACATGGTCGATGTCGAGGTTTGAGTAGAAACCGTCGTTCGTCTTCTGAATTTTCAAGTTGAGTATTGAAATCGCGAAGGTCATGGGCGGAAGATCACGCTTCATCTGCCTTATGTAACTCTCTGAGAGAACATCCACATTGTCGAGCGACGACGCACGACGCACACAGAAAGCCACACGGCGCAGCTCACGCAGATAACCGTCTGTGAACTTCTTCGACCGCAGGAACATCTGCATCTCGAAATCCTCTTCCGGTGTAATAAGATACTCGTAATCATAAACCAGTTCGGCATCGTCCTGGGGAATGAGTTTATAGTTGACAGCCATCTCAACCATGCCCTTTGTGATATGTTGGCCATGGTTAGGCATAATCTTAAACTGCCCTTCATGCTTCATCATCTTCAGAGCCACGGCACGGATCATCGTGCGCAGCTCCTTCAGCACCACATGAACCGAGTGACTGGTCTTCTTTGCATTATACAGCAGGTCGTTGTAGCGTATCACCTTGTTGGCATAATCTTCCAGTTGTTCTTGTACCCATCGGTAAGTCTTGCCTTTGAATGGACCTGTCTCAACGGTTAAGTCTAACTTCTCCTCCTCCCTTTCGAGCCATGACCCTTTGGCTGTGAGCGCAGCGTCGGAGAGGAAGCGTGTGCTCTTATACATGGGGTTATACTCCGTGAAGTTGATGTCGCCCAACGGATGTGTCTGGCCTGAAAGAGCCGGCAGCAACTCGTCAGTTACCTTTTTTAGCGGAAAGAACCTCGCTTCGTCGCCCACAAGAGCACTGAAGGTGTAACTGTTGGCACTGGCAGTCTGCGAGAGCGATATTAAGACCCATCCGGCACCATTGGCAAACCAGATGTAATTGTCGTAGTTCTTAGGCTTAAAAATACTCTCACGGGCGTGCTTCGGCGGTCGTCCCCAGCCGAAGTGAATGCCCTGCGTAAAACCGAACATACGCTCCATTGCCGCCATCGTACTCGGGATGGTCTTGCCGAAGCCCTGTTGACGCGACACTGCCACCCATGCGCCGAGCATACCAGGCATGGAGTTGCTTGCCGTCCAGACATAAGGAGCCACAAGTCCGTCGGTCTTACCCACACGGCGGGCAGCAATCACTCGCTCGTCCTTGGCTCCCATGTATAGCGACTGCTGCTGAAATTTAGTTAAGTATATGTTATGTGCTTGCTGCATTGCTATCCTGATGTTTTATGTCCTAAATGCCATTTGCTGCACGTCCTGCATCGATACACCGTATATCCCTGTGCTTTGAGCTTCGGGTTCTCTTGCAAGAACTCCCACGCGTCATCCTCGGTCTCGTAGGCCTCCTTCGCCTTCCATGAGTGTTGCTTGCGTGTGTAGTGTTCGGGGTCCGGCTTAAACGGCGGAACCTTGTTGAAGTATTTGTGTCGGTTGATACTCATGCGTTGTTTTTGTGTTGTTGTCGGTTGTGTTTTTAGAAGAGAGTAGGCTGCGCCAGCTCCAGTTTGATGCGCTTGCAAGCCTTGTCGTAATACTCCTTGTTGAGCTCAAAGCCGATGAAGTT
>OIYV01000327.1_pt1 | contig 30305 bp, 27 predicted proteins | sample 1588251 | NCBI WGS metagenome assembly OIYV01 (sample SAMN03283282) | human gut metagenome | biome: human-associated habitat; material: feces | host: Homo sapiens | place: Peru | collected 2012
AAACATAAGGGGCTGCGGCCCCTTATCAACCCTGGGGTTTTTTGACAGACTGAAAAGAAGGAGCGAAAGCTCCTTCTTTTGCTTTTACAGGTTACAGTCCCATCTCTTCCTTGACTTCCCTGAAGCACTTGACCGCGAAGTCAAGATCCTCCTTGGTATGGCCGGCGGAGATCTGGGTACGTATGCGGTCCCTGCCCTTGGGCACCACGGGATAGCAGAAGCCTACCACGTATACGCCCTTCTTGAGCATTCGGGCGGCGAACTCGTTGGCTACCTTGGGGTCATAGAGCATTACGGGCACTATGGGATGCTCGCCGGGCAGCAGGTCGAAGCCGCACTTTTCCATCTCAGCGCGGAAGTAGCGGGCATTTTCGTGCACCTTGTCCCGGAGGGCGGTGCTCTCGGTCAGCATATCGATGGTCTTGCAGGCCGCGGCGCAGATAGCGGGGGCAACGGTATTTGAAAAGAGGTATGGACGGCTGCGCTGGCGGAGCAGGTCCACTATCTCCTGCCTTGCGGCGGTGTAGCCGCCGGAAGCCCCGCCCAGAGCCTTGCCAAGGGTACCGGTGATGATATCCACCCGGCCTTCAACTCCGCAATACTCGGCGGTGCCGCGGCCGTGCTCGCCCATGAAGCCCACGGCGTGGCTGTCGTCCACCATTACCAGCGCGTCAAACTCGTCGGCCAGGTCGCATATGCCCTTGAGGTTGGCTATGTAGCCGTCCATGGAGAACACGCCGTCGGTGGCGATGAGCTTTATCTTGCAGCCGGAATCCTTTGCGTCCTGAAGCTGGGCGCGAAGGTCTTCCATATTGTTGTTCTTATAGCGATACCTCTTGGCCTTGCAGAGCCGCACGCCGTCTATTATGGAGGCGTGGTTCAGCTCGTCGGATATCACGGCGTCCTCGGGGCCCAGCAGGGTCTCGAACAGGCCTCCGTTTGCGTCGAAGCAGGAGGAATACAGTATGCAGTCGTCCATCTTTACAAAGTTGGCTATCTTATGCTCCAGCTCCTTGTGCAGCCCCTGAGTGCCGCAGATGAAGCGCACGGAGGAGAGGCCGAAGCCCCATTTGTCATAGCTGGCCTTGGCGGCCTCGATAAGCTCCTGATTGTCGGAAAGGCCAAGGTAGTTGTTTGCGCACATATTGAGCACGTTCTTCGCCTCGGTGGTGTCTATGCGCGCCTTCTGGGGGGTAGTGATTATGCGTTCGTTCTTATAAGTGCCGGATTCCCTGATGCTCTCCAGCATCTCGCCGTAATGCTTAAGTGCGGATTTCATATGCTGTTCCTTTCTATGTTATTTTTTATTGCGGGATTCCCTTACTTTGTCCAGTCAAGCACTACCTTGCCGCTCCTGCCGCTGTTCATGGCCTCGAAGCCCTTGTCGAAATCGCGATAGTTGAAGCGGTGGGTGATCATGGGAGTCATGTCAAGGCCGCCCTCCACCATGGTTATCATCTTGTACCAGGTCTCGTACATCTTGCGGCCGTATACGCCCTGAAGGGTCAGGCTGTTCCAGATGACCTTGTTTATGTTTATCTCTATGTTGCCGGGGTGTATACCAAGAAGGGCGATCTTGCCGCCGTTGCGCATGTTGTCTATCATGGTGTTCAGGGCCGCTACGTTGCCGCTCATCTCCAGGCCTACGTCAAAGCCCTCTACCATGTGCTGGGGCCCGAATATGCTCTCCAGCTTGTCGTGCGCTACGTTCACCGTGGCTGTGGCGCCCATCTTCCTTGCCATGTCCAGCCGGTAGTCGTTCACGTCGGTGACCACTACGCTGCGTGCGCCGTTGCGCCTGCAGATGGCGGTGGCCATCATGCCTATGGGGCCTGCGCCGGTGATGAGCACGTCCTCGCCTATCACATCGAACATGAGGGCGGTATGTGTGGCATTGCCCAGCGCGTCAAAGAAGGATACCACGTCCTCCGGGATACCGTCTGGTATGGGCACCACATTGCTTGCCGGTATGCAGAGGTATTCCGCAAACGCGCCGTCACGGTTCACGCCCACGCCCTTTGTGTGGCGGCAGTACTGACCGTTGCCGGCACGGCAGTTGCGGCAGTGGCCGCATACAATATGGCCTTCGCCGGATACTATCTGGCCTACGTGGTAGGCCGTTACGCCGGGGCCCAGCTCCGCTATCTCGCCCACGTACTCGTGGCCTATGACCATAGGGGGCTTTATGGTCTCCTGCGCCCACTGGTTCCAGTTGTAGATGTGTACGTCAGTGCCGCATATAGCGGTCTTGTGGATCTTGATAAGCACTTCGCCCATGCCGGGCACAGGCTTTGGTACCTGAGTCAGAACAAGCCCTTTTTCCGGTGCCGCTTTTACCAATGCGTCCATCATTTCCATTTTTTTGCCGCTCCTGTTTTATAAAATAAGATTTGCCGGGGAATTGACCTTCTCTGTGTCCGTATTCAAAGGACATCTAATAATAGTATATATCAAATTTTGCCGTTGTAAAGAGCTTATATCATGTTTTTCCATGTTCGCGTCCTGCGGACTGTTGTCTTTTTCGCGGCCACCTCAGGTTTATAAAGTCTTAATAGCGCAAAACGGCGACATGTGATATAATAGCCTTAAATATGGATACTCATTTCATTTCCCTACATTCTGAAAGGAGATATATAACAACATGGGTCTTTTACAGGCAGGAATAGGCGCGCTGAGCGGCGTACTGGCCGATCAGTGGCGCGAATACTTCTACTGCGACTCCATGCCGGAGAACGTCCTGATGACCAAGGGCGTAAAGCGCACGGGCAGCCGCAACGCCAACACCAAGGGCGAGGACAACATCATCACCAACGGCTCCATTATCGCCGTAAACGAGGGCCAGTGCATGATGATCGTAGAGCAGGGCGCCATAGTGGAGTTCTCTGCGCAGGCGGGAGAATTCGTGTGGGACAATTCCACCGAGCCCTCCATATTCTATGGCAACCTTAGCGACAACCTCAAGTCCACCTGGGAGATATTGAAGAAGCGCTTCACCTTCGGCGCTAACCCGGCGAAGGACCAGCGTATCTATTACTTCAACACCAAGGAGATAATCGGCAACAAGTACGGCACCGCCAACCCCGTCCCCTTCCGGGTGGTATATAACAACATAGGCGCGGGGCTGGAGCTTGAGGTATCCGTAAAGTGCTTCGGCGAATATTCCTATAAGATAACCAACCCCATGCTGTTCTACAAGAACGTATGCAGCAACGTCACCGACAGCTACACCCGGGACCGCATAGACTCCCAGATGCGCTCCGAGATGATGACGGCGCTCCAGCCCGCCTTCGCCCGCATAAGCGATATGGGCATAAAGTACAGCTCCCTCCCCGGCCACACCACAGAGCTGGCCCAGTGCCTGAACGAAGAGCTTTCCGCAAAGTGGCGCGACCTGCGCGGCATCGAGATGGTTTCCCTTGGCATCAGCTCCATAAAGGCCAGCGACGAGGACGAGCAGCGCATCAAAGAATTGCAGCAGAGCGCAGCCCTCAGGGATCCCACTATGGCGGCTGCATATCTGGCAAGCTCCCAGGGCGCGGCAATGCAGAATGCTGCCAAAAACGAGGGTGCAGGCGCATTCGCAGCCTTCGCCGGCATCAACATGGCTCAGGGCATGGGCGGCAACGTAGGAAACCTGTTCCAGATGGGTCAGCAGCAACAGCAGTATCAGCAGCCCGTTCAGCAGCCAGCCCAGCAGGCGGCCCCTGCGGCCCCTGCGGCCAACGGCTGGAAGTGCGAGTGCGGCGCGGTGAACACCGGCAAGTTCTGCATGGAGTGCGGCAAGCCCCAGCCCAAGGCTGAAGGCTGGACCTGCACCAACTGCGGCGCGGTGAACAAGGGCAAGTTCTGCATGGAGTGCGGCGCGAAGAAGCCCGACTCCGCACCTCTTTACAAGTGCGACAAGTGCGGCTGGGAGCCCAATGACCCCAAGAACCCGCCCAAGTTCTGCCCCCAGTGCGGCGACCCATTCAACGATAACGACGTAAAGAAGTAAAACGATGCTTTTTTCCACAGGGGGTGAGCCAGCTCGCTCCCTGTGTTTTGAATTTAAGCGAAAAACCGGTATAATAAAAATATACGGAGGAACAGGCAATGCGCCGCAAGGACAGGGAGATAACCGACATATGCGCAATATTGGAGCTTGTATCCGAGTGTAAGGTCTGCCGCCTCGCCATGACAGACGGCGGCGTCCCCTACATAGTGCCGCTGAACTACGGCTATGAGTACGCGGACGGCGCGCTGACCTTCTACTTTCACAGCGCCAAAGAGGGCCGCAAGCTGGAAATACTAAAAAAGAACCCCACGGTATGCCTCGAGCTGGACGGCCGGGGCGAGCTTGTTGAAGGCGCGAACCCCTGCGCCTATGGCTACACCTTCGCCAGCGTCATAGGTACCGGCAATGTGGAGTTCATAGAGCATACGGAAGAAAAAATATACGCCCTGAACAGGATAATGAAGCATCAGGCGGGCATAGAGGCGCCCTTCACCGCCAGTATGGCGGATGCCGTATGCCTGTATAAGATGACCACCAATGATTTCACCTGCAAGATAAGAGCAAAGTAATGTAACATACCATATACGCACATACAGATGAATTAACCGGCAGAAATGCTGTATAAATACTGATTTTATAAAATACACTCACGAAAGGCGCCATAAATGATACGCTGCGGCTTTGAGCAGGGTGCGGCCCTGATGGGCTGTACCTCTGTGCAGAACATCTTCATACTGGAGTACATGCCCAAGGCACCCGAGCTATACTGCAAGGTATACCTTTTCGGCCTTATGCAGTGCGGCTGCCGGAGGCTGGAAAACGCCGACCTCTGCGCGTCCTTGGGCATAGACGCCGCCAAGGCGGTGGAGGCCTTCTTATACTGGCAGGACATGGGCCTGCTGCGCATAGTGGAGCAGGAGCCCTTAAGCGTTGAATATTTATCCGTTCAGGCAGGGCCCGTCACCGGCGGCACCCGCAAGTACGCCCCGCTCGTTTCGGCGCTTCGTCAGGTATGCGGTGCGCGGGTGCTCACCCCCGGTGAGCTTTCAAAGATATACGATTGGATAGAGGTATTCGGCCTGGAGGAGGCGGCGGCAGTAATGCTTGTACGCCGCTGCATGGAGCTGAAGGGGCCCTCCGTCAAGATACAGTTCATGGACAAGATGGCCCGGGAATGGGCCAAAGAAGGGGTGCTTACCGCCGCAGACGCGGAGCAGCGCATAAAGCTGGACACCGAGCTTCAGGGCGGCGCAAAGGCCATACTTGCCCGCTGGCGCAAGGGACGCATGGCCACTGAGGACGAGCTTGCCCTGTATAAGAAATGGACCGAGGAATGGGGCATGACGCTGGACGAGATACTTTCCGCCTGCCCCGCCATGACCTCTTCAGATAAGCCCACCTTCGCATACCTGAACGCCATACTGGAGGGCATGCGCATGGAGGGAGGGGTGCAGGAGGCCATTAAGTCCGCCGCCCTCACCGAGGAGCTTGCCCGGGAGATTTATTCCCGCGCCGGGCTAAAGGGCGCGCCGGGGCGCAGGGAAAAGGAAGCGGTAAGCACATGGACGGTATCCTGGCACATGCAGCCGGAGGCGGTGCTGCTCTCAGCTGAACGCTCAGCAGGCTACAGCCACCCCTTTGACAGGACCCGCCGGCTCATAGAGCAGCTGCACGAAAAGGGCGTTACCACTCTGCAGCAGGCCAGGAAGGCCATAGAAGAGCTGGAAAAGCAGCCCGCCGCGGAGGGCGGCAAAAAGCAGCAATCCTCTTACTTTATGAACTACGGCCAGCGCAAATACTCCGATGAGGATCTAAAGAGCATCGGAATAACCCTCTTGGAGGACGAGGAGGACAAAAAATGAAGCCTACGCCGGAGCTGATATACGAATACAGAATGAGCCGCGAAAGGGCGGAGCGGGAGGCCGGGGAGCGCCGGGAGGCCGCATGTACGGCCATACCGAGGCTCAGGGAAATAGCCGACCAGCGCCGCCGTCTGGCCTTCGACACAGGCCTTATGATAATGCGGAACGAGGACTCGTCTGAGCTGCGCAATAAAGTTGAGCAGCTGGACAAAGAAGAGCTGAATTTGCTTCTTTCGGCCGGTTTGCCGCCAGACCATATGTTGCCACACTATCGCTGTAAAGCCTGTAACGATACCGGTTATGTGGGGGATACGGTGAAAAAGCTCTGTCCCTGCATGAAAGCCCGCATTCTGGAAGAAATGTACGCCACATCGGGTATCAATACGCAACAGAGCTTCGCATTGTTTCGCTCCGACATATACCCGTGCGACCGCCAGAAGCGCATTGCCCTCAAGGCAAAGGAGCTGTGCGAGGGGTACGCAATAGCCTTCCCAAAGTGCGACCCTATGGGGATACTGCTCATGGGCGGCACAGGCCTCGGCAAGAGCTACCTGCTAAACGCCATAGCTTTGGAGGTATCCTCCAGGGGCTACGACGTATACAAGGCCTCCGCCTACAACCTCATCAACGCCTTTATGGAGAGCATACGGGGCAGGGGCGAAAGTCCGGACATCCTCGGCCCTGATCTCATGATAATAGACGACCTGGGCACAGAGCCCATGATAAACTCCGTCACCCGGGAGACGCTGTTCTCCATCCTCAACGAGCGGCAGAGCGCCAGGAAGGCCACCCTTTGGGCCACCAACAGGAGCCTTGACGACATTCTCGCAAGCTACGGAGACAGATTCTTTTCCCGCCTCGTAGCGCCCCGGGAGACCATGGTGCTGCGGCTGGAGGGAGACGACCTCCGGCTCAGGCTCAAATAAAGCTTATTGCATTACGCTTATATACTAAGGAGTGACTTTTTTGATGTTTAGGGTAAGACGCTTACTGGCCCCATTTGTGCTGTGCATTGTGCTTTTGTTCTCAGAAGCACAGGCCTTCACCATAGCATGGCTCAGCGATACCCAGAACTATCACAATGCCTACAAGCCCATCTTCGACGGCATGACCCAGTGGATAGCCGACAACAGGGCGGCTCTGGATATACGCTTTGTTTTCCATACCGGCGACGTGGTAGGCAGCTGGAGCTCCGAGGACCAGTGGCGGCAAGCCAGGGAGTCCATGGACATACTCAGCAACGCCTCCATTCCCTTCCTGACGGTATGCGGTAACCACGATATAGGCTATAGGATGAACTACGCCAACTTCCTGAAATACGTGCTCAGCCTCCGCCCCGCCTCCATGTCTCAGGAATACGGCGATACCGGCAGCCGCTACGAGCTGTTTTCAGCAAACGGCCGGGACTACATATTCATGGGCATAGCCTTCTCCAACAAGGGACCCAGTGAAGACGAGGTAAACTGGATAAACGGAGTATTGCGGCAATACAGCAGCAGGGACGCCATAATAATCACCCACAGCTACCTTAAAAAGAGCGCTTCCTATACCACCCAGGGAAAGGCCATATTCGAAAAGATAGTAAAGGCCAACCCCAACGTTTTTCTGGTGCTGTGCGGCCACTGCCGGGATATCTCCTACAAAAACGTGCAGCTTGACGACGACGGCGACGGCGATCCGGACAGGACGGTATACGCCATTCTCTCCAACTTCCAGGGCGGCAAGGCCGGCGGAGGCGGGTACATGCGCATACTGGACTTCAGGGACAGCGATATATACATCTACACCTACTCCCCCTATTACGATTCCTGCGAATACCCCAAGTACCCCAAGGGCAAAACCGAGGCTACCGTGCCCCTGCCCTGATTGCGGTATATGGCGAAATAGGGTATAATACCGCCATGGAAGAAGAAAAAGACATCTTAACTGAAGAAAATAACGAGTCGGAAATACCCGTGGAAGCCGAAATGATAGATCAGGCTGTTGAAGAGGCGGCGGAGCACGCCGGCGGTGGGGACGACGGCTTTTTCGGCAAGTACATATGGGATGAGGAAACGGGCAGGCTGTACGAGATAACCGAGGATCCAAAAAAGAAGTGGGACAGGCTGCTCCCGCTGCTGCTGATTGCGCTGCCAGTAACAGCCCTTGCCTTTGGCATCGCCAAGGGTTCCTCGCTTCTGCCGCCGGAATGCTACAACGGCACCTCCATACTGTCCGAAAGCAATGTGGGGGAACAGCTTGCCCAGCCTGAAGCTTACGGAGTAAGCGACGCTGAAGAGGCAACGGCCGAGAACAGCCCCGACACAGAGCAGGCCATGGCGCCGGAACAGTATACGCCCTGCGCCATAGTCATAGACGGCAGGACAAGGGCGGTGCTGGCCAGCACCGAGGCCGCGGAATCGCTGCTGGAGGAAGTCAGGAGCTACTTCGACGGCAAGGTGACGGAATCCGGCGACCGTACCACCGAACTTTACAGTGGGGTAGAGATGCAGCCCCAGCCCGATGCAAAGCCCGAAGACATTTCCAGCTACGACCGGGTATACGAAAAGTTCACCTCCTCAAGCAGTCCTCTGAAGGTCATTACCACTGTGACGAGCAGCGAAACGAAGGAGCTGCCCTTCGACTCAAAGGTGGAGAAAGACCCCACACTGGTGGCCGGCACCGGCATTACCATCACCTTAGGCAGGGCGGGCAGCAGAACCACCGTGAACCATACGGTATACATAAACGGCGAAAAGAGCTCCAGCCGCAGCAAGAGCGAAACAGTTACGGTGGAACCCCAGGATACGGTAATACTTCAGGGCACCGATAAAAAGAGCGGCGGCGAGCCGGGCAGGCACGAGGGCAAGGAGGGCAGAAAGCCCGAGGCGCTCAGCTTTGCTTCCCCCGTAGCGGAGGGAGAGATAATTTCAAACTACGGGCAAAGGGACGGCGTGCTGCATCTCGGCCTGGACTACGCCGCAAAGACCGGCGATCCGGTGCTGTCCAGCGAGGGAGGCACCGTGGTCTGCGCCATAAATCGGGGCGGCTACGGCAACATCATAGAGATAGACCACGGCGAAGGGTTCGTCACCCGCTACGCCCACCTGAGCCAGTTCTCCGTGGCTCCCGGCGATAAGGTAGCCAAGGGCCAGAGCATAGGCAAGGCCGGCGACTCAGGCAGCTGTACCGAAGCACATCTGCACTTTGAGCTCAGGATTGATGGCATAGCCTACAATCCAAGATATTACTTAGAAAAGTAACTCCCGGCGGGAGCGGCTGCGCCGCTCCTTTTTGCCGTCCTGTTTGTCTTGCCAAAAACACCGCAGGCATAGTATAATTATCAGGTTAGAGAGGGATTATCCCCTCGTTGGATAAAGAATTATTTTTTTCGGGAGCATAAATGGCGTATTACAGAATAAACGGCGGAAAACGCCTTGAGGGCGCGGTGACTATAAGCGGGGCGAAAAACGCGGCTCTCGCCATAATACCCGCCGTCATACTCTCAGGCGAAAGCTGCCTCTTGGAAAACCTCCCCGAGATAGAGGACGTGCGCATAGTGGAGGAGATACTCACCAGCATGGGCGCGGATATTTCCCGCACGCCGGACGGCAGTATGCGCATAGACCCCTCCGGCATAAGCACCTTCAGCGTAACGGGGGAAATGGTCAGCTCCATGCGCGCCTCATACTATCTTCTCGGGGCGCTGCTGGGCCGGTACAAAAAGGCGGAGATCGCCCTCCCCGGCGGCTGCGCCATAGGCCAGCGGCCCATAGACCAGCACATAAAGGGCATGCGGGCGCTGGGCGCGGATATAGTAATACAGGGAGGCTCTGTAAAGGCAAGTGCAGATAAGCTCAAGGGCGCCGAGATATACCTGGACGTGGTGAGCGTAGGCGCCACCATCAACATAATGCTTGCGGCCGTGGCCGCCGAGGGGCAGACCATAATCGCCAACGCCGCAAAGGAGCCCCATGTGGTTGACGTTGCCAACTTCCTCAATATGATGGGCGCAAACGTAAAGGGCGCGGGAACAGACATTATCCGCATACAGGGCGGGCGCAGGCTTCACGGCTGCACCTATGCCGTCATACCCGACCAGATAGAGGCCGGCACCTTCATGATAGCCGCCGCCGCCACCCGGGGCGACGTGATAATCAACAACGTCATCCCCACCCACCTTGAGGCCATATCCGCCAAGCTCATGGAGTGCGGCGTGACCGTTTCCGAGGGGGACGACGGGCGGGACTTCTTCATACGCGTATCCGCAGACAAGCGGCCACGGGCCGTCAACATAAAGACGCTGCCCTATCCCGGCTTCCCCACAGACCTTCAGCAGCCCATGATGGCGCTTCTGGCCACGGCGGAGGGCAACAGCTTCATAATGGAAAACATATTCGAGAACCGCTTCAACCACGTGCCGGAGCTTGCCAAGATGGGAGCCAGCATTTCAATAAGCTCCCGCACGGCCACGGTGGAGGGAGTGGAAAAGCTCTACGGCGCGCCCCTTTGCGCAAGCGACCTGAGGGCGGGCGCCGCTCTGGTCATAGCCGCCCTTGCCGCCGAGGGCGAGAGCACCATAAGCCAGATACACTTTATCGACCGGGGCTACGAGTTCCTGGAGCAGAAGCTCCGCGCACTGGGCGCGGACATAATGCGAATAGAAGAATAGCTAAAAAAGAAAATCACAGGAGAATTCACATAATGGAAAACAAGCTGCGCATTGCCGCCGCAATAGCGGCACAGACCGGACTGGAAGCGGATCAGCTCAAGGACTGGCTGGAGACCCCGCCCGACCCCGCCATGGGCGACTACGCCTTCCCCTGCTTCCGCCTGGCAAAGACCATGCGCAAGGCCCCTCCCGCCATAGCCGCAGAGCTTGCAGGGAGCATAGGCCACATAGACGGCATAGCCTCCATGGAGGCCAAGGGGGGCTACCTCAACTTCTTCGCGGATAAGACCGCCTTCGTGCGGGATACGCTCAACAAGGTGCTTGCTCAGGGCGACAGCTACGGCGACAGCGACCTTGGCGGCGGAAGGAACGTCTGCGTAGAGTATTCCTCCATAAACATCGCCAAGCCCTTCCATATAGGCCATCTGCCCAGCACCGCCATAGGCAACTCCCTGTACAGGATATACAAGGCGCTGGGCTACAACGCCATAGGCATAAACCACCTGGGGGACTGGGGAACCCAGTTCGGCAAGATGATAGTCGCCTATAAAAAGTGGGGTGACAAGCCGGTGCCCCAATGCACCGTGCGTGAGCTGGTGAAGCTCTATGTCCGCTTCCACGAGGAGGCGGAGGCCCACCCCGAGATGAACGACGAGGCCCGGGCCTGGTTCAAGAAGATCGAAAGCGGCGACAAGGAGGCCGTTACCCTCTGGCAGCAGTTCAAGGACCTTACCCTAAAGGAGGTGGGCAAGGTATACGACCGGCTGGGGGTACGCTTCGACAGCTATGCGGGCGAAAGCTTCTATGAGGACAAGATGGGCGCAGTCATAGACGAGCTGCGCCAGAAGGGGCTGCTCACCGTTGACAAGGGGGCTACCCTTGTGGATCTGTCGGCATACGATATGCCACCCTGCATAATACTCCGCTCCGACGGGGCGACCCTTTACGCCACAAGGGACCTTGCGGCGGCCATATACCGCAAAAAGACCTACGACTTCGTAAAGTCCCTCTACGTTGTGGCCTACCAGCAGAACCTGCACTTTAAGCAGTTCTTCAAGGTGCTGGAGCTCATGGGCAATGATTGGGTAAAGGACTGCGAGCACGTCAACTTCGGCATGGTATCCATGGAGGAGGGGACCCTCTCCACCCGCCACGGCAACGTGGTATACCTTGAGGACGTGCTGGACGCGGCGGTGGAAAAGACCGGCAAAATAATCGAGGAAAAGAGCCCCGACCTGCCCGATAAGGACGAGGTAGCAGCGGCCGTAGGCGTTGGCGCGGTGGTGTGGAGCATGCTGTACAACAGCCGCATAAAGGACGTGACCTTCTCATGGAAAAAGGTGCTGAACTTTGACGGGGAGACGGGGCCATACGCCCAGTACACACACGCCCGCTGCTGCTCGGTGCTGCGCAAGGCGGGGAGCTATGACGTTAACGCCATAGACCCCTCCTGCTTCTCCGACGACGCCACGGCGGCTCTCGCCAAGTCCATAGCGGCCTTCCCGGCGGCGGTGCTGGCGGCGGCGGAAAAGAACGAGCCTTATATCGTCTCCCGCGCCACGATGGAGGTCTGCACGGCCTTCAACAAATTCTATTTCTGCAACCAGATAATCACGGAGGATGCGGGCGTATCCGCCGCCCGATTGGCCCTTACGGACGCCGCGAGGATCACCATAAAGAAGGGCCTTTACCTCGTGGGCCTTCAGGCGCCGGAACGTATGTAAGGCCGAGCGCAGCGAGAGGCAAAACGCGAATAAAGCTCGCAAAGGTGGCCTTTAGCCACTTTTGCGAAATTAGCATTTAGGAGGAAAGAAAAATGCTGGATATAAAACGCATTCGTCAGAATCCCGAGGCGCTGGTGGAAGCCATGCGCAAGCGCCGCAATAAGGGCGCGGACGTCACCGCCCTTTTGGAGCTGGACGCAAAGCGCCGGGAAGTAATGCAGGAGGTGGAGCAGCTCAAGGCAAAGCGCAACGAGGGCTCCGCCAAAGTCCCCGCCATGAAGAAGGCGGGCGAAGACACTACCGCCCTGATGGCGGAAATGAAGGAGCTGGGCGCAAGGGTAAAGGAGCTGGACGACCAGATAGCAAAGATGGACGAGGAGCTTCAGTCCATGCTCATGAGCGTTCCCAACATACCCCATGAGTCCGTGCCCGAAGGGGCGGACGACAAGGCCAACGTGGAGGTGCGCCGCTGGTCAGAGCCCACTAGGTTCGACTTCGAGCCCAAGGCGCATTGGGACATAGGTGAGGACTTGGGCATACTGGATTTCGCCACCGCAGGCAAGATAACCGGCGCCCGCTTCACGGTATACCGCGGCTTGGGCTCCCGCCTGGAGCGCGCCATAATCAACTACTATCTGGATACCCACACGCAGAACGGCTATACCGAGATATTTCCTCCCTATATGGTAAACCGGGCCTCCATGACCGGCACCGGCCAACTTCCCAAATTCGAGGAGGACGCCTTCAAGGTAGCCAATACCGATTACTTTCTTATCCCCACCGCCGAGGTTCCCGTCACCAACATGCTGCGGGGGGAGATAGTGGACGGCGATAAGCTGCCCATCAAGTATTGCGCATACAGCGCCTGCTTCCGCAGCGAAGCCGGCTCCGCAGGCCGGGATACCCGCGGGCTTATCCGCCAGCATCAGTTCAACAAGGTGGAGCTTGTTAAGTTCACAAAGCCCGAGGACAGCTATGACGAGCTGGAGTCCCTGACCCGGGACGCCGAGAAGGTGCTGCAGGGCCTCGGCCTGCCCTATCATGTAGTAGTGCTCTCCACAGGCGATCTGGGCTTCTCCAGCGCCAAGACCTACGACATAGAGGTATGGATGCCCAGCTACGGCAGGTATGTGGAGATAAGCTCCTGCTCCAACTTTGAGGACTTCCAGGCGCGCCGCGCCCAGATACGCTTCCGCCGGGAAAAGGGCGCCAAGCCGGAGCTTGTGCACACCCTCAACGGCTCCGGCGTAGCCGTAGGCCGCACCGTCGCCGCCATACTGGAGAATTACCAGCAGCCCGACGGCACCGTGAAGGTGCCGGATGTGCTGGTAAAGTACATGGGCTGCGAATATATCGGAAAGTAAACATTTCGCTAAAGTGGCCTTTAGCCACTTTAGCGAGTCTTTTTCAGGTTTTGCCTCTCGCATACGCTCCCGGGCGGCAAAACCCGCAAAGTACGAAAACCTCTGGGTTTTCATCCGTTTTGACGCACATGTCGTCAAAGCCGGAATAAACTTAAGGGGCTGCGGCCCCTTAACAACCCCGTGGGTTTTTCTGCAAGCTAAAAAGTGGCTGAGCGCCACTTTTTTTATTTTCTGATAAGCCTGCGGTATTCGGTAGGCGGCAGTCCGTAGGCCTTTCGGAATTGGGCAGTGAATTTGCTCTGGCTCCCGTAGCCCACCTCGTTAGCTATCTCCGCCATGCTTTGGTCGGTATCCTTTAATAATTCCGCCGCCCTTTCCATACGGTGTTCCTTTATGTGGGCGGCTATTGAGCTTCCGTATACCGCCCTGAAAAGCTCCTTCATGGTAGATGGGTTCATGAGGAACCGCTTGGAAAGCTCCTCGATGGTGATCCTGCTGGAAAGATCCTCGGTAAGCAGGTCGTGTACCCTGTGTATGGTCTCTATCTGCTCCAGGGGGTAGCCGCCGTAGTCCTGCCCGGCTTTTTCGTCCGGGTTCAGGGAACGGGGCGCCGCTGCTTCCGCCGCATCCTCCTCCGGGCAGGCTATCTCCATGGTGCGCTCTATCATAATGTGCAGCAGCCTCGCCTGCTCCGTATCCGCCGCCCTATAGCATACCTCCTTGCCCTCTCTGCGGCTGACTATCAGGCCGCTGGTCTTGAGCTGCTTCAGGTGGTGGGATACCGCAGGGCTGGACATATCCATAAGCGCCGATATGTTCAGCACGCACTCCTCGCAGTGGCATAAAAGCCAGAATATGCGTATCCTGCTACTGTCTGAAAGCTGGCGGAAAAGCTCGGATACCGTCTGGAAATGCTCTACCCTTTGCAGACAGGCCTCAAGGTGCTCCGTCTTGTCGTCGTCGTGGTGATGGTGGGGAAGCTGCAGCATATTATATTATTGTCCTCCTTGCGCCGCCTGTTCCGTTTGGAAGGACTTTTCGCCCAAAAAGAAGGTAGGCCGGCGGCTGTGTTGACTTTAAGCCCTGATGAGATTATACTTTTCTCATAACGATTAAACAAGTGCTTAATTGTTAGATCAGGATATGGATTTTGAGAGGAGAATGAGTACCGTGAAGAAGACCTACCGCATCGAGGTGGACTGCGCCAACTGCGCCAACCTCATGGAGGAAGCCGCCAACAGGACCGAGGGCGTCCAAAAGGCCGTAGTAAATTTCATGACCCAGAAGATGATAGTGGAATTCGCAGAAGGCAGCGATGTCAATGCCGTCATGAAGAACGTGCTCAATAACTGCAAAAAGGTGGAAGAGGACTGCGAGATATATCTGTAATGCTCACAATATCTCTGCGCTCCTTAAAATAAAGGGGCGCTGTTTTCCGAAGGGAGCGACATATGAACAGGAAACAGAAAAAAATGCTTATCCGCATAGCCCTAGCGGCCCTGCTGCTTGGGGCGGTGAAGCTGTTCAAAATAGGCGGCTGGGCAGGGATCGCGCTCTACGCCGCAAGCTATATAACCATAGGCTACGATATACTGCGCAAGGCCTTCCGGGGCATAATCAACCATCAGGTCTTCGATGAAAACTTCCTCATGGCCGTAGCCACCGTAGGCGCCATAGCTCTGGCCATATACGAGAAAACCGGCGACTTTGCCGAGGCGGTATCCGTAATGCTGTTCTACCAGATAGGAGAGCTGTTCCAGAGCTACGCCGTAGGCAAGAGCCGCAGGAACATCGCGGCATTGATGGATATCCGTCCCGACTACGCCAATATCGAAAGGGACGGCAAGCTTGAGCAGGTAGATCCGGACCAGATCCCTGCCGGCAGCGTGATAGTAGTGCAGCCCGGCGAAAAGGTGCCAATTGACGGCCAAGTCATAGAGGGCGACTCCTCCCTCGATACCGCGGCCCTCACCGGCGAGAGCCGCCCGCGGGACGTAAAGGCGGGGGACGATATAATAAGCGGCTGCATCAACCTAACCGGCGTGCTGAAGGTTCGCACCACCAAGGCCTTCGGCGAATCCACCGTATCCAAAATACTGGAGCTTATGGAGAATTCCAGCTCACATAAATCCCGCTCCGAGAACTTCATATCCAGGTTCGCCCGGGCGTATACCCCTGCCGTATGCTGCAGCGCATTGGCCCTCGCCATACTGCCCCCCGTTATAAACCTCATGATGGGCATGCCGGGCGGCTGGGAAATATGGGTATACCGGGCATTGACCTTCCTGGTAATCAGCTGCCCCTGTGCGCTGGTGATAAGCATTCCGCTGAGCTTCTTCGCCGGATTGGGCGGTGCCAGCAAGGAGGGGGTGCTGATAAAGGGTTCCAACTACCTTGAGGCCCTGTCCCAGACCAGCATAGTGGTATTCGACAAGACCGGCACGCTCACCCGGGGCGTGTTCGAGGTGAGCGGGATACACCACAACACTATTCCGGAGGAAAAGCTTATTGAGCTCGCGGCGCTTGCGGAGTGCGCCTCCTCCCATCCCATCAGCAAGAGCCTGCAAAGGGCCTACGGCAGGGAAATAGAGCGCGACCGGGTCACCGGCATACAGGAGATAAGCGGCAGCGGCGTCATCGCAAGGGTGGACGGCGCAGAGGTGGCCGCGGGCAACGGCAAGCTCATGAAGCGCATGGGCGTAGATTACATAGACTGCCACAGCTCAGGCACCATAATACACATCGCCATAGACGGCAAATACGCCGGCCACGTAGTTATATCCGACGTTGAAAAGCCCACCTCCAGGGCGGCCATAGCCGAGCTGAAGAAGATAGGCGTGAAAAAGACCGTCATGCTCACGGGCGATATTGGCCGCGTTGCGGAGTACATGGCCAAAAAGCTTGGGGTAGACCAGTACCGCAGCGACCTGCTGCCGGCAGATAAGGTTGCAGAGGTAGAAAAGCTGCTTGCCGAAACCGGCAGGAAAGGCAAGCTGGCCTTCGTGGGAGACGGCATAAACGACGCCCCGGTACTCTCCCGGGCGGATATAGGCATAGCCATGGGCGCTATGGGTTCAGACGCCGCCATAGAGGCCGCCGACATAGTCCTTATGGACGACGACCCCATGAAGATATCCAAGGCCATAAAAATATCCAGAAAATGCATCGGCATAGTCTACCAGAATATAGCGTTTGCCCTTGGCGTAAAGGCGCTCTGCCTGATACTTGGCGCGCTGGGCATAGCCAACATGTGGGCGGCAATATTCGCCGATGTGGGCGTAATGGTCCTTGCCGTGCTCAACGCCATACGGGCGCTGTATGTACACAAGCTGTAAGCGGAATGGGGCCGCGCCATAGGCGCAAGCACCGAATGAAAAAAACTCGAAAAAGTGGCATTCAGCCACTTTTTCGATTGGTTCGGCTTTATCGGTGGGAAAACTCCACATACACCGGGTTGTCCGTGTCACTGCCAATGTAACCGGTCAGAACGCCGGGGGCGTAGTCGAAATAGTCGAACTCGCCGAAGCTTCCGCCGTCCATGGCGTATATGCGGTATATGCCATCGGAGATGGCGCAGTATTCCTTGGCGCACAGCTCCCCGCCGTTTTCACTGAGGGTCAGTGTCTCGCCGTCTATTGCCACAGCGTAGCCCTCATCGCTGCTCCAGGGGGCGCAAAGGTCTTCCGCCTGCTCCGCCATGTCGTAGCTCAGGCCGTCAAGCTGCTGCACATAGTTCGGGTTCTCCATACCGCCCTTGTCCATTATCCGGTCGGTCACGAAATGGCGGAAGGCCAGCGCGCCGCCCCATATTACCATGGCTATGGCGGCGAGTATTATAATCCATTTCAGCATGGGCCTTTTATTGCGCGCCATAGCCTACTTTACCGGGCTTCCGCAGTATTCGCAGCAGCCGGAGGCGTCCGGGAAGGTGCTCGCGCCGCAGCAGGGGCATATCACCGCCTGCCTGGGGGCCTTTGCGGCGGCTATGTTATCGCGCACGGTCTGGCGCACGCTGGTAAGCGCCTCCACTATCTCCTGGCCGAGCTTTTCGTATGAGAGGTATTCCATGTTGGTGCGGGGATCCACCGCCTTGGAGGAGAAGCCCGGCCCGCCCTGGCTGTGCAGCTCTATGGAGCTGTCGTTGAGGCGGAACTTCATCTCGCTGAAGTAGGGGTGGTTGACGCTTATTATGACGTCGAAGTCATAGCTGTACTCGTAGCGGGGCGGGTTGTAGCTTACCTTTTTACCGTCCGGGCCCTCCCGCTCTATCTCTATGCGGCTCTCGTCCACATTGATGCGGCAGCCCGTTACCTGTGAGTAATCCAGCACGTCGGGGTTGGCGTCCTGAATGTTGCGGGCATATGTAACCATGAATTTCTGCGCGTCCTCGTCGAGGAGTATCCGCGTGCTGCTGCCCAGCGTCCTCGTGGTGTGGAAGCGGGCGACGTCCTCCTTGTTGCGCTCCCGGTATTCAAGCTGCTCCTTTATCTCGGCCACGGTGCTGTTGCGCCTGTCGGAAAACCATGGTGACAGCTTCTTGGCGCAGTCCTTGCACAGGTTGCCGTCTTCCAGTTTGCGGTTGCCCAAGAGCCCTATCTTTTCGCCGCATATATCGCAGTATTTCTTGTCAAAAAGTCCCATATAATAGCTCCTTTCTGAATTTTTGCATTTGTCCCCGGCTTGGGTCTGTCTCCTTACGGGGGCGTTTTTTTGTGTTACGGCACGTATAGCTGCTCAAGCCCCGTGACCATTCCGGATAAGGTGGTCACGCTTGCCAGCAGGGAATTGCCGTCCTCCTCCATCATACGCATATAGGCGAGGAACTTCTCCGCCGTCAGGAGTATATGCTCATTCCAGGGCTCATCGCTTTCCCAGTCTAACAGCGCGAACACCGCGTTGGAATCCTTGAGCACCGTGGCGGTGTGGAAAACCTCCTCGTTCGGGCATACCACAATGCCCTCGCTTGCGAAAAAGTCATCATAGGTGATGCCGTAAAGCTCCATGCTCTCCTCGATGTCCTCATCGGAAAGGCTGAACACGGGGCGCAGCTTGAGCTCAAAGGCGTCCTCGTCCTCACCGTAAAGGCTTACGAGATACAGCGCCCCCTCCTCGGTATAAGCCTCCGGCTCCGGCTCGGACTCGGATTCGGGTTCTGTTGCCGGCTTTGGCTCCGCCGTGGGCTTACCGAGGGGCCGCATGGTGGGGCGGGGGGTGGATACGCTTATGCTGCTTGCCAGCGCATCCGCAAGGTCGTTGTTCCTCGCGCAGCCGCAAAGAAGCAGCGCGCACAGCGCAAGCAGCACTACCCGCCTCATGCCCATGGATCCTCTTGGGCGGGGACGCGAATGCCTGTGAGTATGCTGGAATACTCCCAGAGATACCAGTTGTCCCCCTTCTGCCTGAGCTTGATGGGCCGGGCAGCGTCTGCGCCCGCCGTCTTTAAAAACAGCCTCATGTACCCCTCCTCGCAGTCCTGGGGCCGCTGGTCGGGGTAGAAGTTTAAAACATACGGCTGGGTTGGCCCGTAGCCGTTCTCCGGGGTGGCCCCGTCGAAGTAGGCCAGAGGCAGGTATTTTTTATCTCTCAGCCTGTCCCGTATGAACTGTGAGTCTATGCCTGTCATGGGCCGGGGGCCCCGCAGCATGTCTATGGCCTTTTCTCCCGCCGCCTTGTCCTTTGTGTAAAGGTTCAGCGCCAGCAAAAACAGGGCGCATGTATTCTCGGGCTTTGTAAGGTCATTGCACAGCGCGCTGAACTCCTCCAGCGTGTCGGGCAGTCTGTCAAAGGTTATCTGCATATCTTTTCCCTCCATGGTTATGGGGTCTTCCGCCGGCGGCTCGGCCTGCTCTGCCGCGGCAGCCCCGGTCTGATCCGGTTCCGGCTCGGCCTGATCGGTCACAACGGGCTGGTCCTGCCGGGTCTGAGCCTCCGGCAGGGCTATCTCGTCCGGCCTTTTGCCGCTTTCCGGCAGGGCCTGTTCAACCGGGCTCTGGATTTTTGACGGCATATCGAGCGCCTCCGGAGCCTTGGAGCAGCCCGCGGCGCTTAGCGTCAGCGCCGCCAGCAGCAGTGAAACTATTCTTTTCATTTATTTTTTATTGGGTATATAGGGTATTATCTGCCGCGCCAGCCTGCCTATGGTCATGGTCTGAAGGTGTACCTTGCCGGGGCCGGTTATTACGGTATCGAACAGGCCCTCGCCGCCGAATATCATGTTCTTCACGCCCTTGACCATCTGCACGTCCATGGAGCAGGTCTCGTCCATTACCGCCAGCACGCCGGTGTCGCATACCAGCCTTTCGCCGGGGGCGAGATCGTAATCCTGGCAGTAGCCGTCCACCTCGAGGAACACGAGGCCGGGGCCCGTTACCTTCTGCATTATAAAGCCCTCGCCGCCCACAAGGCCCGCGCCCAGCTTCTTCTGGAAGAACATGGAAAGCTCAACGCCGTATGTGGCGCAGAGGAAGGCGTGCTTCTGGCAGATTATGCTCTGGCCGGGGCCAAGCTCCCGGGCTACTATCCTTCCGGGGAAGGAGGAGGAGAAGGCTATTTCCGCCGGCTCCTGGGCGGTGTAGAGGTTCATAAAGAGGCTTTCGCCCATGAGCATCCGCCCGAGCGCCTTGCCTGCGCCGCCGAGGGTGGTGACCGTGGAATCCACAGCGCCCCTCGACCACGTCCTGCCGCCCGCCTCGCTTATCATGGTCTCGCCGGGGTTGAGGTTGATTATGACGGCGGGTAAGCTGCCGCCTTCTATTCTGTACTGCATATATTTTTCCTCCCTGTTTTTTTTGATTTATTTGGTTTTACCTTTGCCTATTGCGCGTTAAGGTCCACCTTGAACAGCTTGGCTATCTCCTCGAGGCTCTTGCCCTTGTAGAATTCTACGCCGTCCTTGTCGATGTAGGGGTAGTCGTTTTCATAGTCCCACTTCGCGCCCGGCCTCCTGAGGCAGCCCAGCAGCTTGAGAACGTTGCCCTCGCCGTCGTCGGCTATGCCTATCACCCAGAGCCTGTCATACTCCGCCTCGTACTCCACAAGGCTGCCCTCCGCCAGGGGCTGATCCATGAACCTGCCGCCTATCTTGAAGTAGCGGTAGCTGTCGTCCTGATATTCCGTCGCGGAGGTTATCTTGAAGTTGTACTGGTTTGCCCCGTCAAAGGCCGCGCCCACGAAGGGCTTCAGCTCGCCCGCGTCCTCGTCATAGGTTATCCTCGCCAGTATCTCGCACTGGTTGCGGTTGTTCGCCTCGTATACGCCGGTGCAGTCATAGTATTCCGCCATGCCGTGCCAGTCCCCGAGGAAGTCGTTTATAAACTCCATGTCGGGCTGGCTGTCGGGGGCGGCTGCCTGCTCCTCGCCCTTTTTGCCGAAGGAGGCGAAATCGCCCTTGCTTTTGCCCTCCTCCGCGACCTCGCTCTCATATACCATTATCAGCGAATTGCCGGGGAAGGTGAGGGTTATCCTGCCGCCCTCCAGCGCGTAGTCCAGCTCCGCGCCGCCCTCTATCTTTACCTTGCCCGCCTTTTCGTCCACCTTTATGGCGTTGGTCTGGGAGCCGGTATAGTTTATCTCGCCCGTGCCGTCGGCGTTGATCTTCAGGAACATGCCCTCCGCCATGCCGCCCGCTTCAAGCTGGCTGCGTGTGAGGGTGGTCCCCGCCGTGGTCATGGAGTATACCTCGTACTCTCCGGCCGCCGCGCAGGAGGCGGGGGAGGCTTCCCCGCCTTCCTTGGGCTTGCCCTTGCCGCAGCCAGCCATGGGAAGCACCATGGCTGCCGCCAGCAGGAGCGCCGTAAACAGCTTTATCCTTTTCATAGGCCCGCGCTCCGTTTTGTTACTTGAAGGAGATGCTGTTGAGGACCGCTTCGCCCTCGCTGCCCGCTCCTATGTCCACCTTGGATATCCTTATGGAGAGCCAGCCGCCGCCCGGCACCTCGCCGTAGTACTCCGTCCACTGCATTCCCACGTTCTTGTAGGAGCGCGCCTTGAGCTCCACGCCGCCTATGGTGCGGGTGCCCTCGTCCTTGAGGTTCTCATAGTTCTTCTCGTAGTAATTGAGCTTGTCGCTGCTGGGGTAGATGTCAAACTGTATGCGGGGGTCGCCGGAGAACAGATGCTCCGGGTCGTCCACGTTGTAGAGGTACATGGTGGTGAGCTCGTGGCTGAGCTTCCAGCCGCTCTCGGGGAGCGTCACGGAAACGTCGATCGATGCATCCTTGGAGTAGTCGCTTACGGTCTCCGTGATGGTGCCGCTGTCAAAGCCCTCGGCGGGGGCGGCGCTCTGCGCCGGAGTCTCGGTGGTATTTTCTGCGGGGGCCTCCGCCGTGGCGCCCTGCGCCTCTGCGCCTGCGTAGCCTATCGGGGCCTCGCCCACGGGCGGCATTTCGCCCTCGGCTATGAGGTCGTTATAATTGTCCATGGCGGGGGGCAGGAGGTTGTAGCCGTCAGCTATCTCCTTATCCCAGCTCGCGCCCCAGGGCTTCATGAATACCATGAACTCCATGTAGTATTCGTCCTGCTCGAAGGTGTCGCCCATGCAGTACTGGTCTGTGTAATCCTGCCGGGGCAGGAGCATCCAGTTGTATACGCTGTCCAGATCCTGACCGAACATCTCGACGGAGGTGGCGGTGAGGCTCGTTTCCGTAGCCTCGCACTCGCCCGCCGCAATAGGCGCATCGTAGTCGTTGAGTACATAGAGGTCGAAGGTACCCTTGTTGTCGGTGCCCAGGTCTATGACCATCAGCGCGTCGTATACCGCGCCGTCGGAGAGGTAATCGGAGTTCTTCTGCTCCACCACCTGGAAGCTGCCGTACCATGCGCCGTTCCACTTCCTCTGGGCCGCAGTGTATCCGTCCTCGCCTATCTCGCCGTCGCTGCTGGTCATGCCGTCGCCGTCCAGCATATTATCGCTGAAGCCGCCCTCCTTCTGGAAGGTGAGGTTGACGCCCATGCCCAGCACGTCCTCAAGCACCAGGGTGCCCTGATTAAGGGTGCCCTCGCAGTCGAGGCCCTTGCCCTTGACGTTTATATCGGTGCCGTCCAGCGTCCACTTTATATTGTACTTATCGCCGTCTATGTTGAAAACGCATTTATCCTTGGCCTTAAGCTCTATGGATACGCCGCCCTCCCATACGTCCGTAACGTCCATCTCTATGCCGTACATCTCGGCGGTTGTGGCGTTGTATACGCCCAGGTTGGGATCAAAGGCATCCCTTACAGCGCCGGTGCAGCCCCTTATAAGCAGCACTATGAGCAGCACGAACACCAGCACCGCGCCGCCGATTATAAAGGGAGCCTTGCTCCTGCCGGACTTTGCCCTGGGCGCCCTTGGGGCCTTGGGGGCCTTATTGGCCTTTGCGCCGGGGGTATAGGCGGTGTTGGCGGTGTTGGCGTTATAGCTGTATCCGCCGCCCTGCTGTGCTTTGGGGGTGTAGCCGCCCTGCGTGGGGGGAGTATATCCGCCCTGCGTTGGGGGAGTATAGCCGCCCTGTGTGGGGGGAGTGTAGCCGCCCTGCGTCGGGGGAGTATAGCCGCCCTGCGTCGGGGGAGTATAGCTGCCCTGTGCAGGCGGGGTGTAGCTCTGCTGTGTGGGTCGGTCGGGTGCGGTGTATTCCATGGGCGCATCCACCGAGTCGGGGTGTATCGCGGGCTCCGCCGGCGCTTCGGGGGTGTACTTCTTTTCCGGCTCCGCCGGCGTTGCCGGCGCGCTCGCCGCAATAGCCGCTCCGCACTCTGTGCAGAATCTGGAACCGTCGGGCAGCTTGGCGCCGCAGTTGGTGCAAAATGCCATTTAATTTTCCCTCCTTGAATAGATTGTCGAAAAATGTCCTGAGTCTTACTTCACACAAAAAATGGGACATTGATTTGTATCTGTATATTGTCGCACAGCCGCGCAAAAAAAGCCCCGTACAAAAGTACGGGGTTCAGGCTCTGTTCATAATTATTTTATTATTTTTCGTTCAGCTCCACCACCAGCTTGGCCTCGCTTGCGGTTATGGCGAGCTGGAGCTTGTTCTCCAGATTGGTCTTTTGCAGCATGTTGGAGACATGGTACTTCACCGTCGTCACCTCTATACCCAGCGCCCCGGCGATAGCCCCATACGACATACCTCTCACCAGGCAGCGCAGCACCTTCATCTCGGCGTTGGTAAACTCCGTGCTCCTGGCCGTGCCCACCTCCACCACCGGCGGCGCGTCCGGGAATATATGCTCCCCCGCCATGGTGCGGCGCACCGCCTCCATCAAAAGCTCCTCGTCGGTATCCTTGTACCAGAGGCTGTCCGCCCCGGCCTCGCGGGCGCGCCTCAACACCTCGCAGTCCACAAGGGATGTCACCACCACTATTTTTATCTCCGGGTGGCTGGCCTTTATCTTCTCCACGGCGGCGAGGCCGTTTTCCCGCCGCTCGGTCTGCACGTCCATGAGTATCAAATCAATCCTGCAGGCGTCGCATATGTCCGCCGCCCTGTCCGCCCCGGGTATGGAGGACAGCAGCTCATAGCCCTCCTCTTTTTTAATGTAGCTTTCCAGAATGCTGCGCACCAGCTTCTGATCCTCCACTATCATTACGTTTACCATTTGTTTTCCTCCCCGTATGGCAGCAACGCGCTCAGCGCGAAGTTGGGTATGCTCTTTATCCTCATGATACCCCCGGCGTTCTCTATGCGCCGCCTGAGGGCCGACAGCCCGCCGCCCTCGGTTATTTCGTCATCCGGTACCTTGCCGTCGTTGGTTATGTGTATCGCCCAGCCTCCCCTGTACGGCGCGAAGCGGGCGAATATCCGCTTACCCCCGGCGTGGCGTATGCAGTTTGAGGTACATTCCCGCATGGCAAGGGCAAATATGTGCCGCATTTCTGCATCCTTTGGCGCGCTTCCCTCCACTATGACCTCCGCCCCAAGCTCCGCCGCCCGGGCCTTGGCGTACTCTATTGCGTCCTCCGGCTCCCCCATGCTGTTGGCTCGGCAGAGCAGCTCTATGGTGCTTTCCCATGCCTCCGCGCTCTCACGTATGGCCTCCATGCTCTCCCCCTGCCTCAATGCCCGGCGGGCCGAAAGTATGGTATGGCCTATGTCGTCGTGTACCCGCAGCTTCATGGCGAGGGTCTCTTCCTCCCGCACTATCTCCGGCATCCTGTCGTACAGCCGCTTTAATCTCAGGTTGGCGTCCTCAAGGCGGGCGTTTTCTTTTCTAAGCTCCTGCTGGAGGGTTACAAGCCTCGTCACGTCCGAGGCGGTGACCTCCGTATAGCTGCCGCCGCTTTTGTCGGTTATCTGCCGCTCAACGAAGCGCAGCACCGTACCGCTTGGAAATTTATATACCCCCATCTCTGCATCCAGCCGCTCTATGGACTCCGGCGGGGTATCAAGGGCCCGGTGCAGCTCTTCCAAGGTCTGCACACCGCTGCCCAACAGCTCCGCGCCCACGCTCAACATGCGCCGGTTCATGAGCCGCACAACGCCCCTCTTATCGAAAAAGCACACCGCCACGGGCAGGTTGTCAAAGCTCTCCCTTATGGAATTCATTCCCCGCCCTCCTTTGGTATGCTGAGAGTAAGGTACTGTATGCCGTCCTCGTCTTTTTCTATTATAACATTCGGGAATTCACAACAGAGCGCCCCCATGTCCTCATGGCAGCAGAGAGCCGCCTTGGCGGTGACAGTGCCCTCTCTTTCCCCTGCGTAGAACAGCAGGGAGGAGAGGGAGGTGAGGCTCATTTCCACCGCCGCCTCGAAAAAATCGTATATCATGTTGCCACATTCAGCCGGGAGCAGCCCCTCCATGTCCGCCCTTACGGTGCATTTTATATTGCATAAGCCCAGCCCCGCAGCGGACTCGTTCAGGCACAGGCTCAGCTCCGCCGCCTCCAGGATGCCTGTCTGCCGCTCCACGAACATGAGGTTGCTGCGCCGCTTTACATATGTGCCTATCACCACAATGTGGCCCAGCAGCCGTCGTGCCTCCTCGGTATCCTCCGTGGCACGGAGCCGGGAGAGAAGCTTCCGAAGCAGCGCGACCTGCCTTTGAGTCTTCCGCTCCACCATGTCATACAGCCGGTTTTCCTCGGTGATCTTAAGCCAGTAGGAGCGCTGCTCCGCCTCGGCCTTTAGTACGTCCCCGGTGTCCCGCAATTCGTCCTGCACCGTCTGAAATTGGTCCAGCACGCCCTGCAATTCCGATATGTCCTCCTGCCAGAAAACATAGCCGGAGCTTATTTCCTGCCCCTTGAGCAGGGTGTTTTTATCCAGCTGCACTGGGCCCTCCAACGCCTGCTCCATTTTCTCGAGGCTTATGGGCAATGCGGAGTGGGAGGCGGATTTTACCCGGAACCCGTGGTCGGTTATCTGAGCACCTATGGTGGTGGCGCCGAAGAGCTCATCATAGCCGGTGTTGGACTGTATCAGCCCGCAGCGAATGCAGCCTTCCAACGCTGCCATAATAGCCAGACACTGGAACACAGTCATATCCCCGGCTATAAGGCGAAGCCATTTCACATCGCTTACATAAAGGGCGGTGTATACAAACGACAGCGCCACAGGCAGTATGGGCAGCCACTGGATACGGCTTTTTGGCCTGCGGCATTTTTCAATCATCACAATAATAGTCCCTGCGGCGCAGACCGCCGTCCAGGCCACTACGGCAAAGTACCCGATAGAGTGCGCCGCATTGCCGCCAGTCCATATCTCGGCGTCGGCCGGAAACGCAAAAACCAGCTGATGCCGGTCGTTGGTCAGCACCATCGCCATAAGCGCGAATGTGGGTATATACAGAAGCCGCGTCCAGCCCGGCAGCTTGTAGTTTTCCGGCCTGCCCAGCGACATTGCTGTGAACACCGTTATCAGGGGTATCAGCAGTATGGGTATATAATAGCTGTACCACAGCCTCCGCGCCGAGGCGGCGGATAAGTTAAATTCATATTTGATAGCCCGCTCCGTAAGCCAGAGCAGCATCAGCAAGGCGATAGCTATAAGGTACCGCCGGGTCTGGGCCTGAATTATGCGCCTCTGCACCGACACGCCCCATGCCGCCGTCAGCCCCATGTATATACCGTTCCTTATCATGGAGCTCAGGCCCGGGGCCCCCTCGGGGCTGCCCAGGATGCGGGCGGCCATGGCGCAGAGTATCAGCAGCGCCACTATGCAGCATATGAGGATATCCCTTTTTTTCGCCGCAGATAAGCTCATTGGAACAGCTCCCCGTCATATATTATTAAGTTAAGTATATTTGCTGTTTTGCTCATGGGAATATCATACTATGGGACTTGAAAGGTTGCAAGCGGGGGAGAGGGAGGGCTGCTCTGCTCTGTGGCGTGGTGCATACATTTTCCATAACGATTATAAAAACTCCCCCAAAAACACCGCGTGCACAACACATTGTGTTGTGCACTGGAGTGTCGAAAAAGTGACTGAGCGCCACTTTTTCGAGTTTTCTCATTTTTTATAGGCCCAGCAGCCAGCGCCAAACCGGCATATCCCCCGTATATCATGCGATCTTATTATTTCGCTTTGTAGCTGAAGCACACACTCGCTTCATTTTGACTGATTTGTAAGCGCTCAAAATTCCTCGAAGCATTCAAATAGCTTCCATATGCTTTTAAATCTTCGTAGCAGCACCTGCTCATTTTTATTTCCGTATTTATCTGGAGCATACAGCTTTCAAGCGAAAGCGCTCCTTCGTCGATTATCCGGATCATATCCTTCAGTATTTCGGGGTTGAAGTACTCGACCGGAACTACCTTGTCCGAATACCCATCGTACAGCTTTTTTATCGCATCCATCTTTTTTTCTCTGTCGATATATTTGCTTATTCGTTTAAAACTTAAAGTGCCGCCCGCTATTATCATTAAGATGGGGATGGTTGCGTCTGGAAATATGAACCTTGAAGCAGCCAGCACATCCCACAAAACAAAGCCAATTATTATCCATATGATAAGTGCCTTGTTTGATACTATTCGGTGCATTCTTTCCATGATGGCCTTCGTCTCCGCGTCAAATGCCGCCTGATTTTCCGCTGCATATTTATAGATGCCGTTCAGCCGCTCTCTGATGCTTGCAATACTATTCTCTTCCATTACCGTGCTCCTTTCATTCTTGTTCCCACAGTATTGTATACATGAACCCATAATGTATCATACTTGAAATACTTATAACCCTTTTCCCGGAATCATTCAGCTCTGTGATCACTCGCTGCAGAGACTTTTCAATATCTGGCGGGTTGAGTATAACAACTTTCGTTCCCTGTATCATTTTATTAGTCCTCCCGTTCATACAGTGCGACATTTGTCTCCGCACCGTTAATATGCTTTTTTACCTCACCGCAATATTTCCAATTGAGCTTTTCTTCCATTAGAATGCGAACTTCTTTCCCGCGCTGAGCATTCTCGGCATTGCACGAATAAGGCACAAAAATACCCTCCTGACGCGGAGCGCCCGCTCTTAATAAGGATTATAGCGCGTAAAATTGGGAAAATCTTCGTTTTGCAAACGAGTTTTGCGGCCTTGACAAAAAAACAGTCAAAGCCGTATCATTAACTCAACATATCGCACGAAGAGGAATGCCGTTATGAAGGTCACCACATCCGGCTTGATGAGCAGGCTTAAAACCACAAAATGCATTGCAAACTATTTTAAAAACAACAGCGACAGCATGCTCGGCGATACGGTGGGCAGCTACCTTTCCCGCATCATGGCGGAAAAGGGCATGAACGCTTCCGGGCTGGCAGCAAAGAGCCATATGAGCAACTTCATATACCGGGTGCTGGCGGATCAGGCGGTGCCCAGCCGCGATGCGCTCATAGCTATTGCATTCGCCCTTGAGATGAACGTGGAGCAAACCCAATACCTGCTTCGCATAGGCAGCCATGCCAGGCTGGATCCCAGGATACACAGGGACGTCGCCGTGATATTCGCGCTGAACAGGGGCATGGACCTGCCCGCCTGCAACGATCTTCTCTACGAGGTGGGCGAGAAGACGATATGATAAGCGTAAAGGATAAGAAAGCGGACAAAGAGAGCATAAAGGAACGGTTCGGGGGCGAGGGCGGCCCCTCCTTCCTTTACGAGGACGGCAGGGTAAAAGCCGTAAGAAAAACGCTTCACCGGTCGCTGCTCAGCATATACTGCGCCCTTATGGATACAGACTGCCCCAGCCTGCCCAAGGTGCTTTCCATAGAGGCCACGGCAAAGAGCCTTACGGTGGTGGAGGAATACATACCCGGGCGTACCCTTCAGCAGGTGATAGACCAGCGGCAGGGGGCGGAGGAGGAAGCGGTATTTGCCCTGGGCCGGGATATATGCGCCGTCCTTCAGGTGATACATTCCATGACGCCGCCCGTGATACACAGGGATATAAAGCCCTCCAACATAATCCTTTCGGATTCCGGCAGGTATGTGCTGATAGATTTTGACGCCTCCCGTCGGTTCGCGGAGGAAGCGGCGGAGGATACCGTGCTGCTTGGCACCTTCGGGTACGCCGCGCCGGAGCAGTACGGCTTTTCCCAGACCGACGCCCGCAGCGATATATTCTCCCTTGGCGCTACAATGTGCGAATACCGCACCGGCCTCCCATACAGGAAGGATGCTGACGTTCCGGGTCGCTTGGGCGATATAATTTCAAAATGCACACGCTTCGACCCGAAGGACAGATACCAGAGCGCCGGAGAGCTTGCCCGCGCCCTTGAGGGCATGGAGGACGGCGTAAAAAAGAAAAAGCACTGGCCCGTATTTGCGGTTGCGGCTGCCGCACTGCTGTGCGCAGCGCTGATATCGTCGCTGAACAAAATCCCCGTTACGGAAGCGGCCGCAAATTCCGCCGGGAAAACGACGGTAAATGCCTCCCCTGACGCCACTCCGGCTGAGGCGTCTGCTTCGCCTGTCATTTACGGCATGGTGGCCGGTGTGCCCGACGGCCTGAATGACTACATTACCACGGAAGACGGAATGGTGAAGCTGAGAGTTGTCTGGAACGGAACCGACCAGAACAGGATAAAGGTTTCTGCCGACGGGTCGGATATATCCATAAGAATAGCGGAGCCCCTTCAGGATGAGGACTGGCTCCCAATAAACGAAGAAAGGGCTCCGCTTTGTCCCACGCTTCGAATGCGCATAATGACTGCCTTGCCGGATGACCCCAATGTGGTAAGCTATCGCAGGCGCATTACCCAGGACGAAGACGAAAACTGCAATAACGGAGTGTATTCAGTTTTCAATAAGGACGGAGTAAGGATCAACTCGGTGGATGATAACTTCCTTTATGAGATGTATCGCTACGAAAACGGCAAGGGTGTGTTTCGCCGTTATGATTATCAATGGCTGGACAAGGACGGCAACGTAGTCGGAGAAGACAGCTTTTCCGTTACGGTGTCGCTAGATGAAGGAATAATATAATATTGTAATATACGAGATATTCCATCAGCATAAGCTTGAAATGTTCCATAGATTCAAGCTCCTGCAAATAGAACAATTGGCTCTTTAGTAATCCAATCCCCTTTGAAAGGCATTTTGCGGAAAACGAACAGGACAAGAGTAGTGCCTTCCATGCCCTCTTCCCAGAGGGCTTTTTCATTTGACGGTGCGGACAAACCTTACTTTACGCCAAATGGTAATCACCCACAAAAAATATGTGGGTGATTTTGGCGGAGAAGGAGGGATTCGCCCGGCGGCACTGGGGCAGTGCCGTAAGATGGGGAGGGATTCGAAATCGGTCATCGGCA
>OIYV01000328.1_pt1 | contig 30235 bp, 29 predicted proteins | sample 1588251 | NCBI WGS metagenome assembly OIYV01 (sample SAMN03283282) | human gut metagenome | biome: human-associated habitat; material: feces | host: Homo sapiens | place: Peru | collected 2012
TATCTTTTGTGTTTTTGTGTTTTTCATATTCAATTTTCCTTTCTGCTACTGTTCCGAAGCCTTGCGAATAACACATAAAATCGCTTTAGCCGAGAAAGATATTTTTCTCTGTGGATACAATGCGGTGATATTATAGTCCTTCAAATATCAAAAATCAATATGCAAATTGTAAATAATGAAAAATATGGTTGATTTTTGTCAAGTGTGCAGTTATAATTAATACGGTAAAAATAAATTTATGTCTAATTATATATTTTTAATGGTGAATTTATGAAAAAAATTATTAAAGCAATATCTGTTTTGCTTGTTGCTGTGATGATGTGCACATCGTTTTCTATGAGCGCATTTGCCGCATCGGTTCACGATATGCAAAACGAAGTGCTTGATGTTGCCAACGGTGAAGTTGGATATACAGGTACGAGTAAATATTGTAAGTATGGCGAATGGTACGGTTACCAAGGCGGATGGTGTACAACCTTTGTGCTTTGGTGCTTTAACAAAGCCGGCAATAATCTTGATGTTGCAATGTATAAAAACATTGTTCCGAGTGGCGGCAACTGTAATTCTATGATTAGTTGGTACAAAAACCGTGACAGATACCACACTCGTGAATCCGGATACACTCCGAAAAAAGGCGACTTGATATTTTTCGACTGGTCAGGTAACGGCTCAAGCCAGCATGTAGGATTGGTTGATTATATCGACGGAAGCACGGTTTATACCGTAGAGGGCAACTGTTCGGGTAAGGTTAAGGCAAGGAAGTACACAACAACAGGCTCAAAGCCGTATAATAATATTTCCGCCATTATGGGTTACGGAAATCCCGATTATACTTCTTTGGCAAAAAAAGGTACGGTTAAACAGACTACTACAAAAAGGGTAACAACCACAAAAAAAGTTATCACAACAAAAAAGGTTACTACAACAAAAAAGGTTGTAACGAAGAAACCGACAACTGCTAAAAAGGTTGTGACAACAACGAAGAAAGTCACAACTGTTAAAACAACTGCAACAACAAAGCAGAAAACCACCGAAAAAAAGGCAACGACAACTCAGGTAACCACAACAGTAACAACAACCGCTAAGCCTGAAACAAACACAAAGCAAAAGACAACAAAGTCCAAGAATGTTCCTGCACAGGATATGGAAATCTACGCTTCAACAACAAATCTTGAGGTTGGCGACAGCGTAGAACTCGGATACACTCTTGAACCGCTTAACGCAACTGCAGTTGTTGGATATTTTTGTGACGAAGAGGGCGTTATTCAAATAGAAAAAGGCGGCGAAATCAAGGCTATAGGCGAAGGTACGGCAACCGTTGTTGTTTGTGCAAACGATGAGATTTACAAGCAGTGCGATTTTACCGTTTCGTCAACATCGGCCGAGGTGACAAGGCAAAAAACGGCAAACGATTATGTTGAAGAAATTACAACATCAACTTCGAATATTGAAAAAACAAATGAGCAAAAGCTCAATGAAATAGGCATTAATATTCAAAAACTGAAAAATAATAACGAGTATTATTTTGTACCGCTTGCGATTGCGGGCGCAACGGTAGTTCTTGGTCTTTTGGCATTTGTAATCAGAAAATGTGTTCAAAAGAAAATACAAGATAAAGACGATGAAAATAAGTGATTTCTGTCAGATGAAAATCGGGAGGAAAAACAGAATGTCGGAGAAAAGATTTAAGGAGCAAAGATTTGCGGCATTTATAAGGAAGGTGATTATTGCTTTTCTTGATGTCACTTTGCTCATTTCATCAAATTATTTGGCTTGCTACATAACTATGAACGGCACAATTGCAAACAGTTCGTATTCGAGTATTGTAATGTCTGCTTGGCATATAGTGATATTGGCGTTTATATGTATCGTTTCAAATTTTGCATTTGGGCTTTACAACAGCGTGTGGAGCTTTGCCGGCGTAGACGAAATTATACGCAGCTTTGTCAGTGCCACGGCGATTGATTTGGCACTTGTATTTGTCGACAGGGTTCTGTTTGAAGATATTATCGGAATTGGTGGCAGAATGCCTTTATATTCGTATATGCTTTGCTGGCTTCTCTTTGTTTTTTGCATAGCGGGTATACGCATGGCTTACAGAATTTTGCGTGTTGTTCCGTCACAGATTATTGCAAAAAGTTCAAAAAATGAGAGAGTAATGATTGTCGGTGCCGGATTTATGGGCAATTTTGTAATTGAAATGCTCAGAAATGATAATTACAAAAACGGCAGACCGATAATTGCCGTTGACGACAATCCGGCAAAATTCCACAAAAAAATCAGCGGTGTAAATGTTGTGGGCAGTTGTGAGTCTATTCCCGAAATGGTAGAGAAATACAGAATAGACACAATTATTCTTTGTCTGCCGTCCGCTTCAAAGGAAAGACAAAAAGAAATCCTGTCTATTGCAATGAAAACCAAATGCAATGTAAAAACCAGCCCGTCGCAAGAGGAAATGTTTGAAGCCGGCAACCCTAAAAAAATCCGTAATGTTGATATTACCGACCTTTTGTCCCGTCCCGAAATTACGCTTGACAAAAAAGCGTGTCGTTATCTTGTAGGTGCAACGGTATTGGTAACGGGCGGTGGCGGCTCAATCGGTTCTGAAATCTGTAATCAAGTTGCAAGATACACTCCGAAAAAGATTGTTATTTTTGATATTTATGAAAACTGTGCGTTTGAGCTTGCAAATCAGCTTAACGAAAAGTACGGCGATTTGATAGATATTAATGTTTGTATAGGCTCTGTCAGAGATATAGACAGACTTCGTGAAATTATGGAGGAATTTCATCCTGATGTTGTTTTCCATGCGGCGGCTCACAAGCATGTTCCGCTTATGGAGGACAGCCCTTGCGAAGCGGTAAAAAACAATGTTTTCGGTACTTACAATGTTGCTGTTGTTGCCGATGAATACAAGGTTAACAAAATGGTAATTCTTTCCACCGACAAGGCGGTTAATCCTACAAATGTTATGGGTTGCACCAAGAGAATTACCGAGATTATTGTTCAGTATATGAACGATAAAAGCAAGAATACAAAGTATGCCGCAGTTCGTTTCGGCAATGTGCTCGGTTCTCACGGCTCGGTTGTTCCGATTTTTAAGGAGCAAATCGCACACGGCGGACCGGTTAAGGTTACGCATCCCGATATTACCCGTTACTTTATGACTATTCCGGAGGCGGCACAGCTTGTTTGTCAGGCAGGCGGAATTGCCGAGGGCGGCGAGGTTTTTGTTCTTGATATGGGTGAACCTGTTAAAATTATGGACCTTGCAAAAAATCTTATCCGTCTTTCAGGCTTTACCGAAAACGAAATTCCTATTGAAATTATGGGGCTTCGTCCGGGCGAAAAGTTATATGAGGAACTTTCCATGTCTGAAGAAATGGAAACGAGAAAGCGCACCGCCAACGAAAAGATTTTTGTAAATCAGCCTATGGAATTTGATTCCGCTCATTTTGAAAAATGGCTTGAATCACTTAAACATATTAATGAAGAAAATGTTCGTGAAAAGCTTATGGCAATAGTGCCAAATTATCATCCTGCCGCAAATTAACAAACCGAATAAATTTCTGTAATTATCCTTTACTTATTACATTTTATGTGGTACGATAAAAATCGCGGGGTAATTCTCCGCAATAAAAAGGGGAAAGGCGAAAGTATGGTTTCGCCAAGTTGAAAAAATGTATGTTAATTTAGGCAAGGTGTCAACAAATGATGAGGTTATAGTTAATACCGAAAACATCAGCAGAATTTATAAAAAAGGTGTAAATCTCAACAATATGATGTCGCATCCGTATAAGTATTCCATTTATATGAATGACGGTAAAAATCTCGAAATCAGTCTTACACCGTCTGATAACAAGGTGTTTCTCAAATTGCTTGATGAGATTGATTATACGGAAATCGACCTCAGCAACGCACAGATTAAATTATTCTGACAATTTACAAAAACGAGTCCGCACGGGCTCGTTTTTTTATGTTTGAACGGATTGAACCGAAAGTAGATTCATATTTTATAGTTTGTTTAGCATATTGTTATTGATTTTCGACTGCTTATTTGGTAATGTAAGGATGGGAGGTGACAAAATGGATAATTTTGAATTTGCAAACAGAATTGTTGAATTAAGAAAGCAAAAAGGTTTGTCACAAAAAGAACTCGGAGATATGCTCGGAGTGTCTAACAAAGCTGTTTCAAAATGGGAAAACGGTGAATCAATGCCAAAACTTTCAACCATGCTTAAGCTTGCCGAAATCATGGGAATTGACGGTAACGAGCTTATCGGACTTCAGCCCGGGCAAAATGAATCACCTGCTGTTGACAAATCGGAACTTGACCGATTGAAAAGTGAAAATGCTTCGTTGTCATCTCAACTTGGCAAAATGAATAAAAAGCGTAAAAGATTTTTTATTGTCGCTCTTTTGTTGTGTGCGGTGGGGATTGTTGTTTGTTCAATTGTTGCATTCGGTTTTAATGCTGATGAAAAAATAAATAACAAGGTGACGGACGCAGGATGTGAAGGTACAAAAATCGAATTTGCAGATTTAACTTTTGTTGTGCCTGACGAATATCAAAGATATTCCTTGTTGTCCGGCAAAGACGCTGATTGTTATCCCGACACCAAGTATGCCGATTATTATGACAAAAACGGCAAAAAGGAAAAAGTTGTAATTAAGTGCAACGAGTTTTCCGACAGCGTGCTTCTTGAGGTTCGCCGCCAAAAATATTTTTATGTTAACACAGCTGTTGATAAGGATAATATTAAATATGATAATATTGAATCTGTAAGCCTTGAAAACCGAACCATAGCATATTCGGATTATATTTCAAATTCGGAATTCTCCGATAAGGAATTTAATAAGCAAAACGGCTCCGGGTTTATAAAGGAATTTTGCCTTTTCTATCAAAACAAAGGCTATCCTGTTGATAAGAAGCAGACTTCTGCATTTTTGGGGCACAATCCGTATGTTGTAACGGTTAATTTTGAATATGACGGCTCAAAGCAATACCAAGAACTGCTCTTCATAGAACTTGGCGAATTTTTTACCGATAATGAAGATAATTTGTATTTTTATGATTATGTAACGGCTGAATCTTACAGCGTCGGAAAGGAGCTGAAGCAATATGTCATCGAAGATTGATAAACTTAACAAACTCATTGACGACCAGCAGGCAATACTTGATTCGGTAAAGGCGGAGGCTCGCTCAATCTCTGCCGATGATGTGTATCGTGAAAATGAAGAACTTAAAAGTAAAATAGATATACTTGCAAAATCCGAAAGCGATTTGAAAGCGGAAAATGACAGCCTTAAAAAGTCACTCGACAATACAAAGGCGGCACTTTTCAGCAAGGCGGCAGATGAAAAACTGTCTGCGTTTTCTTCGGTTCAAAATCGTATTGAAAAAGTGTATTACAAAAAAGAGTTGGGCATAGGCAGTGTGCTTGATGATTATGAGCGTAATTGTATTAAAAGTATTGATGATACAGTGAAGGTAATCGAGGGTTACGGCAGTTCGCAGTTTGACGATATTCTTGCCAATCTAAAAGCGCTCAGGGCAGAAACGCAGGCTCGCCGTGCAAGGCTTGAGGAATACAAAAACACAGAATTTAACAATGCCGTGCAAACAAATTTTGCAGTCGGTGAATCGTATAAAAATGCTCCGCTTACGGAAGCCGAAAAGCAGGCTGCAACAAAACAGCGAAGCATTGAAAGTTTTATCGGTCTTAATGTTCTCGGCAAAGCCGGTATCCTGTTATTTATAATAGGTATAATTATGCTCGGCAGATTTGCCTATGTGCATATGTCGGATGCTTTTAAGGGCGGACTTATTTACTTGCTCGGAATAGTTCTTGTTGCAGTCGGCGAGTTATTTTATAAAAAAGAAAAAACAGTCTTTTCCACAACGCTCATCAGCGGCGGTGTTGCAACATTATATGCTGCGGCGGCAACATGCTTTTTTGCATTTGAACTTTACAATGCAAAGGTAACATTTATAATATGCGTGCTGATTACTGCGGCAGCGGTTATTCTTTCAAATCAGGTCAAAAGTCAGGTTGTGTGTGCTTTCGGTGCTGTCGGCGGATATTTGCCCGTTGTTGCGATTTATATGATGGGGTTTGGCAAAGCCGCCGCAGATGTAACATTTTTGCCTGTATCAAGCGTATATTTTTGCCTTTTGGCAATTATATTGTTTGCAATGACCTACAATAAAAAATGGTATGTTGCACAGTTTATAGGTTACGGACTCCATTTGATTGCAATCGGCGGTGTTGCAAAATGTGCATATTCGCTTCGCAATCTTATGGGCTACGGTTATGCTTTGCCGCTTGCGGTTGCGTTTGCCGTTGCGTCTTTTGTGATTTATTTGATGATGCCGGGTGCAAAAATCGTCAAAGGCAAGCCGTTTCTTGTTAAAGATGGCGTGCTTCTCGGACTTAATACAGTCAGCGGTGCGGTTTCGGTAAGCATTACCGTGCATAATTTGATTTCAAACAGCACAAAGGCAGACAGAACCGTCGGTTTCGTATTTCTTGTATTCACACTTATTTATGCCTTTATGTCGGCGTTTGCCGTTAAGGAAAAAAGAGAAGGTTCTGCCGCTGCAACCGCAATAACTTCAATCAGCGGTTTGGCTTTTTCAATGTTTGTTATTCCGTTTATATTCGGTGTTGAATATGCAAGCGTCGGTTGGGCGGCTGAGGGCATCATTATTGCTCTTATCGGTATTCAAAAGAAAATCGATGTTATCGAATATGCAGGGCTCGGTTGTATGACAATGTCTGTTATCGCAAGAATTTTCGGTTCATCAGATATGTCAAAAGAACTTGCCGCAGTAAGTTTTGCCGTGATTGTTTGTGCATTTTGGATATATACGGTTCGTGGCTTTGTTCAGGTTGAACAAAGAAGTTACAAAACCGTTATATATACCGCCGTGGAAATTGCTTGTGCTTATTCGTCCGTAGGTTTGGTAAAATATTTGTACGACAATGTGATGAGCGGACCGTCGGTTAAGGTGAACAGCGTATTTACCGATTATGCGGTTGTGATTGCGTCACTTCTCGTGTTCAGCATAATTATCCGTCACGGCTTGCTGAAAAACAGGACTTCAATGCTTGTGAGCGATTTGGTTTCGTTTGGCGTGTTCCTTACAACCTTTGTCGGTATGGATTTACATAACAAGTATAATGAAATATTTTCGTATTTCGGTGAGATTGTTGAACATAATGCCCTCACGGTGATTAATGTTGTGCTCCTTTTTGCTGTCAATATAGGCGTAATCTTGTTCTTGGCAAGTGCGGTTTTGGATATTATCAATCGCTTTGCCGCACCTGCGTGGTTGTTTACAATGGCAATTTCGCTGTCATCGCTTATGTTGATTACCGCAATGGCAATGGGGCAGTTTGAGGTTAAATTTTCAAATGTTATTATCAGTGCACTGTATATTGCGGCGTCGTGCATTATGTTGTTTGTCGGATTTAAACGCAGATATACCGTTGTTCGTTCTGGCGGCTTAGTGCTCATACTTTGTGCTTTTGCAAAGCTGTGCTTTGTTGACACTTCGCACCTCGATTCGGGATGGAAAATAGCATCATATTTCGCTTTCGGTGCAATACTTATTTTGATTTCGTATTTCTATCAACGCTTCAGCAAAAAGGCAGAAAGCGAAGTTGAAAATGTTAACAAATAAAAATAACGGTTGGTTCATAAAGTGAATCAACCGTTTGTTGTATTACTTGATTTTATTATTCACCAAAGTATCTCTTGAGGAGACCTTCAAATGCCTTGCCGTGGCGAGCTTCGTCACGAGCCATCTCATGAACTGTGTCGTGGATAGCGTCAAGGTTTGCTTTCTTTGCAAGAAGAGCAAGCTGAGTCTTACCTTCTGTTGCACCTCTTTCAGCGGCAACTCTCATCTCAAGGTTCTTCTTTGTTGAGTCTGTTACAACTTCGCCGAGCATTTCTGCAAACTTTGCTGCGTGCTCTGCTTCTTCATAAGCAGCCTTTTCCCAATAAAGACCGATTTCAGGATAACCTTCACGGTGTGCAACTCTTGCCATTGCAAGATACATACCAACTTCTGAACATTCGCCGTTGAAGTTGTCACGAAGACCCTTTACGATTTCTTCGTCAACACCGTCGATGATGCCAACCTTGTGTTCTGCTGCCCATTCGTTGCTTGCACCTTCTTCTCTAACAGCCATTTTAGCACCGCAGAGAGGGCAGATGTCAATAGGTTTGTCGCTTTCGTAGCCGCATACAGGGCAATAATACTTTTTGTTCATTTCAAATACTCCTTAAAATAAATTATTTTTGTTTACATTCAGGGCATAAGCCACTGAAATATACATCTTTTGTTTTTGTTTCAAAATCATCAATGCCTGTGCATTTGATGTCGTCAATCAAAAAATCAAAGATTTTATTGCATCCGTCACACTTAAAGTGGCCGTGCAATTTTGTGTCTGCATCGTAATGGATACGGTCGCTGTCAATCTTAATTGCCAAAATCAATCCCTTTTTTTCAAGTGACTGCAATACATTGTATATTGTAGTTCTTGATGTGTTCGGGTTGTCCGTCAGCATATATCGGTACACTTCTTCAACATCGGGGTGAGTAGGATGCTCACACAGATATTTGTATATCGCAATTCGCTGTGGGGTGGCTCTGTAAGAATGACTTTTGAATACCTTTTGAATTTCCGCTTCAGTCATCTCTGTCACCTACATTGTAATGATTACAATCTAACTATACACAATTTGCGTTCTCTTGTCAACACTTTTTTTAAAATTATTTTTAAATTGTGACAAATTGTGGTAATTGTTATAATTTTGACACGATATTGATAAAAAAATCACAATGTATTGTGAAAAATGACAAAGTTTGCAGATAAACATTGACAAAAAGTTAAATATCTATATAATGTAATACAGACGCTGTTAAATCAGCAGTTGATTTTACTATTACATTTATATAAGAGAGGTAAACAAAAATGTCAAGAGTATATAACTTCAGTGCCGGACCTTCAACTCTTCCGGAAAGCGTTTTGCAAAAAGCAGGCGCAGAAATTATGGATTATCACGGAAGCGGCCAGTCCGTTATGGAAATGAGCCACCGTTCAAAATGGTTTGACGATATTATTAAAGAAGCAGAAAAGCTTATGAGAGAACTTTACAAAGTTCCGGACAACTACAAGGTATTGTTTTTGCAAGGCGGTGCTTCAGCACAGTTTTCTGCCATTCCGCTCAATTTTATGAACGGTTCGGGCAAGGCAGATTACATTATTACAGGTCAATGGGCTAAAAAGGCTTTTCAGGAGGCTCAAAAGTACGGCGATGTTGTTGCCGCTGCTTCTTCAGCCGATAAGACTTTTACATATATTCCAAAGACAAAGCCTGAAGATTTCAGAGATGATGCAGATTATGTATATATCTGTATGAATAATACAATTTACGGTACCGTTTATAAGGAATTGCCTCCGGTTGGCGACAAGGTGCTTATTGCCGATGTTTCGTCATGTGCTCTTTCCGAGCCCCTCGACATCAGCAAGTTCGGCGTTGTATATTTTGGTGCTCAAAAGAATGTTGCTCCTGCCGGTTTGGTTGTTGTTATCGTTCGTGAGGATTTGCTCGGCAACGCAAGAGATATTTGCCCTGTTATGATGAACTATAAAGTTCAAGCAGATGCAGATTCACTTTACAACACTCCTCCATGCTGGACAATTTACATTTGCAAGCTTGTACTTGATTGGATTAAGGAAGAATTCGGCTCACTTGAAGCAATGAAAGCTCATAACGAAAAGAAAGCCGCTATTCTCTACAACTTCCTAGATAATTCAAAGATGTTCCACGGCACGGTTGTTCCTGAGGACAGAAGCCTTATGAATGTTCCGTTTGTAACCGACAGCGATGAGCTTAACGCTAAGTTTATCAAGGAAGCAACAGAAGCAGGCTTTGTAAACCTTAAAGGCCACAGAACCGTTGGCGGTATGAGAGCTTCCATCTACAATGCAATGCCGATTGAAGGCGTAGAAAAGCTTGTAGAATTTATGGCTGAATTTGAAAAAGAGAATATGTAATTGAGGTATATATAATATGTATAATATTAAATTGTTAAATAAGATTTCAAATGTCGGTCTTGCAAAGTTTGACACAAAAGAATTTGTATATGCCGACGATATGGAAAATCCCGATGCAATTATGGTGCGTTCGGCATCAATGCACGATATGGAAATGCCAAAGTCACTCCTTGCAATCGCAAGAGCCGGTGCAGGCACAAACAACATTCCTGTTGCGGATTGTGCAAATCAGGGCATAGTTGTTTTCAATACTCCGGGTGCAAACGCAAACGCAGTTAAGGAACTTGTTATTTTGGGTATGCTTTTGTCATCAAGAAAGGTAACAAAGGCTATTGATTGGTGCAAAACAATCAAGGATGAAGGCGACAATGTAGGCAAAACCGTAGAAAAGGGTAAGTCTGCATTTGCAGGTCCCGAACTCAAGGGCAAAACCCTCGGTGTTATCGGACTTGGTGCTATCGGCAGACTTGTTGCCGAGGTTGCGGTTGATCTTGGTATGGATGTAATCGGTTACGACCCGTATTTGCCTGAGGACGCAGTTCTTAAAAAGGGAATTACTGTTAATAATAATTTGGACGAGATTTTCCCTGTTGCCGATTATATCACAGTTCATGTTCCGCTTACACCGGACACAAAGCATATGATTAACCGTGAGTCAATCGAAAAGATGAAAGACACCGTTCGTATTATGAACTTTGCCCGTGGTGACCTTGCAGACAGCGACGCTGTCATCGAGGCTCTTGACGAGGGCAAAATGGCTTGCTATGTAACCGACTTCCCGGATGCAAAGCTTATCGGTGTTGACGGAGTAATTGCCATTCCTCACCTCGGTGCATCAACTCCCGAAAGTGAAGAAAACTGTGCCGCTATGGGTGCACAGGAACTTATTGATTATCTCAAGGACGGCAACATCAAGAATTCCGTTAATATGCCTGCCGTATTTATGGCAAGAGGCGGAGTTGCCCGTGTAACCGTTATTCATAAGAATCAGCCGAATATGATTGCAACAATCACCGACACAATTTCAAAGGACGGCGTAAACATTGCATCGTTTGAAGATAAGAGCAGGGGCGAAATTGCCTACTCGATTATCGATTGTGACAGCGAGGTTTCGGATGCTGTGGTAAAGGATATTGAAAATCTTGACGGCGTTATCCGTGTTCGTATAATAAAGTAATTATTATATAATTTGAGTATTTAAAAAGCACCTTGAACTGCTTAGGTTTAAGGTGCTTTTACTGTTATTGATTATCTTTTCTTTGGCGTTCCTTGTGCTTTTCAGCAAGTTCGTCAAGGTGTTCTTTTCGCTTTTCAACGATTTCTTCGTGGTAATCGTGGAGCTTGCGGTAAAGCTCGGGTTGTCTGTCACGAAGCAGGTGCATATGTTCGTGACGGCGGTCGCGGAAGTTTTTGAACGCTTCCTCATCCTCTTCTTTTACATATTGGTACAGAGTTTCTCGGCGTTCCTCAATTTGCTTTGCAAGTTTGTCTTCGTCGATTCCTGTTGATTTTGAAAGTTCACTCAAATGTAATTCGAGCGATTCAAGAAGAATGTCTTCATCAAATGAGCCGAGTCCGGACCATAGGTCTGTGAGTTCGAGCAGGCTCTTTTCATCAAGGTTTGCATTTCTTGCATTTTTGAGAATATCCTCGGTGTAGGTTTCAATTCGTTCCTCAGCCGAGTCGCCGAAAGCCCATTCAAATTCGTGTAGTAACTGCTCTTTAAAGTTCGGCACAACGATTGTTTCGCTGTCGTTTTCGCCGAGTTCAAGCTCATACGGTTTTTGAATACCCTGTGCACGGAGTGCCGCCGATATTGTTCGCCTAACTCCGCCCTCTTCTATTATGTGACCCAAGTCAAGCTGTCTGAGTTCATCATTGAGAGCGTGCGAATGCTCCGTTAAGTAAAAACGAATTCCGTTTTGCTTTAGCTTTGTATATATGCCCTCAAGTGTTGTCGCACCCGTTGTGTCAATGCTTCCGATACTGCTTGCATCAACTATTACGCATTTTGTGTCGGGCTTTACGGAATTTTCTATGTCTTCTCTGAATTCTTTTACATTTGCAAAAAACAGATTTGCCCTAAAGCGGTATATAACAACATTTTTAATCGGTCTTGCATTTTCATTCGTGTTCAAATCAAAGAAACCGCCTCTGTTCGGTACAACTCCCAAAAATGAGCGTGGCGGATTGCTTTCACGAATTACAACATTTACAAAAGAAAGAATAACACCGATGATAACGCCGTAGATTGTGCCGAAAATCAACACTCCGAAAAATGCGGCAAGGAAGATGAAAAATTCTTTTTTGTTGATTTTACGCAATTTTTTTGCAAGGTCAAATTCTATTGCACCCAGCAAAGCCGATATAACGATTGCCGTCAATACGGGCACGGGCAAATACTGAATAAATCCTGTGCAAAATGTTACGATAACAAGCATAATAACGGCGGCGGTAATTGATGTTACCTGACTTTTGCCGCCAAATTGATTGTTCATTGAACTTCTTGAAACACTGCCGTTAACAGGGCAACAGCCGACCGCAGAAGCCGAAATATTGCACAGTGCAAATGTGAGCACCTCGTTGTTGTCGTTGATTTTGTAATCGTTTCTTATTGCAAAATTATTTTCCGACAGCAGGGTTTCTGCCATTATAACAACGGCTATTGTGAGCGACAACCCCATGCCTTTTATCGGACTGACAACCGAAAAATCAAGCAAGCTGAAGTTATCAAGGCTGTTTGTAACCTTGGGCAGAGTGCTGATTTCAAACGGCGTGCAGTAGTTAAAAAAGTACTGAAGTACACCCGCCGCAATCATGATGAGTACCGGCATAGGAAACTTCGGTGCGAATTTTTTGCATATCAAAATCAAAGCGAGCGTTGTAAGTCCGAGTATAAGCGACGGCAAGCTGAAATTGAGCTTTGCCTGTTTAACTATGTGAACCGCAAGCTCGTGGATTTCGCCCGTGCCGGATACGCCGCCGAAAAGTTTTGGTATCTGCATAAGTATGATTGTTGTGCAAATTCCGCTGATAAATCCGCCCATAACAGGAGTGGATACATATTCGGTCAGCCGTCCTGCTTTGAATATGTAAAACAAAAACAGCCATATGCCCGTATAAAATGCAAGGAGGGGTACTGCCTTTTGTGCATCTTCGCTGCCTGCCGATATGCCGAGAGTTGCAAGAACTCCGCCTACCAATGCCGCAGGTGCCGCATCAACACCGAATATAAATTGCGGCGATGAAGAGAACAACGCAAATATTATCACCGGCAGTATTGAGCCGTACAGTCCGTATATTGGCGGCAGTCCTGCAATTTGTGCATATCCCATTGATATCGGAATAGACACAAGTGCAATGATTATGCCGCTTATTATGTCATTTGGCAAGGTTTTGAACCTTGCTTTTTTCAGTCCGCCAAACATTATAACATCATCTCGTTTATTTTTTTAGTCTTGCTTCAACCCTGTAAATAGGGAAGCCTTGTGATGAAAATCTTGCTTCGTATTCCGTTACAATATTGCCCTCAAAATCGCTGTTGTGCAAATCTAAACTGATGTTTGACAGTTCAAATCCGTTTTTGCTGAAGCTTTCAAGCGAAAATTCAAAGAAGTGCATATTGTCGGTTTTTTGAAAAATCGCCGCATCGTCGGTCATAAGCTCCTTGTATATGCCCAAAAATCTGTCTGCCGTCAGTCTGTGGCAGGCGTGGCTCTTTTTTGGATAAGGGCACGAGAAGTTCAGGAATATAAGACCTATGCTGTGCGACGGCAGGTAAGACGGAAGATACTCCGCCGCACAGTCCAAAAATTTGATGTTTGTAAGTTTTTCTGCTTTCGCTTTTTCACAAGCCGTGCAAATAACATCCCTTACCTTTTCAACACAGATAAGATTGATGCTTGGATTTTGCTTTGCGTATGTAACGCCGAATGTACCCATACCGCAGCCGACTTCAAGATATACAGGATTGTCGTTGCCGAAAAGTTCTTTCAAGTCAAGTAAATGCTTTTCGTTTTGTACATCGTTGAAGTTCAAACTGTCATTTCTGAGAGTTATAAGATAATCCTGCACCTTTTCAAGTCGTTCTTCAAGATTTTTTTTGTGTCGCATTCTCATATTTTTTACCGTTCCTTAATTAACTTAATTTTATTTTGTAATATATTTTCATTGCTTCCAAAAAAGCATATAGCAGGGCGTACAGCACAACCTGATGTCCGAGATAAAACCAAAGGCTGTTCCGTCCTACAAAGGCAAAGGCTTTTGAGTGCTTTTTGTATGTCCAAGCCGGAAATTCGCCGTTTTTTGCGTATTCGCCTAAAAATGCTCCTGCCAAAAACATAAACAGCCACGGGAATATCGAAAAATAGTCCGCACTTTCAAAATTGCCGTTGAATATGCCGAGCGGCATAAATATGTTAGTTGACGGCGGAGGCAGTTTGACTAGCCCAAAAATAAGTTCGCCCGAGTTTATTCCGTATGTTGCCGCAAACAAAACGACTGATATAAGCATACCGATTTTGGAATTGATTTTTTCAATCAACGGCATTGCCATTCCCGTGATTATCATACAAACGCCCAAGCAGTGAAGTATGCCGAAATATATTTCCGCTCCGTATATTCCCATAAGTTTCGGCATAACAAACGCCGTTACAAATGTTACGATTAAGCCTGCACCGAGCACGATTGCACCACGCTTTGCCGTGTTCCTTGACAGTCGTGAGCATATGCCCGAAATGATGATGAATATTGCCCAAAATATCGGCTGAACTTTGCACAGTGCTTTAAATACGGTATAGCCCCAATCAAGATCGAGTACATCGCCCACATCCAAAAAGAAGTGGTGCACTATCATTGCCAAAATTGCAAATCCACGCAGTTCGTCAAGAATTTCTATTCTTTTTTTGTTTGTTTTCATATTTTTCTCCATAGAATTATTAAGTATATAATATATCATTTAAAAAATATTGTAAATATAAATTTTATATGTTATTATAAGTTAGATATTGAAAAACGAGGTACTTCTTTTTATGAAGATTTATAATGTTATGCAATACGGTGCCAAGGGTGACGGTACAACAAACGATGCCTTTGCCATTCAGCACGCCATTGATGATTGCTCAAAAAACGGCGGCGGTCAGGTTGTTTTGCCGTCGGGCAAAGTGTTTTACAGCGATTCAATCAAGCTCAAGGCAAATGTTGACTTGCATATCCAAAAGGGTGCAAGGCTCAAGGCCACAAGCAATATTGACGGATATATCCGTCCCAACAAATTGATTAACGACCCTAAAACCGCACTTATCGGCAATCCGGTAACGGGTAAACCGAGCTTTGTGTTTATTTATGCTTATGAGGCGGATAATTGTACAATAAGCGGTGAGGGCACTATTGATGCAAACGGTCACGCTTTTGTTCAGCGTAAGGACAAGTATTATGTTACGGGTGATTTTTACCCTCGTCCTACCGTTATTTATGTTGAAAAAAGCAATCATATTACATTTAAGGAGTTCACGGTTGTCGACGCTCCGTTTTGGACTCTTCATCCTGCCGGATGCGATGATGTGCTTATTGACAGAATTCGTATTCTCAACGATTTGGATGTTGCAAATTCCGACGGTATCGACCCCGACCATTGCAGCAATGTAAGAATTTTGGGTTGCCATGTAACCTGTGCGGATGACTGCATTTGCCTCAAGGCAAGCAAGGGTAATGCCGAATACGGTCCGTGTGAAAATATTATTATTGACGGTTGTACTTTGGTTTCAACCTCTGCCGCAATAAAAATCGGTACGGAAGGTGTCGGCGATTTTAAAAATGTAATTGTGTCAAATTGCATTATTTCAAAGTCAAACCGAGGTCTTTCAATTCAAATCCGTGACGGCGGCTGCGTTGAAAATGTTACATATTCAAATATAATTATCGAAACACGCAGATTTTGCCCGGATTGGTGGGGCACGGCTGAGCCTATTGTTATCACTACATTTAATCGTGACGAAAATACAAAGAGCGGCACAATCAAAAATATTCGCTTTTTCAATGTTACCGCAAAAGGCGAAAACGGCGTTCTCATCCACGGCAACGCAGAAAATATCATTGAAGATGTAACATTTGAAAATTGCAAAATCACTCTCACCAAAACATCAAAGTGGGATTGCGGACTTTACGATTTGCGTCCTTGCCTTGATTGGGGCGTTGAAAAGTATGACAATTCGGCATTTTTCATCAGATACGCCAAAAATGTGCTTATCGAGAAAACGCAAACTGCGTGGGGTACTCTTTGCGACAGCTACAAGCATGCAATAGATGCTGAAAATGTAGAAAATCTTGAACTTGTAAGATTCAGCGGCAAGGCGGTTTCTCCGCTTGTTGAAGATGTTAAACTCAGTAATGTAAAATCAGTTAAATAACAGGAGGTAAAATGTTATGATAAATATGAGAGGATACAAGGTTAATTCGCTTGAATTTACCAACAATGTAGAAAACGGCACACAACTTAAGCTTCAAAATCAGGTTAAATATAATGTTAATTATATGGATGCAGAAAAAAGATGCGTGGGTATGCTTCACTTCAGAGTAGAAGATGCCGACAATCAGCCTTTTGAAATCGAACTTGAATTGGTTGCAGAATTTTCTTTTGAAGATGAGGACCAAAAGCCGGATATTCATGTAGGTTCTTTTGATCAAATTTTCCCATTTGTTCGTCAAATAATCAACACAACAACATCAATGTCGGGTATGCCGGGCCTTGTTATTCCTACAATGAAGCTCAACAGAGATTCTGTTGAAGTAGGCAAGCCGCCTAAAAAAGATAATGAAGGAATGCTTAACTGATGGCTGATTTGTGTGATACTTGTTGGTATAATGTTTATGACGAGGAAGCCGATACAAATATGTGCGACCTTCAGCTTGACCAAGACGAATACGGCGAGCTTCTCATTCGTGAGCGTCAGGGCAAGCCGTGTAAATATTATCGCAAGGATGTCGGCGAATACGGCATTGTAAGAAAACAAAATTAAAAAATCATCCTCTTTGTTTGCAATTTGAACAGAGAGGATTTTGTTTTTATTTTATATTTTCTATTGACATTGACATATAATATGATATAATACAGTTGAACATATGAATAGTTGTTCATATGTCGAACCGTTAAATTTAAGAAAATGAGGTTATAACAATGAAAAAAACATACAAGATTGATGTGGATTGTGCAAACTGTGCCAATAAAATGGAGGACGCCGCAAACAAGGTTGACGGCGTTGCGGCTGCAACCGTAAATTTTATGCTTCTCAAAATGATTGTTGAATTTGAAGAGGGCGTAGACGAAAAGAAAACCATGAAGCAGGTTCTTAAGGCTTGCAGAAGGGTTGAAGATGATTGCGATATTTTCTTCTAAATCAAGTTAGGAAGTGACTTTATGAGCAGAAAACAAAAAAAGATGCTTGTTCGCATCATTGTGACGGCTGTCCTGTTTGCATGTTTGTTTGTGTTTGAAAAATTTGTTCCGATTACAAGCAGAATTCTGCGTCTTGCCGTTTATATGGTGCCGTATCTTGTGATTTCTTATGACATTCTCAAAAAAGCATTTAAGGGCATAATTAAGGGGCAGGTGTTTGATGAAAACTTCCTTATGGCTGTTGCGTCTGTCGGTGCCGTTGCAATAGCGGTGTATGAAAACGGCTCGTATAACGAGGCTGTTGCCGTTATGCTTTTTTATCAAATCGGCGAGTTGTTCCAAAGTTATGCTGTCGGCAAAAGCAGGCGAAGTATATCCGAACTTATGGACATTCGTCCGGATTATGCAAATATCGAGGTTGACGGCAAAATCGAACAGGTTGACCCTGATGAGGTTGAGGTTGGCTCAATCATTGTTGTTTCGGCAGGTGAAAAAATTCCTATTGACGGTGTAATTGTTGAAGGTTCAACAACGCTTGACACAGCCGCACTTACAGGCGAAAGCGTGCCAAGAAGCGTAAAAGAAAGCGATGAGGTTATCAGCGGTTGTATCAACCTTACGGGTACTGTAAGAATTCGCACAACAAAGCCGTTCGGCGAGTCAACCGTGTCAAAAATCCTTGACCTTGTTGAAAATTCGTCATCAAAAAAATCAAAAAGCGAGCAGTTTATTTCAAAGTTTGCAAGAATTTATACTCCGGCGGTTTGCGGCGGCGCACTTGCACTTGCTTTGCTTCCGCCCGTTGTCAGCCTGATTATCGGCAATGATGCAATGTGGCTCACATGGATTTATCGTGCGTTGACATTTCTTGTTATCAGTTGCCCTTGTGCACTTGTTATTTCTATTCCGCTTTCATTTTTTGCGGGTATCGGCGGTGCTTCAAAAGAGGGCGTGCTCGTAAAAGGCTCAAATTATCTTGAAACTCTTTCAAAAACGAAAATCGTTGTGTTTGACAAAACGGGTACAATGACAAAGGGCAATTTTGAAGTAACGGAAATTGCTCCGGTCGGTGTAGAAAACAACGAACTTCTCAGACTTGCGGCATATGCCGAAAGTTATTCGTCTCACCCTATCAGCAAATCAATAAAATCGGCTTACGGTGAAGAAATCGACAACGCAAAAATTTCTGATGTAAACGAAATCAGCGGTAACGGTGTCCTTGCGGTTGTAGACGGCAAAAAGGTTGCGGCAGGCAACAGCAAACTTATGGATAAATTGGGTGTGGAATATACCGCTTGTTCAAAGGTCGGTACGGTTGTTTATGTCGCTGTTGACGGCAAATATTGCGGATATATTCTCATTTCCGATGCACTCAAGCCGACATCCGTTGCGGCTGTAAAGGCTATGAAGAATTGCGGAGTCAGAAAAACCGTTATGCTCACAGGAGACTCAAAGAAGGTTGCCGATGCAGTTGCAAAAGAACTCGGTGCAGACGAGGTATACAGCGAACTTCTTCCTGCCGACAAGGTTAGTCAGGTTGAGCGACTTCTTGCAGATAAAGGCGAAAAGGAAAAACTTGCCTTTGTCGGTGACGGCATTAATGATGCTCCGGTTCTTTCAAGAGCCGATATAGGTATTGCTATGGGTGCACTCGGTTCGGATGCCGCCATTGAGGCTGCCGATATTGTTCTTATGGATGACGACCCGATGAAGATTTCAAAGGCAATCAAAATTTCGTCAAAGTGCCTCAGAATTGTAAACGAAAATATTTATTTTGCACTCGGCGTTAAGGCGTTGTGCCTGATTCTCGGTGCAGTCGGAATTGCCAATATGTGGGTAGCTATTTTCGCCGATGTAGGAGTTATGGTGCTTGCTGTACTTAATGCAATTCGTGCACTTTCAGTAAAAAAACTTTGATACAAAATCAAGGGGGCTGTAAAAAAACAGCCCCTTTTTTTGTGGTCATAAGCGAAGAATTGAAATTATGACATTATCATATGTCCATAGTTATCAAAACTGATATTTACACTTGTGCTTTCTATTGAACCATCATTATATTCAAATGTAAATGTAATTTTGTCTTTAATATCCTTTGCTTTAAAGTTTTTGTCGCATCTATACCATTCAAACACTTCACCAACAGACTTCCATTCTAAGAAATAACCAAAGTGTCCCCACTCTTTTTGGCTTTCACGAAGTTCGTCACCGGTTAAAGTGAATTTATTATTGATAAATGGCGCATATGGATTTTCTTCATCAATATCTTTCGGCTTTTGTGATTCATACAAATCTTGTGATTTATTATATTCAAATTGAAGAATACCGTCAGGGCTTTCATTTTCAACGGTAAAGCTTTTTACATTTGAATAATCAGTCACATCGGCAACTATACTGCCGGCAGAGGATGTGTAAAGCTTTGTTGTAACATTACCGTTATCATCATAAATATCATATTCACCAACACCACTTGTAGAATAAGGCTCATTTATCTTTCCCCATTCTTCGATAGTAAGGCGATATTGCTCAAAGTCTTTTTGTGCTTTTTCTCGCTGTTTTCGGCACATTTTTTCGTTATCTGCAGGAGCAAAATATACTCCCTTTACTAAATTATATTTTTTCGAACTACTGCCAATTTTGAAGTATTGGTCATCGGCATAGGCAATCATAATTTCAAACGGCTGCTCAGCTTTTTTATTGCTTTGCACAATAGCATTTGCTCCAAATCCACCGCCGATAAGCACGGCTAATGCCAATGTCGCTGACGCTAATCTTTTAAAGATTAAGCCTGTTCGGCTTTTCTTTTTGTCAATCGTCATATCAAAAATCCTTTCTACCGCTTTGTCGGAGTGACGGATACCTGACATAGCCTCTTTATATAATTTTTTATTACTCATTTATCCATTCATCTCCTAAAAATTTTTTCAAATTTTTTCTCGCTCTATATAGCCTTGTTTTTACTGTTGACGGTTTAATTTTTGCAGCCTTTGATATTTCTTCAATAGGCATATCTTCAAAGTAAAATAAGTGCACAATCAAGCGTTCTTTTTGCGGTAATGACATAACTGCGTTAAATACATCATAGTTTTGAACAGTGTCAAAGGTATATAAATCCTTTGCATCATCTAATGAAACTGAATTTTTTATAAACGGTAGCCTGAAATGGTCTTTACATTTACTTATACAAGTAACAGTAAGCCATTTGTCTATATGCTCATCACCGTTAAATTGCTTATTCGTTTTCCATAATTTTAGAAAAACATCCTGCATAACATCTTCGGCATCATCATGATTTTTCAAATAAGAAAGAGCAATCAAATATATTCTGTTGCTGTTTCTTTTTACAGTCTTAATGTATTCATCATTTGTCATTTCATCACCACCTTGTTGAAAGGTCCTTTCACTTATATAACGATACAGACAAGCAAAAGGTTACATTTTATTATATTTTTTTTTAAAAACATTGTAAATAAAGGTGCTGTAAAAAAACACTTGAAAGAAACAGGTTTTGGGGGTATCATATAAATATAATAACAGAAAGGATTTTTTTGCTATGAACAGCCATGTTGAACAAAGACGGGCGTTTTTGATTGATTTTGCATATGTTGCGCTTATTTTGGCACTTATATATGTTTTTTTCAAATTTTTGTTTTGGATAACCGCTCCGTTTCTTTTGTCGTTTTTCTTTGCGGTTTTGCTTCAAAAACCGCTTCGTTATCTTGATAAAAAAACAAATAAAAAGGCACATGCCTTTTGGTCGATATTTTTGGTTGTTGTTTCAACTGCGGTGGTTATCGTTCCGTTGGTGTTTATTCTGGCAGCTGTGTTTGGCAAAATATCGGATTTTATCAACTATATTGTCGAGCAGTTAAGCGATATTTCTTCGTTTTTGTCAACCGTTGAAAACTGGATTTTGAACACTCTTGAATTCTTACCTAAGGGAATTTATCATTCCGTGTCCGGAACAATCACAAGCTGGTTTGACAAACTTCAACCTAATGCGGCAGAGGGTGCGGCTTCCTCGGCAGGACTTCTTTCAAATTTTGATTTGGGCAGCATCACAAGCAAGCTCTCATCCGGTGTGTCAAATGTATATTCAATTGTAAAAGGCGTTCCTTCAATCCTTATCGGTGTTGTTATCGGCATCGTTGCTTGGGTACTTTTCACAAAAGATTACGATTATATTGTAAGATTTATACAAAGACAGCTTCCTGACGGCAAAAAGAATTTGCTTGTTGAATTCAAACAAGTATTTTCAAAAACAATTTTCACAATGTTCAAGGCTTACGGCATAATTATGTGCATAACCTTCAGCGAATTGTTCCTCGGCTTTTCAATTCTTTCACTTATGGGAATTATGAAAAACAGCTACTTTGCAATTATCGCACTTGTAATCGCCGTGTTTGATATTTTACCTGTTGCGGGATCGGGCGGTATTCTTATTCCGTGGGCATTGTTCTCGCTTATTTACGGCAATTATAAGCAGGCTGTCGGACTTATTATTATGTATATTATTATTACTGTTATCCGTCAGTATATCGAACCGAAAATTGTCGGCACTTCGCTTGGCGTTCATCCTATTGTAACGCTTATGGGTCTTTACTTCGGACTTAAACTTTTCGGATTTATCGGTATGTTCATTGTTCCGCTCACCGTTATGACACTTAAAGCCTTTAATGATGCCGGCAGAATTAATATTTGGAAATCCTCACCGGAAAAGGAAGCCGAGCCTCCGAAAAAAGAAAAGAAAAAGAGATTAAAATCAAAAAGTAAATAACGAAAAAATAACCTCTCCCATTGAATTCGGGAGAGGTTATTACTTTCTGTTTTATTTTTATTTAACCTGCAAAGCCTGGTCAATGAGCTTTTCAAGTGTCTTTGCTTGATTTTTTTCGGTAATTGCACCAACGATTGGCTCGCCTACAATGTTGCCGTTTTTGTCAACAACATATGTTGTCGGGAATGAGAAAATATTTGATGTGAACTTGCCTGCATCGCTGTTTGAATCAAACCAAATGTTCTTGTAGGTTATGCCCTTTTTTGAAAGGATGTCCTTTGCTTCTGAAATCGCTGTCTTGTCGCCGTCAAGTGTGAATGTGTTGATGCCGACAACCTGACCGCCTTTTTTAGCAAGTTTCTTGTTGAGTGCTTCCAATTCAGAAAGTTCGCCGACACAAGGCTTGCAAGTGCTGAACCAGTAGTTAACAACTGTTACATTGCTGTTTGCGAAAAGGTCGCTGCTCTTTACATCGTTGCCGTCAAGGTCTTTGCCGTCAAATGACGGAAAACTTGTTGCGTCACCGCTGTCTGAAACAACGCCTGCGCTGTTTGCAGGTACGCTGTCGCCGTTTGAAGGTGCGTTTGCACATTCAGGATATTTCTGCTCCAAGATTGTGAGCTTGCCCTCAATTTCCTTGATTTGTTCTGCACCGGCAACAAGCTTTTTGTATTCCTCGTCTGTGAATTGGTCTTTTGCACCCTCGATTGTCTTGAGGAGGAAGTCGCCGTAGTTTGTGCCGTCCTCAATCATTGGATTTTCTTTGTTTGAAGCCAAAAATACTTTTTCCCAAAGTTTTTTGTCTGTTGACAAAATTTCGTTTTCTTTTTCCATAAGCTGATTGTAGAGCTTTGAAGCCTCGTCAGCACTGCTCGGCTCTGTTGCCATCAAGGTTGAAATGCTTGAATCTGTTGATTGTTCTTTGTCTTTGTTGTCTTTTGATGTTGAGCAAGCAATAAGGCTGATTGCCAACACAGAAATTAATAATACTACTGTTAAGATTTTTGAAAGCTTTGAAAACTTCATAATTTTTCCTCCGTTATAATTCCTCTTTTGTTTCATTCTTGTTTGTTTTGTTTTCGATTTTTGCGTTTTCGTCTACTGTTTTTCCAAGCAAGCCAAAGCCGTATTGAAAGCTGACTGCTTCGGTAGGACAGGCACTTATGCACTTTCCGCATCTGATACATTCGGTGCTGTTAGGTGTTTTTGTAACATCAACATCCATTTTGCACACCTTTGCACATTTTCCGCACGAAACGCATTTGTGCTCGTCTACCTTCATCCCAAACAGCGAAACTTTGTTGAACAATGAGTAAAATGCACCGAGCGGACAGATCCATTTGCAAAACGGTCTGTAAAACAGCACGCTCAAAACAACTACCGAAATCAACACAACAAGTTTCCACGAAAACAGTTTTCCCAATGCCGAGCGGATACCCTCGTTTACTGCCGACAGCGGCAACGCACCCTCAAGCACACCTTGCGGACATATGTATTTGCAGAAATACGGGTCGCCCATCCCCAAATCATTTACTATGAGCACCGGTAACAAAACAACTGCCAACAGCAGTACTGCATATTTGATATATGTCAGCGGTTTGAGCTTTTTGGTTGAGAGCTTCTTGGTCGGAATTTTGTGCAGTAAATCCTGCAACCAACCGAACGGACACAAAAATCCACAGATGAAGCGTCCGAGCAAAACTCCCAGCAGAATGAGAAATCCTGTTATATAATAGGAAAACTTATATTTTGACGAGCCGACTACCGCCTGAAATGAGCCGATTGGGCAAGCACCCGATGCGGCAGGACAGGAATAGCAGTTCAGACCCGGCACACAAACGGCCTTGCCTTTGCCTTGGTAAATTCCGCCTTTGACGAAATTCGGCAGATGAATGTTTGTGAGCAATGTCGCTCCTGCCTGAATCCATCCACGAAACTTGGCTAATCGGTTAGATGCCGAATGTTTTTTCTTATTATGGTTTTTATTCTTTGTTTTCTTTTTATCCAATTCCTACACACTCCAAACACAGCTTGATTGCCTTGCTGAGCACAGTTTCAACCTCGCCGCGCATCGCTCCGAAACCTAACATAACCGCTCCGGAAGCAAGCAACACAACCTGTGATAAAGCCTTTTTAACTCTGGTCAATTCAATCACTCCTTTCATTTTCTGGTGTCATTGTAGCACATCGGATATAAAATTTTCGTTAAGAACAGAAATTTAACACGAATTTTATGTTTTTGTGCTATAATTATAAATGGAAATACATTTAAAGTAAGGAGAGTTTTTATGCACATTTTAGTTGTTGAGGACGAAAAAACATTGTGCGAAACAATCGCCCGTAGTTTGAAGCGTCTTGCATACAGCGTTGATTGTTGTTATGACGGATTAACCGCAATGCAAATGCTTGCCGATGATAATTTTGATCTTGTTGTGCTTGATTTGAATTTGCCGGGTGCCGACGGTATGACGGTTTTGAGAACACTCAGAAAAACCGACCGTGACACTAAGGTTTTGATTTTGTCTGCCCGCAGTGAAGTTTCCGACAAGGTTGACGGTTTGGATGCCGGGGCAAACGATTATTTGGCAAAGCCGTTTCATTTGGAAGAACTTGCCGCAAGAATTCGCAGTCTTACTCTCAGACAGTTCACTCAAAATGATGTTGTGCTGAGTTGCGGTGATGTTTCGTTTGATACAAAGTCACGCAAGGCTGTTGTCGGCGGTGAAGTTTTGCCGCTCACTCGCAAGGAAACAGGCATACTTGAATATCTTATGGTAAACAGAGGTCGCCCTATAAGCCAGGAAGAACTCATTGAGCATGTGTGGGACAACAGCGTTGATAATTTCAGCAATTCAATAAGGGTACATATTTCCGCTTTAAGAAAAAAACTCCGCACGGCTCTCGGATATGACCCGATTCGCAATCGCATCGGCGAAGGCTATACAATGGAGGAGAAAGAATGAAAAAAATATCTCTTCAATGGCGAATTACTATGATGACTGCAATACTTATTGGTATAACCTGCGTGTCGATGAATATACTTATAGGTTATTCCGGTACGCATTATATGGATTCAATCGGTACGGATATATCTGCTAACAGCGACACCGATAAAGGTGAGCAGGAATATTTTGACCCCAAAAGTTCGGAACTCGGACAAGATGTGACCATTATAGTTGACGGAGCACAGGAATCATTTGTTAACACAAATTGGTGCATTACGGCTGTTGTAACATTGCTTGGCGGCGTGCTTGCATATTTTGTCAGCGGCAGAGCGTTGAAGCCTTTGCACAACTTTACTTCGAGGGTTGAAAATGTTCAGCCTAATAACTTGCCGGATATGAAAATAACCGATGATGTGCCTGTCGAATTCAAGCAGTTCAGCGTTTCTTTTAATCAGATGCTTGACCGACTTAACGAGGGATTTACGGCACAACGGCAGTTTACGGGAAATGCCGCACACGAATTACGCACCCCTCTTGCATTGCTTCAGGCACAGATTGAACTGTTTTCTGTTGAACATTCCGATTTGGATGCGGAAAGTGCCGACTTTCTCAAATTGTTGCAGGAGCAGACAGAGCGTATGTCGCAGGTTACAAAGACTCTGCTTGAAATGAGCGAACTTCGTACCGTGCCTTGCAATGACAGCATTGAACTTGCACCAATGATTGAGGAAATCCTTGCCGATCTTTCTCCTGTTGCCGAAAAGAAAGGCGTTACCCTTGAATGTGACGGCAACGGCACCATGGTGGGCAGTGACACCTTGATTTACCGTTTGATATTTAATCTGACCGAAAATGCAATCAGATATAACCGTCCTGACGGAAAGGTGCGTGTTTCTGTTTCGCAGGAGGATAACAACCTTGTTTTGAGGGTTGCCGACACAGGTTGCGGAATACCCGATAAATATAAAGAAAGCATTTTTCAGCCGTTCTTCCGTGTGGACAAATCTCGCAGCAGAGAAAACGGCGGCGTCGGTCTTGGACTTTCGTTGGTTTGGGAAATTGCCGACATTCACGGCGGCAAAGTACAGGCAGAGGAAAGCACGGAAAACGGAACCGTTATGGCTGTCACTTTTCCGTTGAATAAATAAAACAAGGATAATTAGTCCGAAACAGAATAATATATATGAAAAAAGTGGTTTGAATTCAGTATTTGAGCCACTTTTTTATTAATTTTTCACAAATTGGAAAATAATCCTTGATTATATCATTGTTTTATGCTAATATATGTAAAGTGTTTTTCACAGTAATACAACTGTCCACAGGTGGTGTACACTATGGGAAAAGTTAATTATTTACTTGTAGATATGTCCGTACTGCCTGAGGTGTATGTAAAGGTGATTGAGGCAAAGGGCTATTTGCAGTCGGGAGAAGCGGCAAATGCTTCGCAGGCGGCAAAAATGGCAGGAATATCCCGCTCGGCATACTATAAATATAAGGATAAAATATTTGAGTACAGCGAGCAAGGTGACGATGTCACAACAATCAATGCCAAACTTCAGGACAATGCCGGAGTGCTCGGTTCGGTTATGAATGAGCTTTATTTGGCAGGGGCAAATATTTTGGCGGTTAATCAGAGCATACCTGTAAATAATATTGCAGATGTATCAATTACCGTAAGTTTTGCTCAGTCGGGGCATATGACAGATGAAGTTTTAGAAAAAATAAAATCAGTCGGCGGAGTTAAGTCTGCCGAATCGGTATAGGAGGATAAAATATGAAAGTTGCAGTTATGGGCTACGGAACAGTAGGCTCAGGTGTAGTAGAAGTTATCGAAACTCATGAAAAAAGTATTAAAAACCGCACAGCAGGCGAAATGCTTGAAGTAAGTCATATTCTTGATTTGCGTGATTTTCCGGATGACCCTCATGCGGATTTGTTTACAAAGGATTTCAACGACATTCTCAACGACCCTGAAACAAAGGTGGTTGCCGAAACAATGGGCGGGGTTAATCCTGCATTTGATTTCACAATGAAGCTCCTTGAAGCAGGCAAAAGCGTTGTTACTTCAAACAAGGAACTCGTTGCTCAAAAGGGACTTGAACTTCTTGAAGCAGCCGAAAAGCACGGTGTAAACTATTTGTTTGAGGCAAGCGTAGGCGGCGGTATTCCTATTATCAGACCTATGACACAGTGCCTTGCAGCGAACAATATTGAGGGTGTTGCAGGTATTCTCAACGGCACAACAAACTTTATTCTTACAAAGATGATTGAGGACGGTATGACCTTCGAGGACGCTCTCAAACTTGCACAGGATAACGGCTTTGCCGAAAAAGACCCAACAGCAGATATTGAGGGTTTTGACGCATGCCGCAAGGTTTGTATTCTTGCTTCTCTTGCATTTGGCAAGCATGTATATCCAAATCAGGTAAGAGCAGAGGGTATCACAAAGATTACTCTTGAAGATGTTGAGTATATTTCATCGGCTCACGGTGTAATCAAACTCCTCGGTCAAATCAAGAAGATTGATGACGACAAGATTACTGCATTTGTAAGCCCGGCAGTAGTTTTCCACGGCTCACAGCTTGCAAGTGTAAACGGTGTGTTCAATGCAATTCTTGTTCGTGGCGACGCAGTAGGCGATGTATGTTTCTACGGTGCAGGTGCAGGTAAACTTCCTACCGCTTCGGCTGTTGTTGCAGATATGGTTGATTGTGCCGTTCATGTTAACAGAAGAAAGAACTTCGGCTGGGGTCCGGGTTCGGAAGATTATGTTGTTGATGAAAAGTCTGCACTTGAAATGCCGTTCTATGTAAGAGCAAAGGCAACCGAGAGCGAGGCTGTTGCATTGTTCCACAATGTTAAGTTCCTTACAAGAACAGGTCAGCCGTCAGATGAAGTTGCTTTCATCACCGATTCTATGACCGAAAATGCTCTTGATAAGAAACTTGAAGGCGTAAATGTTATCAACAAGATTAAGGTAACAAATTATTAATTTGTAATTATTTGCGGAGTTATTCCGCTGTTCAGTATATTTTAGGAGGAACATTATGGCACTTATTGTCCAGAAGTTCGGCGGCTCATCGGTAGCGAATGCCGAGCGTGTAATGAATGTTGCAAAAATTGTAACGGATACTTATAAGGCAGGCAACGAGGTTGTGGTAGTTGTTTCCGCTCAGGGCGACACAACAGACGACCTTATTGCAAAAGCACAGGAAATCAATCCAAAGGCAAAAAACAGAGAAATTGACCAGCTCCTTGCAGCAGGCGAGCAAATTTCAATTTCACTTCTTGCAATGGCTATCGAGTCACTCGGATTTCCGGTTATCAGCCTCTTAGGTTGGCAGGCAGGATTTAATACAAATTCGGTATACGGTTCTGCAAGAATTAAGAATATTAAGCCAAACAGATTGCAGGCAGAACTTGCAAGACACAATATCGTTGTAGTTGCAGGCTTCCAGGGTATTAACAGATATGATGACCTTACCACTCTCGGCAGAGGCGGTTCGGATACATCCGCTGTTGCCATTGCGGCTGCACTTCATGCAGATAAATGTCAAATCTTTACCGATGTTGAGGGCGTTTACACAGCAGACCCGAGAAAGGTTGAAAATGCCCGTAAACTCAAGGAAATTACTTATGACGAAATGCTTGAACTTGCAACATTGGGTGCACAGGTTCTCAATAACCGTTCGGTAGAAATGGCAAAAAAATATTCCGTAGAACTCGAAGTTCTTTCATCACTTAACCCGATTCCGGGTACCATTGTTAAGGAGGTAGCAAAAATGGAAAAAATGTTAATCAGAGGCGTAACAAAGGATAAGGATGTTGCACTTGTATCGGTTTTGGGTGTTAAGGACAATCCGGGCGTTGCGTTCAATATCTTCTCAAAGCTTTCACAAAAAAATATCAATGTAGATATTATCCTTCAGTCATTCGGCAGAGATAACACAAAGGATATCGTATTCACAGTAAGCAAGGACAACGGCCCTGTTGCTGTTAAACTCCTTGAAGGATCTTCACATCTTCAGGAAGCAAAGATTGTTTGCGATACAAATGTTGCCAAGGTTTCAATCGTAGGCGCAGGTATGGAATCTCATCCGGGTACCGCAACAAAGATGTTCGAGGCTCTTTATGAAAGAGATATCAACATCCGTATGATTTCAACTTCGGAAATCAAAATTTCCGTTATCATTGATGCAGACGATGCAGACAGAGCTGTATCGGCAGTTCACAACGCATTCATTCCAAACGACTGATAATACAGAAAAATATAAGACTGTAACTTACAAATATAAGTTGCAGTCTTTATTTTATTCTTTATTGGAATTAATATGTTTTTTTAAAACAAGATTTATATATTGCGAAAGAGAACGGTCGTCACGTTCCGCTTCGTATTTTAGCTTTTCAAGCAAATCGGCATCTATTGTTATGCTGATTTTTTCTTTTAACGGTTTCATTTTACCACCTCTTATGACATAGTATAACATAAAAGGATAAAAAGTATTGACAAATGCTATCAAATCGTGTATAATATTGTTTGTAATACAAAAGGGGTATAATCGTAAATACAAAAGAGCTGTAAAATAAAATTTTACAGCCCTTTTGTACGAACGATCAGTACTTATTCAAGTGTTTTACAGTCGGATACGTATAGAGTGTTGTCCTTGTTGTCAAAGGTCAGCTTTTCGTCAACTATATACGATTCATCTGAAGAATCGGTGAGATGATATGAAATATAAGCCGTGTTACCGGAAACGGCAACATCATAGGAAACAACATGAGGACTTGAAAAGCCTATGGTGTAGTTCCAGTTTTCGTTATCGTTTATCAGAGCTTTCTGATCTTCGATAAACTTATTTTGCATATCCTCGGTCATAATGTCGTATCGCGGTTTGCCGTCACGGGTTTTTAAGGCATCTGCCCAGATGAGCGCCCGATTCAGTTCATTTTCCGACATCTCATCAGCTGCAATAACGGTTTCAAAACCGCCGTCAGGGTACAGATTCGCGTTTAATATGACCGCAAGGTCGTAAGAAACGTAGGTTCTGTT
>OIYV01000335.1_pt1 | contig 29794 bp, 32 predicted proteins | sample 1588251 | NCBI WGS metagenome assembly OIYV01 (sample SAMN03283282) | human gut metagenome | biome: human-associated habitat; material: feces | host: Homo sapiens | place: Peru | collected 2012
AGCTGATAGAGCTCCAGGAGAATTTTATCAATTAGATATGGAAATGGCTTTTGCAACACAAGAAGATGTGTTTGGAGTAATGGAAAAAGTTATGTATAATACTTTCAAGGAATTTGGAGGAAAAAAGGTAGCAGAATATCCATTTCCAAGAATAGCATATAGAGATGCAATGCTTAAATACGGTACAGATAAACCGGACTTAAGAAATCCACTTATAATTAAAGATGTAACAGATATATTCCAAAATATAGAATTTAATGCATTTAAAGGAAAAATTGTAAGAACAATTACTGTACCAAATGCAATGGAAATTCCAAGAAGATTTTATGATGGAATGGTAGATTTTGCAATAAGTGAATGCGGAGCAAAAGGTTTGGCATGGCTTAAAGTTTTAGAAGATGGAACACTTCAAGGACCTATAGCTAAATTTATAGATGAAGATGCACAAAATAAATTACTTTCTACAACAGATACAAAAGCTGGAGATGCTATTTTCTTTATAGCAGAAGCTCCAAGAATTGTAGATACACTTGCAGGAAGAATAAGAGCAGAACTAGGAAATAGATTAGATTTAATAGAAAAAGATGTATATAAATTCTGCTGGATTGTAGATTTTCCAATGTATGAATTAAATGATGAAGGAAATCTAGATTTTTGTCATAACCCATTTTCAATGCCTCAAGGAGGTTTAGAAGCATTAAATAGCAAAGATCCATTAGAAATATTAGCATATCAATATGACATAGTATGTAATGGAATAGAATTATCATCAGGAGCAGTTAGAAATCATGATCCAGAGATTATGATAAAAGCATTTGAAATAGCAGGATATGACAAACAAACAATAGAAAATAAATTCCCAGCTTTATTTAATGCTTTCCATTATGGTGCACCACCACATGCAGGTATAGCACCTGGTATAGATAGAATGATAATGTTGATGCAAGATGAACCAAGTATTCGTGAAGTTATAGCATTTCCTATGAACAGTAAAGCACAAGATTTATTAATGGGAGCACCAGGAGAGGTAACAGAAGAACAATTAAGAGATGTTCATATAAAAATAAGAGAAAGTAAAAAATAATAGTGTAATAAATAGTCAAGCTTTTCATATAATTTATAAATTAATATGAAAGGCTTGATTTTTTATGGAAAGTGTTATTTATCTAAAATTAATAAAAAATGAAGAAGATATATTTGCTGAAGATTCTAAATTACCTAGTTTATTAAAGAAGATAATATTAAAATATAAGTTGATTTTCAAAATAGCTACAATAGTTAGTACTAATAATTATAATATTATGATATTACCATTTAGAAGAATAGATGAAAATAAAATAGAAAAATATTTAAGAAAACAAATAAAGAATAGTAAAATAAATAATACTACAAAATTAGTATTAGAAAATAATTTAAAAACAAAAACTGTAGTTAAGCTACTTGAAGATAATGGCATATATTATCTTAAAGGAGAACTAATAAAGAAAATATTACTGCCAGAGGCATTAAAATATATAAATAAATTACAAAAGAAAGAGCTATTAAAAAGAGAAGTTACTATTTTAGTAAATGATAATAATAAGTTAAATAATTGGGTTATAAAATACATAGCACAAAATAGCAAAATTACTAAAATTGTAAGCAATAAAATATATAAGTTTAAAGAATTAGAAAATGAACTATATGAAAATCATGGAATAGCAGTGCAATTTTCAAATAGTTATCAAAAAAGTTTAGCAAAATCTGATATAATAATAAATTTAGATTTTACACAATTTGAACTAAATGAGTATGTAATAAATAATAAAGCAATTATAATTAATTGCAGTGATAGAGTTATAAAAGCAATTTCAAAACTTTTTAATGGAATAATAATAAATTCTTATAGAATAAAATTTCCAAAAGAAATAAACAATATATTTGAAAATTCCAAATTGTTAAATGAATATGAAAATATAATATTGTATGAAAGTATTATAAATTGGCACAATATTAATTGTGCTGAAATTAGAGAAAAAATAGATAAAGACAAAATAATTATTTCAAAATTAATAGGAATTAATGGGGCAATCAACAAAATAGAATTTAGATAAAAAGTATTGACAAAAAATAAAATTCGAGTTAATATATAAGTCAATCTTAAAAAATCTGATAGGAGATGACAAAAATGGATGAAAAAGAAATACTTTTAACCCAAGAAGGATATGACAAATTAGAAAGTGAATTAGAATATTTAAAAACTGAAGAAAGAGCCGAAATTGCAGAAAGAATTAGAGTAGCATTAGGTTTTGGAGATTTATCAGAAAACTCAGAATATGACGAAGCTAAAAACGCTCAAGCAGCAAATGAAACAAAAATTGCAGATTTAGAAAATAAAATAAGACATGCAAGAATTATAGATGAATCAGAAATAGATACAAAAACAGTACAAATAGGTAATAAAGTAAAAGTACATGATTTAGAATTTGATGAAGATATTGAATATACAATAGTAGGTTCTACAGAAGTAGATTTAGCAAGCAATAAAATATCTAATGAATCACCAATAGGTGCAGCTTTATTAGGTGCTAAGAAAAATCAAACAGTAGAAGCAAATACACCAGGGGGAATTATTAAATTCAAAATATTATCAATTACTAAATAATTTTATTAATATAGAGAAATAATAAAGAAAGGTTAATTTTAAATTTATCTTTCTTTTTTATTTTACAAAAAAGTATTGAAAAAAAGGAATTGTTGGGGTAAAATTTAAAATGTTATGATGGAGTAGAATAATGATTACATTAAAAGATATCCAGAATAATAAAGAAGTACTTGCTTTATTAAAAGGTTCGCAAAAGCAATTAAATGAATTAGGTTATACAGAGCATTCTATAAGGCATGTTTCAATAGTTTCTAAAAGAGCAGGCGAAATTTTAGAAAAACTAGGTTACAATAAGGAAAGAGTAGAATTAGCTAAAATAGCAGGTTATTTACATGATATTGGTAATAGCGTAAACAGAATAGATCATGCTCAATCAGGCGCATTACTAGCTTATAGCATATTAAAAGATATAGGCTTAGAAACAGAAAAATGTATTGAAATAATGACTGCTATAGGAAACCATGATGAAGAAACAGGAGAACCAGTAAGCGATATTTCGGCAGCTTTAATATTAGCAGACAAGTCAGATGTTCATAGAAATAGAGTAGTAAATCCAAATGCAACTAAGTTTCATATACATGATAGAGTAAATTATGCTGTAACAGAATCTAATTTGAATTTAAATAAAAAAAGTAGAATTATTACATTAGATATTCAAATAGATACCAAAATCTGCCCAGTATTAGACTACTTTGAAATATTTTTAAAAAGAACAATGATGAGCAAATATGCAGCTAAATATTTAAAACTATGGTTTGAACTTGTTATTAATGGAACAAGATTATTATAAAAATGGGAGGAATAATATTGAAAACAACAAAAAAAAGATTAAAACTAGCATTATTAATTTTGATTTGTATAGCAATTATTTTGGTAGGTTTTTTGGGAATATATGTAAAAGATAAAAACAAATATTCAAACAAAATACCTAATTATCAATTAGCAACAGATTTAAAAGGAACAACAGTATTAGAACTAGATGTAGATACTTCAACAAATACAAATTACTATGATTCAGAAGGAAAAAAAGTTGATTCTTCTGAAGTAACAGATGAGAATAAAAGTAATTATACTGAAAAAGAAGAAAAAGTAAATTTAGATGAGAATCTAACTAAAGATAATTATGAAAAAACTTTAAATATATTAAAAGAAAGATTAAAATTCTTAAAAGTAGATCAATATAGTTTAGATTTAGATACCAAAACAGGAAAAATTGTTTTAAACTTTGCAGATGAATATCCAGATGATGTAAAGTCTATTTTGCCAATGGAAGGAAAGCTTGAATTAATAGATTCAAACACAAAAGATGTTTTAATAGAAAATTCTAGTATAAAATCATTAGAAACTACATATGCATCAACAGACGATGGATACACGGTATACTTAAACCTAAAATTAAGCAAAGAAGGAATAGACAAAATTAATGGCATAGATGGATACAAAACCACAACAGACGATAATGGGGAAGTATCAACAAACAAGTTTAAAGTACAATTTGATACAGACGAAATAGCAGAAGTATCTTATGATAATATGGAATTAATAGGAAAAACATTAAGAGTTACATTAGCAAGCAATATAACATCAAATTCAACATTTACTTCAAAAATGAATACTGCTACTGTAGTTTCTAAATTAACTACAATAGGAAAAACACCATTAGTATATAAAATTACAGCAGAAGAATATTTAAAAACAAATGTAGATACTAAAGTGGTTTATGGAGCATTAATTGTAACAGCAGTATTATTAGTTGCTACATTTATTACATGGATCATTAAATATAAGATGAACGGATTACTAGCTGTAATAGGAACTCTTACCAATATATCTTTAATGACAATCGTAATTAGATATACTAATATAGAAATATCATTAAACTCATTATCAGCAATTATAGGATTATTTGTAGTAAACACATATTTAGTAAGTAATATACTAAAACATATTAAAAATGAAGAAAAAACATTTGCAGAAAATATACAACATGCATATTTAAAATCAATAGATGTATTAATAATAAGTTTATTAATGTTTGTTGTATTTGCATTTAGTAAGATGACAGTAATCAATTCTATGGGATTATTATTCTTCTGGGGATGGTTAACAATTGTTCTAGGAAATTTATTATTTACGGTTCCTATGTTATATGTAAAAAGTAGGGAGGTAAGCAAATAATGAAAAAAATAACAGAAAACAAAAAAATATTGATTATTGCAATATTAATTATAATAGTAGCAGGTATAATATTTTTAGCAGTTAAAGGATTTAACAAAGGTATTATTTATGACTCTGCAACAAGAATAGAATGCTATATACCATCAGGATATGAAAAAGCAGATATAGAAAAGATTACAAATGAAACTTTTAGTAATAAAAATGTAACAGTGCAAGACATTGAAAAGTTAAACCAAATAGTTTCAATAAAAATAAAAGATTATAGTGAAGAAGAGTTAGAAAACTTTAAAACAAAAATTTCTGAAAAATATGAAATAGACAAAGACAAATTAGAAATATATGAAATAAAAATACCTACAACTAGAATTAGTACAATAGTAAAACCTTATGTATTACCAGTAAGTATTGTAACAGTGTTATCTTTAGTTTATATTGCATTAAGAAATATAAAAAGTAAAGAGGCTGTAAAGAAAGTTATAAAAGTTGCATTAACATTAGTATTAGTAGCTGGTATATACTTTAGTATATTAGTAATAGCTCAAATACCAATTAATGAATATACAATGCCAATAGCTTTAATGTTATATGTGCTAACTTTATTAATTGAAGTAATAAAACTAAATAAAGAATAATAAAATAAAGCGGAATTTATTCCGCTTTATTTTATTATATCGTTTTATTTTTTTTTAATTCAACAACAGTTACTCCCATTTCACCTTCACCAAATGTACCATTTCTAAAACTTTTAACATAAGGATTATTTTTTAAGAAAGTATGAATACCAGCACGAAGTTTTCCTGTACCTTTGCCATGTACAATTCTAATTGTTTCTAAGCTACTTAAAGAACAACTATCTAAGTATTTATCTATTAAGTATATTGCTTGATCAACATTTAAACCAATAACATTAATTTCATTTGAAATACTTTTTTGAGTCAAATGTAATGTAGAAGAGGTATTAGTTTTCTTAATATTTTTAGGTTTAGATAAATCTAATTCTAGGTTATTAATATCTACATTTAATTTGGTATTTTCAACCTGAACTTGAACTTTTCCATTTTTTACATTGCCTATAATAATACCACTTTTATTTAAATTAGTAATAATAACTTTTATTCCTTTTGGTAAATCAGAACTTGTTAAAGTACCAGTAGATATTTCTTTATCTGAAGAATTTATATTTCGTAGAGATGTATTTAAATCATTTCTTAAATTATTTAAATCTTTAATCTTAGAAGAAGTATCTGTACCTAAAATATCATTCATTTGTCTTATAATTTTTGTAGAATCATCTTTAGCTTTTAATAATATATCTCTTGCTTCAATTTTTGCGTTTTCAATAATTTCTTTTTCTTTATCCTTAACATCTTTATTATCTTTTTGAAGTTCTAATTTTAACTTTTCTATTTCAAGTGTATCAGAATCTATTTTTTCTTTTTGCTTTTCAATTTCTGACTTAGTATCATATATATTTTTTAAAATATCTTCTGTTTTTATGTCATTAGAATCAACTAAAGAAATAGCTCTATCTAATATTTTCTTATTAAGTCCTAATTTTTGAGAAATAGCAAAAGCATTACTTTTGCCAGGTATTCCTAATATTATGTGATAAGTTGGCTTTAGATTTTCAACATCAAACTCAGCACTAGCATTAATATATCCATCGTGTGTTAGGGCATAATTCTTAATTTCTTGATAATGAGTAGTGGATATACAAAGAGCCCCTAAGTTGTGAAAAAATTCTAAAATACTAATAGCTAAACTACTTCCTTCAATAGGATCTGTACCAGAACCTAATTCATCTACTAATATTAAGCTTTGACAAGTTGCATGATTTGTTATATTTATTATTGTTTTTATATGAGATGAAAAAGTACTTAAAGATTCTGAAATACTTTGATTATCACCAATATCAGCAAAAATATTATCAAAAATAAAAATACTACTATTTTCATTAGAGGGAATCATAATACCGCTATAAGCCATTAAATGTAATAAGCCAATTGTTTTTAAACTTACAGTTTTACCTCCAGTGTTAGGTCCTGTAATTACTAATGTAGAATAGGTAGTTCCTAAAGATAAATCTATTGGAACTACAATATTTTTATCTATTAATGGATGTCTTGCTTTTATTAAGTTAAATTCTTTCTTTTCATTAATTTTAGGAAGAATACCGTTAATACTAATAGAATATTTAGCTTTTGCAAATATAAAGTCAACTCTTCCTAGAAGTCTAACATTATTTTCTAATTCATTAATAATAAGTGAAAATTTAGTAGAAATGTTAGAGAGAATTTTTTCTATTTCTATATTTTCTTTTATTTTTAAAGTACTTATTTCGTTGTTCATATTAAACACAATAGTAGGTTCTATAAAAACGGTAGAACCACTTGAAGATATGTCATGTATAAGTCCATTTATATTGTTTCTATATTCATCTTTTACAGGTATTACATATCTATTATCTCTAATAGTTATAATAGGGTCCATAAGATATTTTGAGTATGTAGGAGAATGTATAAAATGATTTAATTTATCTTTTATATTTTGCTCTAATGTTTTTTGTGCTCTTCTTATAGAATACAAAGTGTCAGAAGCTCTATCATCAATAGTATTTTCATCAATTATTTTAGAAAATACTTCTCTTTCTAAATTTAAATTTATATATAAATTATTAAATAGAGGCTTTAATATATTAAAATCAAAATTTATACTTTTAGATAATTCATCAAAAAATGAATATAATTCACGAGACATTTTTAATACAGATGTTAAATCCAAAATTTCTTTTGGAGATAATATATTCTGGCTATCCAACTTTTTCAAATGAACAGAAATATCATTAAATTCCCCAATAGGTGGAGCACCATATTTATTTATAATATCAACAGCTTGATTAGTTTGAAGTAATCTATTAGATACTTCTGCAGAATTAAAAGATGGTTGTAATTCGCTAATTAATTTTTTTCCAATATAAGTTTTACTGAAACTTGATAATATATCTAATATTTTATTATATTCTAAAATTTCTAAAGTACTATTATTCATTTTTTTGTCCTTTCAATATTTTAAACACTATTATTATACTATGTTTCAGCAATTATATCAACCTAATTATAAAAAGCAAATAATATAATAAAATATATTGCAAATTACTAAATATTTGTATAAAATATATCTAAATAAAAGATTGGAGAAAAAAATGTCACAAATAATAGATGGAAAAAATTTAGCAAAAAATATTAGAGAAAGTTTAAAAGACGAAGTAAAAGAATTGAAGAATGCGGAAATTTATCCTAAGCTTGCAGTTATAATGGTAGGGGATGATAAAGCATCAAAGGTATATGTTAAAAATAAAAGCAAAGCATGTGAAGATGTTGGAATAGCATACGAAGAATACTTATTACCAGCAAGTACAAAAACGCAAGAACTATTAGAACTAATAGAAAAATTAAACAATGACGAAACAATACATGGAATATTGGTACAAAGTCCATTACCAAATGGATTAGATGCTAATGAAGCATTTAGAACAATTTCACCTAAAAAAGATGTAGATGGATTTCATCCAATAAATGTTGGAAAATTAAGTTTAAACCAAGATTGTTTTATATCATGCACACCATATGGAATTATAAAAATGTTAGAAAGTTATAATATACCAATAGAAGGTGCGAATGCTGTTATTATAGGAAGAAGTAATATAGTTGGAAAGCCATTGGCCAAGTGTTTATTAAATAAAAATGCAACAGTAACAGTATGTCATTCTAAAACAAAAAACTTAAAAGAAATAACTAAAAATGCAGATATATTAATAGCAGCAATAGGAAAGCCTAAGTTTGTAACAGAAGATATGGTAAAAAACGGTGCTACTGTTATAGATGTTGGAATAAATAGAACTGATGATGGCAAATTAGTGGGGGATACGGATTTTGAAAATATAAAAGAAAAGGTACAATGTATAACACCAGTACCAGGCGGAGTAGGACCAATGACAATAGCAATGCTTATGTATAATGTAGTAAAAGCTGCAAAGCAACAATAAAGAAATAATTAAAATGGGAGCGAGAATATCGTTCCCTTTTATTATATAGTAGAAAATTTCTCATTTCCTACTATATAAAAAAGCCAAAAGATAGGAGATAATCAAAATAATGAAATATAAAGTTATAAAAATAAATATAGATAGTAAATATTATCCAGAAAGATTAAAAAACATAGCTTGTCCACCAAAGCAACTATATTGTTTGGGCAATTTAAAACTTTTAAACTGTAATAATACTATTGGAATTATTGGGTCAAGAAACTGTAGTAAGTATGGAGAAAAAGTATCAAAAGCTTTTGGCTTTAATTTAGCAAAACAAGATTTGTGTGTAATAAGTGGACTTGCTAAAGGGATAGATTCTTTTTCACATATAGGAGCTTTAAATGCAAATGGGAAAACAATAGCAGTACTAGGAAGCGGATTAGATAATATTTACCCAAAGGAAAATATTTACTTGTTTAATAGTATTATTAATAATGACGGGTTAATAATAAGCGAATATCAATTAGGAACTAAGCCATTAAAACAAAACTTTCCAGCAAGAAATAGAATTATAAGTGGTCTAAGTGATAGTATTCTTGTGGTAGAGGCAAGGGAAAATAGTGGTACTAATATAACCGTTGATTTTGCATTAGAACAAGGAAAAGATGTATTTGTTATTCCAGGAAATATATATTCAAAAACAAGTAATGGTACTAATTTTTTAATAAAAGAAGGGGCAATTCCAGTCACCAACTATGAAGATATATTGAATTATAGAAGATAAATTTTAATAAAGAATTAATTAATAATATGAATGAGTGTGGACGAATTTACTTGCTCACCAATTACAAAGAAAAATTATTTTTGGCTAAATGCTTGACAATTGTGATGTTTGGGTATTATAATATAAAAGCATAAGAAATAACTAGAGAGTGGGAACAAATCCCACTCTCTAATACATATAGGAGGAATTTGATTGTCTAAAATAGAAGAAAAAGTTGAAAGCTTATTATCAAGTGTTATTAATCAATTGGGTTATGAGCTTTATGATGTAGAGTATGCAAAAGAAGGAAAAGATTACTTTTTAAGAATATTTATTGATAAGCCAGAAGGAATAGATTTAAACGACTGCGAAAAAGTAAATAATGCAATTAATGAACTTTTAGATGAAGCAGATTATATAAAAGAACAATATTTTTTAGAAGTTTCTTCACCAGGAATAGAAAGAATCCTTAGAAAAGATAAGCATCTAAAAGATAATATTGGAAGTATGGTTGAACTAAAGCTTTTTAAATCAATTAATAAAGAAAAGAATCTTGTGGGATATTTAAAATCTTACGATGAAAATTTTATAACTATAGAAAAAGACAATAAAGAAATACAAGTAGAAAGAAAAAATATTTCTGTAATAAAAACAGTATATGAATGGTAAAAGTTATTTATTAAATTTAAAATTATATAAACTCACTAAGTAAAAAAGCAGAGTGAGGAGAGGAGGAAGATAAAATGAAAGAAGCAATAGATAATAAAGAATTAGTAATTGCTTTAGAAGAATTAGAAAAAGAGAAAGGTATAAAAAAGGATTATATTATAGAATCAATAGAAACTGCACTACTTACAGCATATAAAAGAAACTTTGATTCAGCAGAAAATGTTAAGGTAATAATGGACCCAGTAACAGGAGCTGCTCACTTATATGCAGTAAAGGAAGTAGTTGAAAAAGTAGAAGATTCTAATCTTCAGATAGTATTAGAAGAAGCTAAAAAAATAGATAAAAAAGCAAAAGTTGGGGAAACAGTAGATATAGAGTTAGCACCTAAAAACTTTGGAAGAATAGCAGCTCAAACAGCAAAACAAGTAATTATACAAAAACTAAGAGAAGCAGAAAGAGATGTATTATATACAGAATTTAACGATAGAAAAGGTGAAATCGTTTCAGGAATTATTCAAAAAGCAGATGGTGGAGTTGTAGTTTTAGATTTAGGAAAACTTGAAGGAATAATGCCTTTAAAAGAACAAATTCCAACAGAAACATATAGAGTAAATGATAAAATAAGAGGTTATGTTTCAGATGTTGTAAGAGGAGCTAAGGGCAATCCACAAGTAATTGTATCTAGAGCAGCAAATGATTTTGTAAGAAAATTGTTCGAATTTGAAATACCAGAAATTTATGAAGGTTTAATAGAAATAAAAAGTGTTTCAAGAGACCCAGGTAATAGATGTAAAGTGGCAGTATATGCAACTAACCCAGATATAGACCCTGTTGGTTCTTGTGTAGGACAAAAGGGAATAAGAATTCAAAATATTATAAACGAATTACATGGTGAAAAAATAGATGTTATAGAATGGAATGAAGATCCTTCAATATTTATTTCAGCAGCTTTATTACCAGCACAAGTTATGGCTGTAGATATTAAAGATGAAGAAAAATTTGCACAAGTAATTGTTCCAGATGATCAATTATCACTAGCAATAGGAAAATCTGGTCAAAATGCTAGACTTGCAGCAAAACTTACAAATTGGAAAATTGATATAAAATCAGAAAGTCAATTCAGAGAAATGCTAGAAAAAATGCAAGATACTGAAGAAACTGAACAAGTAGAGGAATAATAAAATTAATTATACACTATAATTAAAGGAGGAATACTTTGAAAAAGATACCTTTAAGAACATGTATGGGTTGTAATGAGAAAAAAACTAAAAAAGAATTAATTAGAATTGTAAAAGATAAAGAAGGCAATATATGTGTAGATAAAACAGGAAAAAAAGAAGGCAGGGGAGCATACATTTGTGACAATATTAATTGCTTAGAAAAGGTAATTAAAACTAAAAGATTAGAAAAGGTTTTAGATACCAAAATTTCAGAAGAAATTTATAATAATCTAAGGAGTGTCATAGATGATAAGTAAAAAGGAAAAAGTGTATGGTTTATTAGGATTATCTATGAAAGCGGGAAAAGTTGTGTTTGGAACAGAGAGCTGTATAGATATGATTAATAAAAGAAAAATAAAATTATTAATCTTAGCTGAAGATTCTTCGGAAAGAACTATTAATAATTTTAAGCAAAAAGCACAAGATAATGAGTTGCCAGTATATATTTTTGGAAATAAGTTTGAATTAAGTAAGGCAATAGGAAAAGAAAATAAGACTGTTTTAGGAATTAAAGATAAAAACTTAGCGGAAGCTATAAAAAAAATATTAGATGGGGGTGATGTTATTGGGTAAATTAAAAGTTCATGAATTAGCAAAAGAATTAGGAAAAACGAGCAAAGATATTATCGCAATAGCACAAAGCTTAGGAGCAAAAGTAAACACACACATGAGTTCATTAGAAGATGATATGGTTTTAAAAATAAAAAATAAAATAAAGGGAGAAAAAACTACGGATACTAAAAATAATAAAAAAGAAGAAGCAAAAGAAGTAAAAAAAGAGAAAAATGAAAGTCCAGTAATTATTAGAAGACAAGTTATTATATCTGATGAGGAAATAAAAAAACAAGAGGAAGCAGAAAAAAAGAAAAAGCAAGAACAACAAAGAAATAGTCAAGTCGGTTTTGTAGAAAGAAATAGAAATAAAGACTATAACATTGTATATAGAAATAAACCAACTAAACCTATGACTGTTAGTGAATTATTTGGATTGAAAGACAATAAAAAAGAAGAAAAGAAAGAAGTTGTGGAAAAAGAAGAGAAGGTTTCTGCAGAGCCAACAGTTAAAGAAGAAGTAAAAAAAGAACCACAAGTACAATCTAATAATAGACCAAATAATAATTACGAAAATAGAAATAATAATCAATATATGAACAACAGAAATAATCAATATAATAATAGAAACAATAATATGAACAGAGCAAACAACAATAATCAATATAATAACAATAGAAATAACAATAATTATCAAAGAAATAATAATAACAATAATGGTCGTCCTACATTTAATAATAGAAATAATAATAATTATCATAAAAGGCCACTTGATGAAAAGGGTATAGAGAAAAATATTAAAAATATAATGTCAAGTGATATAATAGAAAAAGATAGTGTTAGAGATTATAATAATAAAAATGCTAATAAACAAAAAAATAATAATAGATATGATGAAAATAAGGCAAAGAAACCAAATAAAAATAGAAGAAATGTTTCAGAGTTTGATGAAGATAAATTAAAAAGCTTAAAACAAGAAAGAAGCTTGTCTAATATGTTTAATGATCAAGAAGGTGGAATGCTTGATTATTATGATTTAACTACTGCAAGAGGAAGAAAAAATAAAAGAAGAATTAATAAAAATGATGAAGAAAGAACAAAACAAAAAATATTCCAATTAACAGAAATAACAATTCCTGAAACTATTTCTGTTAAAGATTTTGCAGCAGAAATTAAGAAAACTAGTGGAGAAGTTATTAAAAAATTATTGGGCTATGGAATTATGGCAACAATAAATAATGATATTGATTTCGATACAGCATTTTTAATTGCTGAAGAGTTTGGAATTAAAGCTATAAAGAAAGAAACTGTAACAGAAGAAGATATATTATTTGATGAAAGCGAAGATTCAGCAGAAGAATTAGAAGCAAGACCACCAGTAATAGTTGTAATGGGGCATGTCGATCATGGTAAAACATCATTACTAGATGCTATTAGAAGCACAAATGTAATAGAAGGAGAAGCAGGAGGAATTACACAGCATATAGGTGCATCACAAGTAGAAGTAAATGGAAGAATGATTACTTTCTTAGATACACCTGGACATGAAGCATTTACAAGCATGAGGGCCAGAGGAGCTCAAGTTACAGATATTGCAATACTTGTAGTAGCAGCAAACGATGGTGTAAAACCACAAACAGTGGAAGCTATCAATCATGCTAAAGCAGCAGGAATACCAATAATAGTAGCAGTAAATAAAATAGATCTTGAAGGTGCTAATGTAGAAAAAGTTAAAGAAGAATTAACAAAATATGAATTAGTACCAGAAGAATGGGGAGGAGATACAATATTTGTTCCAATATCTGCTAAAAAGAAAATAAATATAGATACTTTACTAGAAATGGTATTATTAGTAGCAGATATGAAAGAATTAAAAGCTAATCCAAACAAACAATCTAAAGGTGTTGTAATAGAAGCTAAATTGGATAAAACAAGAGGACCAGTAGCAACAATGCTTGTACAAAGAGGAACATTAGATGTTGGAGATACAATTGTTGTTGGATCTGTTATTGGTAGAATAAGAGCTATGACAAACTTTAAAGGTAAAAAGGTTAAAAAAGCAGGACCTTCTATGCCAGTTGAGATTGTAGGACTAACAGAAGTTCCAGTTGCTGGAGAAACTTTCTATGAAGTCGAAGATGAAAAAACAGCAAAACATTTAATAGAAAGAAGAAAACGCCAAGAAAGAGAAAAATCTATTAATAGTACAGCAAAGGTTTCTCTAAATGATTTATTTAATCAAATAGAAAAAGGAAAATTAAAAGAATTAAATATTATAGTAAAAGCAGATGTACAAGGTAGTGTTGAAGCTGTAAAACAAAGCTTAGAAAAATTATCTAATGATCAAGTTCAAGTAAAAGTAATTCATGCTAATGTTGGTGGGGTTACAGAAACAGATGTAACACTTGCCAAAGTTTCAAATGCAATTATAATAGCATTCAATGTAAGACCAGAGCCATTAGCAAGAGATATGGCAGATAAAGAAGAAGTTGAAATAAAACAATATTCAGTTATTTATCATGCTATAGAAGATATAGAAGCTGCAATGAAGGGAATGTTAGATCCAGAATTTGAAGAAAAAGTTATTGGAAATGCAGAAATAAGACAAACATTTAAAGTTTCAAATGTTGGAACTATTGCCGGATGCTATGTAACAAATGGAAAAGTTTCAAGAAATGCAGGAATAAGAATAATAAGAGACAATGTTGTTATACATGAAGGAAAACTAATATCATTAAAGAGATTTAAAGATGATGTAAAAGAAGTAGCAACAGGATATGAATGTGGTATTCAAATAGAAAACTTTAATGACATAAAAGAAGGAGATATCTTAGAAGTGTATGTTATGGAGGAAATTAAAAAATAAATAATGAATAATATGCATGTAGGGGCGGAACCCCGTGTCCGCCCACAACCCGTGAGGAATACTTAAATAAAGGAGATAAAAATGCAAAAGAATAATAATAGATTTAATAGAGTTGATGAAGAATTAAAAAAGCAAGTTAGTAGCATTATCATGAATGATATTAAAGATCCAAATTTAACAGGTCTAATAAGTGTAACAAAAGCAAAAGTTACTCCAGATTTAAAATATGCAAAGGTATATGTTAGCATTTTAAATGCAAAAAATGTAAAACAAGATTTAGCAATATTAAAGAAAACTTCTGGTTTAACAAGAAGCTTATTAGCTAAAAGAATGAATTTAAGAATTACACCAGAAATTATATTTGAACTAGATGATTCAATGGAATATGGAGCAAAAATAGATTCAATATTAAAAGATATTATGAAAGATATTAAAGAATAATATGTTAGGAGACTAATAAAATGACTATTGATAATATAAAAGAAGAAATTAATAAAGCAAATGATATAGTAATATTAACTCACGAAACTCCGGATGGTGATGCTATAGGTAGTGCACTTGCAATGTATTTAGCATTGAAAAAAATTAACAAAAATGTAGATGTAATTATTCCAGAATATCCAAAAACATTTGAATTTTTACCAGGTGCAAACGAAATAAAAAATGAAGGAAAGAAAACACCATATGATTTAGCTATTTCTGTTGATGTGACAGGAATAAAAAGATTAAATGGGTTTGGAAGTTATTTTGAAAATGCAAATAGCAAAATACAAATAGATCATCATGAAGCTAATGATATGTTTGCAGATTTTAATTTTGTAAATCCAGCTTCACCAGCTTGCGCACAGATATTAATATTGGTAATTGAACAATTAGGTATAGAGATAGATAAAGAAATAGGAACTTGTTTACTTACTGGAATCATTACAGATACAGGAGGATTTAAATACGAAGGAGTAACAGCAGAAACTTTTGAATTTGCATCATGGCTATTAACCAAAGGTGTAGATGTATCTGATATTTATAAAAGAGTTCTTCAAATGAATACTAGAGCAAATTTTGAGCTAAGAAAAATAATTATAGATAGAATGGAATTTCTATTTGATAATAAAATAACTTTTACATATATAACACTTGATGATATGAAAAAGGCAAATGCAGCAAGTGGAGATCATGAAGGATTAGTAGAAGTTGGAAGAGATATAGAAGGAGTAGCAGTTTCTATATTCTTAAGAGAAATTGATGGTGGATTTAAAGTATCATTACGCTCAAATAATGATATTAATGTTTCTGATGTTGCAATTAATTTTAATGGTGGAGGACATAGAAGAGCAGCTGGTTGCAATATAATGGAAAACTTTGAATTAGCAAAACAAAAAATAATTAAAGCAGTAGAAACTGAAATAAAAAGAAGTTAAATATTATTTAACTTCTTTTTATTTCGAAAGATTTATTTTTCAAATAGTTTAATATCCCAGAATCTGTTTTAAAATTAAAACAAATTTTGTATGCACATAATTCTTGAGTTTTTTTCTTAAACTTTTTATTTATTGTATTATTTCCATATTTTCCATCACCTAAAATAGGATGACCTATAAAAGCAAGGTGAGCTCTTATTTGATGTGTTTTTCCAGTATGCAATTCTACTTCTAAAGTTGAAAGATTATTATCTAAGTCCTCATGTAAAACTTTATAGGAAGTAATAATTTTTTGATATCCTTTTTTAGGAGAAGAGCTAATATATACAATAGCCTTTTTACTATCTTTAAACAAATAATCTTCTAAAACAGCTTCCTTTTTATCTAGTATGCCGATTACAGTACACTTATAAATTTTTGTGATTTCTTTAGCAGAAAATTTTGAATTTAATATTTCTAAGCTAGCTTGGTTTTTAGCAAATATAATTAATCCTGAAGTATTTCTATCTAATCTATGACATGGATATGGAAATTCTGCTTCTAGGTTTGTATATTTTTGTTGTAAAAGATATGTAATGCAATTATGAGAATTATTAATAACTTCAATATCTTTTGGCTTATTCAAAATAATTATATTTTCATCTTCATAAACCATATCAAAATTAACTGTTTTGTATAAGTATGAATCACTAATATAAACGGAAATAATATCTCCAGTAAAAACATTTATATTATCATTTATTCTTTTATTATTTATTTTAATATCTTTTTGTTTTAATGCTTTAAATACTAAAGAAGAAGTAAGTCCGTTAAATGTATCTAAAAGAACAGTATGTATTTTTTTATTATTATATTTTTTATCAATACTAAATTCAACCATGAATATATTATACAAAAAATATTACAAAAAAACAAGAAATGTTATATATATTTAGTTCTATTAATAAAATGTATACATATAGTTTAATGGGAGGAATATTTATGAATGAGAATTCAATGAATAATTTTTTAGAAGAAAGAGAAGAGAAAAAGTATTTTAATATTGTAAAGGGAATAGGAGTAGCTTTTATTATTACTCTTTTAGGAATTTTTGTATTTTCATTGCTTTTAACATATACTAAAATTTCTGAAAATACAATTTCGCCTGTAATTATAATAATTTCTGCTATTAGTATACTTATAGGAGCTAATATAAGTACAAGAAATTTAAGCAAAAATGGAATGTTAAATGGTGCGCTAATAGGAGGAATATATATATTGCTAATATATCTTATATCTAGTATTATAAATTCTCAGTTTTCACTTAATATATATTCAGTTTTTATGATAATATTTGGAATTATAGCAGGTTTGATTGGTGGAATATTAGGAATAAACTCTTAAAAGTTATTTACATAAAGTCTAAAATGTGATATAATATTTTTACATTATGCGAGGAGGTCAGGCGCATTGTGTAAATAAAACTGAATTCAATAAGGGAAAATTCTGAAGGCAACTGAAAGGGTATAACGAAAATTTAATATTACCGCTTACAAAAAAAGTTAAGCAAACCTACTCTCAATATTCTCTTATCTTATTTGGTCTTCCGATTTTTTCATTCGAATTAATCGGAAGTTTTTTTTATATAGTAGGAAATGAGAAATTTCCTACTATATAAAAAATGCCAATAATTTATATTGGCATTTTTTTCTTTTATTTTATATGTTTATTTTTTTGAATCATCTTTCATTACTTCTTTAATAGCACCTAAACTACTTAAAGCAGATGTAGCTTCAAAAGGAATAAATACTTTATTTGCTTCACCATCAGCTACTTCTTTTAATGCTTCTAAAGATTTTAATTGAATTATTTTATCATCAGGTTTTGCAGTTTTTAATGCACCATAAACCATTTCAATTTCTTTAGCTTTAGCTTCTGCAACTTTCTTTATAGCTTCAGCTTCACCGGCAGCCTTTCTTATTCTAGATTCTTTATCTGCTTCAGCTTCTAAAATTGCAGCTTCTTTTTGACCTTCTGCGATTGTTATTGCTGATTGTCTTTCACCTTCAGCTTGTAAAATTAATGCTCTTTTATTTCTTTCAGCATTCATTTGTTTTTCCATGGCATCACGGATATCTGCAGGTGGAGTAATATCTTTAATTTCTACTCTATCAACTTTACAACCCCATTGATCAGTAGCTTCATCTAATATAACTCTCAATTTATCATTAATAGCATCTCTTGAACTAAATGTTTGGTCTAAGTCCATTTTACCAACAATATCACGAATTGTTGTGATTGCTAAATATTCAATACCTTTTTTCAATGATTGAATTTCATATACAGCTTTTGCTGGGTCAGTAATTTTGTAGAAAACAACAGTATCTATTGTAATTGTAACATTATCTTGAGTGATAACTCCTTGTGGTGGAACATCCATTGTTTGTTGTTTTAAACTAACAACAGAACGAACTTGATCAATAAAAGGAATTATAATTGTAAGACCTGCATCTGCTACTTTATAAAACTTTCCTAATCTTTCTATAATGTATACCTCAGATTGTTTTACTATTTTAATTGTTTTAAATGCGATAACTAAAATAATTAGTAATAAAATTATTAAAAATACCATTTTAATCCTCCTAAATTTATATAAATTAAGTTAAAAAACTTAAATATTAAAAACTAATTAATACCTAACAACAGCTTTTACACCGTCTATATTTAAAATTTCAACTTCCATTCCTTCATCTATTTTAGAATCATCTACACTCTTGGCAGACCAAACTTCATTACCAACTTTAATTTGACCTTGTCCAGATATAGGATCTATTGCTTGAGTTACAATTCCTTTTTTCCCTATAATAGAATAAGCATTTGTTTGAACTGTTTGTGTTGATGCAACTTTATTTGCAAAAGGTCTAGTAAGAAATAAAAGAATAGTTGAAGATATTATAAATACTCCTGTTTGAATAGCAAGATTTCCTGTAAAAAAGCTAACAATCATAGCAATTAATGCACCAATTGCAAACCAAAATACTAAAAATCCAACAGTAGCTATTTCAACAACTAAGAATATCCCAGCAAGGATTAACCAAAACTGCCACATAAAAATACCTCCAGTAACTTAAATAACAATAACATTATAACATAAAATTGATATAAAATAAATAATTTTAGGGAAAATAATACAAAATTATATTTTTTTATATTTTTTGTGTTTTTCCTTCACTTGAAAAATTTTTTATGTTATATTATAAATACATTAATAAATACAATTTTCAATAAGGAGTATCAAATGAGAAAAAATCGTAATAAAAGTGAAATGAAAATTAATTATAAAAATATATTAAAAATAGTAATACCTATATTAATTATAATTATATTTTTACTAATAATTAATTATGTAAGAAAAGATAAAAATAATGATAAAATAGATTTAATTATAAATAATAATGTTGTTACTGCAAAACTAAAAAAGGACCTATACAAAAATGATAAATCTGTTATATATATGTCAATGCAAGATGTAAAAAACTATTTAGATAAATACATATATATAGATAAAACAGAAAATAAAATTATTACAACATATGGAGAGAAAGTAACAGTGCTTCCATATAACGACACTAATATTACAATAAATGATTCTAATCTTAAGATTTTGTCAGGAGCAGAGTTAAATAATGGAGATACATATCTTCCTATTTCTCAATTATCTAAAGCATATAATATGGACATGACATATTTGGAAGAACAAAATACACTTATATTAGACTCATTAGAAAGAGAATTAGTAACTGCTACAGTATCTAAGAAACTTACAGTTAAGAAAAAAGATACTTCATTTTCAAGTACAGTAGATAAAATAACAACTGGCGAAAATGTGATTTTAATTAGTGAAAATGGAAAATGGGCAAAAATAAGAACTGCAAGAGGAAAAATAGGTTATGTAAAAACATCAAAATTAAAAAACAAATATTATGTGAGAAATAAAGTAGAAAAACAAGAACAAACAGAAAAAATAAATTTAGTATGGGATTATTATTCAGAATATGCTAAAGCTCCAAATAGAGCAGGAACAACAATTGACGGAGTGAATGTTGTTTCACCATCATTTTTTTCATTAGTATCAAATGGAAATGGAAAAATATTTAGTAATGTTGGAACAAATGGAATAAATTATATAAATTGGGCAAAACAAAATAATTACAAAGTTTGGGCAATGGTATCTAATAATTCATATAAAGATACTACATCTGTAATTCTAAATTCATATACATTAAGGACAAATCTAATAAATAGTATTGTTGATTTGGCAAATCAATATAATTTAGATGGAATTAATATTGACTTTGAAAATATGAATGAATCTGATAAAGATATGTTTTCTAGATTTATAATAGAATTAAAACCTAAATTACAAGAAGCTGGAAAAGTTTTATCAGTAGATGTAACAGCACCAGATGGAGGTGGCTCATGGTCAATGTGCTACAATAGAAATGTAATAGGAGATGTAGCAGATTATATTGTATTTATGGCTTATGACCAATATGGCTCAACATCAGCCAAAGAGGGAACAACAGCAGGATTTAATTGGGTAGAAACAAATTTAAAAAAATTTATAGATAGAGAAGAAATAGAATCAAAGAAAATAATTTTAGGTATACCACTTTATACAAGATTATGGACAGAAAAAGATGGAAAAGTAACTAGTAAAATAGTTAATATGAAAGCTGTAAACGATGTATTACCTAAAGATATTACTAAAAATTGGAACGATGAACTTAAACAAAATTATGTAGAATATACTAAGGATGGAGCAACATACAAAATGTGGATTGAAGATGAAGAATCAATAAGAGCAAAAGTTTCATTAGTTAGTCAATATAATTTAGCTGGAACTGCTGCATGGGCAAAAGATAGAGAAAATAAAGAAATATGGACAGTAATAAAAGAGGAACTAAATAAAAAATAAAAGTAAACACCTACATTGTTTAAATGGCATTGTAGGTGTTTGCTTTAAAAAATATAGTCAAAATCTTGTGTTTGATATTTATATATATTCATAAATTATAAAAAAATAGTTGTAAAAAATGATATAAACTGATATACTTTAATAGATTATTTAATAAACTAAGGAGGTAAATTATGAGTGAAGAAAACAATAAAGAAACAATAGAAGAAATAGAAAATGTATCAGAAGAAAATGGTATAAAAATTGCAGATGATGTTGTTGCAATTATTGCTGGAAAAGCGGCGTCAGAAGTAAGTGGAGTATTTGGAATGGCCGGAGGATTTGCCGGAGGAATTACAGAAGTATTTGGAAAAAAGAATTTTTCAAAAGGAATAAAAGTAGATGTACAAGAACAAAGTGTAAAAATAGATGTAAATATTATAGTAGAATATGGAGCAAGAATTCCAGATATAGCATTTGAAATACAAAATAGAGTTAAAAAAGCTGTAGAAAGTATGACAGGATTAAAAGTATTAGAAGTAAATGTACATGTACAAGGAGTAAATACAGACATACAAAATAAAGAAAAAGAAGAAATAAAAGAAGACAAACAAGAGAATAATTCAGAAGAATAAGAAAAACGGAGGAAATAAAAATGAAATTTTTAGAAAAATTATCTTTAGCAATATTTTCAACAATTATATTAATATTATCTTTAGTAATATGCTTATTAGTATTTGGATGGTTAAAAGCTACTAGTATAGTATATTTATTACAATTAGCATTATCAACTTCAGTAGCATCAAATATTATGTTAGTGGTAGCAATAGTGCTTATGTTATTAGCAATAAAATGTATTTTCTTTTCATCAAATGATGAAACAGAAAAATCAGAAGGTATCTTATTAGAAAATGAAAATGGTAAATTATTAATATCAGTGGAAACAATAGAAAATTTAATAAAAGGTGTAGTATCAGGATTTGCAAATGTTAAATCTTCAAATTGCAAAGTTGTATTAGATAGACAAGTTAATAATGTAAGAGTAGAACTAAATTTAACTGTTGCAGCAGGTACTGTTATTAAAGAATTATCAGTAAATATTCAAGATAGAATAAAAGAAGTGGTAAAAAAGACTACAGAATTAGAAATTAAAGAGATTAATATAAAAATAAAAGACATAGATGTTGCTAAAGTGCCTCAAAATGATTAGGAGGAGATAAAATGGAAGAAGTTAAAAAATTTATAAAGGAATATAGTGGTGCAATTATAGGAGGGCTTGTTGCGGTACTTATATTATGCACACAGTTGTATAAATTAATTATTGGAATTATCTTAATTGCAATGGGAATATTTGTAGGAAATTATATTCAAAGAAATAAAGATGATGTAAAAGAAAAAGTAAAAAAAATTATAGATAAAATGTAAGGAGAAAAACATGAACAGATCAGCTGCGAGAGAAGAAGCATTTAAGGTTTTATATAGTTTAGAAGTACAAAAAAAAGAAGAAATAAAAGAACAATTAGAATTATATATGCAAAATGAAAATATTACAGATGAAAATACAGTATCTTATATAAATTCAACAATAGAAGGAATTTATAATAATAGTGATACAATAGAACAAAAAATTTCAGATAATTTAAAAAAAGACTGGAAAATAGAAAGAATTTCTAAAGTGGATTTAGCTTTATTAAAGCTTGCTATTTATGAAATACTTTATACAGATACTCCATATAAAGTGGCAATAAATGAAGTATTAGAGCTTTCAAAAAAATATAGTGAAGAAAGTTCATCTAACTTTATAAATGGAGTTTTGGCAAGTATTGTAAAAGAAAACGAGGAGTAATAATGAGGCCAGAGCCAATTACAGTAACACAATTAAATAGTTATATAAAAGATAAAATATCAAATGATGAGTTTTTAAATAATGTGTATATAAAAGGAGAAATATCTAATTTTAAACATCATTACACTGGACACTTATATTTCACATTAAAAGATGAAAATTCATTAATAAAATGTATCATGTTTAAAACATATACATCTCATTTAGACTTTGAACCTAAAGATGGTATGAAAGTATTAATATTAGGTACAGTATCTGTATTTGAAAGAGATGGAGTATATCAAATATATTGCAAAGCTATGCAAGAAGATGGATTAGGAAGCTTATATACTGCATATGAAAAATTAAAGCAGCAATTGGAGATAGAAGGACTTTTTAAAGAAGAACATAAAAAGGAAATTCCTAAAATGTCTAAGGTTATTGGAGTATTAACATCACAGACAGGATCTGTCATTCGAGATATTATAAATGTAAGTACAAGAAGAAATCCAAATGTGTGTATAAAGCTATTGCCAGTACCAGTTCAAGGAGAAGGAGCAGCAAATAAAATAGCAGATGCCATAAGAATAATGAACGAAAAAAATATTGCAGATGTATTAATTTTAGCAAGAGGAGGCGGTTCATTAGAAGATTTATGGCCTTTTAATGAAGAGATAGTAGCAAGAGCAATATACAATTCTGAGATACCTATAATATCAGCAGTAGGTCATGAAACTGATTTTACTATTTCAGACTTTGTTTCAGACCTAAGGGCACCAACCCCATCTGCAGCAGCAGAACTTGCAGTACCAGACATAGCAAAAATAAAAAGCGATATAGATAAATATAAAAGTAGGTTAAAATTAGCATTAAATAAAAAGTTAGAATTAATAAGGCTAAGATATAATTCTTGTATAAATACAAGAGCATTTAAAAATCCTTATGAAAAAATCCAAAATTATTATATACTTTTGGATAATTATATAAAGATGATAACTATAAATGCCAACAATAACTATAAGGAATGTAAAAATAACTTTATAAATTTAACAGCTAAGCTAGATTCATTAAGCCCATTAAAAACACTTACAAGAGGGTATGTAATAGCACAAAAAGAAGATAAAGTAGTAAAATCTGCAAAACAGTTAGAAAAAAATGATAATATAGAATTAATATTTTCAGATGGAAAAAAACAGGCACAAATAATGTAATTAATGTGTGTAGAGGTAGACTCCTCTTACGCCCACATACTCAAAAAAACACTAAAATATAAGGAGGCTAATATGGCAACAGACAAGAATTTTGAAGAGATGATGCAAGAATTAGAAAAAATATCACAAGACTTAGAAAAGGGAGATTTAACATTAGATGAATCAGTAAAAAAGTTTGAAAAAGGTATTGAACTTTCTAAGGAATGCTCAAAAGTATTAGAAGAGGCAGAAAAGAAAATAACCATTTTGGTAAAAGATGGAGATGAATTAAAAGAAGAAAAATTTGATATAAATGAATAAGTAAAAAAATAAAAGGGGTTAATTTAAATGGAGAATACATTGATAGGATTTTTTACAAATAAATATATTTATATTCCATTTTTATTATGGTTTGGAATACAAGTATTTAAATTAGTTTATGATTTAGTAAAAACTAAAAAATTTAATTTTAAAAGAATAATGGGAGCAGGTGGAATGCCTAGTTCTCATTCAGCAGTTGTTACTTCACTTACAACTTTAGTAGGAAAAGATGTTGGAGTAAATTCTCCGGTTTTTGCTATTGCATTAATATTTTCTTTTGTTGTAATGTATGATGCATGTGGAGTAAGAAGAGCAGCTGGAAAACAGGCAAAAGTATTAAATGATATTGTAAATACACCAGGTTTATCAAACATACAAGTTCAAGAAAAATTACAAGAAGCATTGGGGCATACACCAGTTCAAGTATTTGTTGGAGCATTAATTGGAATAATAGCTGGATTAATATTTTAAATAGATTTGGAGGTGCAAAGATGACTGATATAGAAATTGCAAGAAATACTAAATTAGAAAAGATTACAGATGTGGCTAAAGAACTAGAAATATCAGACGAAGAGTTAGAACTTTATGGTAAATATAAAGCAAAAATATCTAGTGAAGTATATGAAAAAGTAGAAAATAAAAAGGATGGAAAATTAGTTTTAGTTACAGCAATAAATCCAACACCATTAGGAGAAGGAAAAACAACAATATCTATAGGATTAGCAGATGGACTTAGAAAAATTGGTAAACAATCTATATTAGCGTTAAGAGAGCCTTCTTTAGGACCAGTATTTGGAATAAAAGGAGGAGCTACAGGAGGAGGTCACTCACAAATAGCTCCAATGGAAGATATAAATTTACATTTTACAGGGGATTTACACGCAATTACCTCTGCTAATAATTTGCTGTCAGCAATTATAGATAATCATATATTTTTTGGAAATGAGTTAAAGATAAAAAAAGTAATTTGGAAAAGGTGTGTAGATTTAAATGATAGACAACTAAGACAAATAACATGTGGACTATCAGGCGAAAAAGGAATGGTTCCTAGAACAGATGGATTTAATATTACAGTTGCTTCAGAAATAATGGCAATAATGTGCTTAGCAAAAGATTTAAAAGATTTAAAAAGAAGACTTGGAAATATAGTAATTGGTTATAATGAAGAAGAAAAACCAGTTAAAGCAAGAGATTTAAAAGCAGAAGGAAGTTTAACCGTATTATTAAAAGATGCATTTAAACCTAATTTAGTACAAACATTAGAACATACACCTGCAATAGTACATGGAGGACCATTTGCAAATATTGCACATGGTTGTAATAGCATAGTAGCTACTAAACTAGCTTTAAAACTTGCAGATTATACAATAACAGAAGCAGGTTTTGGAGCAGACTTAGGAGCTGAAAAATTCTTAAACATAAAATGTAGAACAGCTAATATAGAACCTAATTCAGTTGTTTGTGTAGCAACAATGAAGGCCTTAAAATATCATGGTGGAGTAAAAAAAGAAGATATTAAGTTAGAAAATATAGAAGCATTAGAAAGAGGAACTAAAAATTTATTTAAACATATAGACAACTTAAAAAATAAATTCGGACAAAATGTAATTGTAGCAATAAATGAGTATGTAGATGATTCAAAAAAAGAAATAGAATTTTTAAAGAATAAATTAACTGAAAAAAACATAGAAATGAGCCTAGTTCAAAGTTGGGAATATGGAGGTAAAGGAGCTATAGATTTAGCTAATAAAGTAGTAAAGCTATGTGAAAATGAAAGTAAACTAAAATTTACATATCCTATAGAACTAACAATTAAAGAAAAAATAGAAAGAATAGCTAAAGAAATATATGGAGCAGAAGGAATTGAAATAAATGAAGAAGCTTTAGAAAAAATTAGATTCATAGAAGAAAATAATTATGACAAGTTACCAATATGTATTGCAAAAACACAATATTCTTTCTCTGATGATAGCAAAAATTTAGAGTGCTTAGAACCATTTAAAATCCATGTTAAAGACATAATTCTAAATGCTGGAGCAGAATTTATTGTGGTAATTACAGGAAAAATATTTACAATGCCAGGACTTCCTAAAGTTCCAGCAGCAGAAAATATAGATATTGATGAAAATGGAAACATAGTAGGAATTTTTTAAAAATATATTTGTATAATTTAATCATTTTTGTGAAAAAATAAAATAAAATTTAATTTTTTACAAAGGTGATTTTTTTATGAAGTTAAAAAACAAAAAAGCATTTACAGTTTTAATAATATTTATAATATTGTTAATTCTATATAATATCTTTTTAGAAAATAGTATTGTACTAGGATTATCTAAATATGGATCTAGAGGAAACGAAGTAAAACAGATACAAACTAAGTTAAAGAGATGGGGATATTATAAAGGAAGTGTAGATGGAATTTATGGAAGCAGAACACTTTCGGCAGTAAAGAGTTTTCAAAAGAAAAATGGACTAACAGTTGATGGGATTGCGGGTACAAAAACTCTAAATGCTATGGGAATATACTCATCATCATCTAGTAGCAATACAAGCAGTTCAAATTCAACTAACTTAAACTTATTAAGTAGATTAGTTTATGCAGAATCAAGAGGAGAGCCTTATTCTGGTCAAGTTGCAGTGGCTGCAGTAGTATTAAATAGAGTTAGTAGTTCTTCTTTTCCAAATACTATAGCTGGAGTAATATATCAATCTGGAGCTTTTGATGCAGTTAGTGACGGACAAATAAATATGACACCTGATGCCACAGCGAAAAAAGCAGCACAAGATGCAATTAATGGTTGGGATCCTTCATATGGAGCAATATATTATTTTAATCCTAATACAGCAACAAATAAATGGATATGGTCAAGGCCATTAACTGTTGTAATAGGTAAGCATAGATTTTGTAAATAGAATATTATAAAAAAGAAAGCTTAAAATACATTATGCTTTCTTTTTTCTATAGTAGAAAATGAGAAATTTTCTACTATAATGACAATACTATTTTTCCTTGACAAAAATTTATAATATTGATAACATATTAATGAAAAATGAAAGGAAAAAAGCTAATGTTTTACCCAAGAGATTATTTTAAAAGTGTAACTCAAATTACTAAAAAATATTTAGATGAAAATAGAATTCAGGCATTAATTCTAGATGTAGATAATACTTTAATTGACTATGATAAAAATCTATCTCAAGAAATAATAAGCTGGGCTAACACCTTAAAAGATAGTGGAATTAAAATGGTTATATTGTCTAATAGCAATAAAAAAGAAAAAGTAAGACATGTAGCAGAAAAATTAAACATAGAATATCTATTCTTTGGAATGAAACCATTAAAAAGAGGTTTTAAAAAAGCAAAAAAAATATTACAAATAGAAAAAAATAATAAAATTGCAGTAGTTGGGGACCAGATTTTTACTGATATTATAGGTGCAAATAGAATGAAAATGTATTCAATTCTAGTAGAACCAATAGAAAAGAGAGATATTTGGATTACTGTTTTAAAAAGACCAATAGAAAACTATATAAAAGATAAATATCTAAAAACAAAAGGAGGCAAATAATGTACTTTCATGATGTACACATACTAATATATGTAGCAATAGCTATACTAGGCTTTATTCTAGGTAAGTTTATAAATTATTGTAATTATAAATTTTTAAATGAAGAAAAAATAATAAGCAAAGATTTATTTAGTAAAGAAAAAAAATACAAAAATAATATAATATTACCATTAATTAATGCAGTTATTTATATAATACTACTTTATACATTTGGAATAGGAAAAAGCTATCTAGATAATATAGAACTTATAAGATATTTATGTTTAACTCCTATGCTTTTGTCAGTATTCATAATTGATTATAAAAAACAAATTATCCCTAATAGATTAAATCTAACAATGTTTGAAATAGGCTTAATATTATTATTTGCAGTAGGCATATTTAATGCAAATATTGCAATAGATATGTTTTTAGGAATGTTAGTTGGTGGTGGAATATTCCTATTAATTACGCTTCTTGGTGGCTTAATTGCAGGAAAAGAAGCAATGGGATTTGGTGATGTAAAGTTAATGGCCGCATTAGGCTTATATTTTGGTGTTGCAAATATAATTATGATTACTTTGATTTCTTTTCTATTAGGGGCAATAATTAGCATTATACTATTAGTAACTAAAATAAAGAAAACTAGTGAATATATACCATTTGGTCCATTTATAGTAATGGCAACTTTTATAATGATGGTTGTTCCATTTGAAGTGGCATTTTCAATATTAGTTACTATATTTTCGTTAGGATTAATGAGAGTATAAACTATAAAATATTTGTTAAATATAGGAGGAATATATGAATGAAAAATTAAGATGTTTAAGAAATAAAATAAGAACAATGGATTTAGATGGTATGATAGTATCAAATCCAGTTAATATAAAATATTTAACAAATATAGAGGCAGAAGGAACATTAGTATTAGCTAGAAAAGAAAATTTTTTTATAACAGATGGAAGATACATAGAAGATGTTAATAGTACATTAACAATTAATGATGAAATTATAGTATGCGATATTAAAGATTTGTCAAAAGAAGATTTTGAAAATAACATTGCCGTTTCAAAAAAAGTCGTAGAAATGGCACATGCAAAAGGTATTCCGGTAGAAGCCGAACTTGGAAAAGTTGGCGGAAAAGAAGATGATCTGGTAGCAGAAGCTGATACAAATACAGATGTAAATGAGGCAGTTGAATTCGTGGAAAGAACAGGCGTAGATTCGCTGGCAATTGCAATCGGAACTGCACATGGATTCTATGTGGGAACACCTGTACTTGATAAAGAACGTCTTTCGGAAATCGCAAAAGTTGTATCGATTCCACTTGTACTTCACGGAGCGTCCGGAATCAGCGATGAAGATGTTGCGGACTGTGTGAGCCGTGGAATTTCAAAAGTAAACTTTGCAACAGAGCTGCGTGTGGCATTTACAGATGCATGTAAGAAATTATACGTAGAGAAACCAGAAACATTTGATCCAAAGGCATATGGAAAAGTTGGTATGGCAGCAGTTAAAAAACTGGTTATGAACCGTATGAGAGTATGTGGATGTGACGGGAAAGCAGAGTAATTCTTTATCCGGAGAATACAAAAAGGAGGTTCCTATGCGGGAATTATTATTGGGAGTCGATATCG
>OIYV01000338.1_pt1 | contig 29636 bp, 22 predicted proteins | sample 1588251 | NCBI WGS metagenome assembly OIYV01 (sample SAMN03283282) | human gut metagenome | biome: human-associated habitat; material: feces | host: Homo sapiens | place: Peru | collected 2012
CTCGCTACCTCCACCTTGGCAAGGTGGCGCTCTACCAGATGAGCTAAATCCGCAAACGATAGTGTTATTATACCCAGCAGGGGCGGGTTTGTCAAGCCCTTTTTTTGCCGGTGGGGATAAAAAGTGCCGCCCTCTTGTGGGCATAACGATTGGCACCACAACATATAGGTAAGAAGTGGGGTTTCTCTAAAGAATTTGCCGATATAGTTGCGCACCGGGGCGATCCGTGTTAAAATGAGGGAAGAACCGGGTAGCATTACCGAAGGGAGGTGGCGCCGTGAAGCCGTATAATTACTTTGACGACGAGGAAGAACAGCCGCAGCCGTCTGCGCAGGTGCGCTTGGCTCAACTGGTTGCTGCCTTGCGAAAGGACGGCGCCAAGCTGCGCCGCACGGTGCGCCGAGACGAAGAAATCGTAGAAGAACTGCGGGACTATCCCAACCTGCGCCGGGCTGCGCTGAAGTGGCTGGCGGTGGCACTGTTTGTGCTGGCAGTGGTGATTGCCATTATCTCCTTTGCCGTGTCCCTGCACAACCAGAGCAAGTGGAACGAGCGTTTTTGCGATCAGGCGGGGCAGGTGTGCACCGATTATATCGCCAAGTACGGCGCTTGCCGCTGGGAGTCCATGGACGAGCGCTACGGCAAGAAAATGGCACGAATGACCGGCGTGTCTTATCTGCGGCGGATGGATTTTAACGGCGACGGTCGGGACGAACTGCTGATCTGCTATTTGGAAAAGGGCCTGTATTTTTTTGATATTTGGGGCTTTGACGGCAAGAACTTCAGCAAGTTCTACTCCGCCAACGCCTGTTATGCCACCGGCGATGGCAAGCTGGGCAGCTGGGTGGTACTGTACCACACCGGGCGCCGCTACCAGGTGGGGGTGTGTGACCCGCAGAAACCCACGGAAGTGACCCTGTATGCCATGCGGGGCAAGAAGTTCAAAAAGGCCGGCAGCTGCCAATATAATGTAGATACCGGCGTGTTTTCCCAAAATGACAAGCCCAATACCGAGGATTTTGAGCGGCTGCAGCTGTCCTGTATTCGGGAGACTCGGGCGGAGGTGCTGGTGGATACGGTGACCGCCGCCATGGAGGAATTCAACACCAAGACCACGGCGGAGATCGAGGCCAGCCTGCCGGATGCCACGCTGAAAAAGCAAGCCTACTACGATGTGGTAGACGATCTGAACCGTCAGTATGGCTCCGCTACCTACAAGACCGAGGGCGGTATCGGCTATGTGGACGGCCTGGCTGTGGTGGAAGAGATTGATTTTGACGGCGACGGCAACAAGGAGCTGCTCACCGTCTATCGCCGCCAGGTGAAAAAGACGGAGAAGAACGACTGGACCGGGGAGCAGACCCTGATCAATGTGCCGGTATACAGCCTGCGGGTGTACAACTGGAACGGCAGCATCGCCAAGTGCATTTTTACCCGGGATCAGATTTGCCAGCCCTTTACAGATGATGAGGAAACGGCCCAGAACACCCAGTTCTATATCCTGCGCAAAAGCGGCAAAAAGACGGACTTGTGCTTCAATGCCTATCGGCGGGAGAGCCAGTCGGTGTATACGGCGGCCTCTCGGATCTTTCGGCTCAAGGGCGAGCGGTTCTCTGTGGTGTATGACGCGAAGATGGAGTACGAGTACGGCTACAAGACCTATTATCTGGACGGCGAAAGTGTGTACGAATCCACCTTTAACACCAGGGGCTATACCGTGCCGTACTTTATGAACGACGCCGGGTACGATGCGGGCGTGTTTACCGTGGTGTACCTGTCCGGCGACAAGACGCACCAGGACGCCATCCGCAGCCGGGTGAGCACCGTGGAGCAGCATATCCAGTCGCTGAACGACGAGTATGTGCCGGAGCGGCTGCAAAATGTGAATTAACATCGGGTTTGCAGCGCATGTAGGATGGCAGATTGCCCCACTTACCATCGGCGGATACAGACCCTGCCGCAGGATTTGCGAGTGGTGACGACAAAAAAGAGGCTTGAACATTGCGTTCAAGCCTCTTTTTGCGCTCTTTAATCCATCACACGTTCAGGTGCAATTCTTCAATTTTATCCCGCACTTTCAGCCAGTCGCCAAAGGCGGCTTCTTTGTTATTGGGATTGCGGAGAATGGCCGCCGGGTGGTAGGTGCCCATAAACAGGGTGCCGTTTTTGTCGATAAATTCGCCGTGCTGGCGGGTGACTCGGAAGTTCTTGTCAATCAGCCGCTGGGCGGCAATGCGCCCTACGCAGATCACCAGCCGTGGGCGAATGATCTTAAATTGCTCCCGCAGCCAATGCAGGCAGGCCTCCTGCTCCTCCGGCTTGGGGTCCCGGTTTTTAGGCGGGCGGCACTTGACCATATTGGCAATGTACACATTCTTCTCCCGGCTCAGGTCAATGCTCTCCAGAAATTGATCCAGCAGCTTGCCGGAGCGACCTACAAAGGGCTGGCCTTGCAGGTCCTCGTTTTCTCCCGGTCCTTCGCCGATTAGGAGAATGTCTGCCGCCGGGTTGCCTACGCCAAAGACCACCTGGGTGCGGGTCTTGCACAGTTCGCATTCGGTGCAGCTGAGGCAGTGGGTTTTCAGTTCGTCTAATGTCATTTTTATCACCTTGCTCATTGTACCAAAATAATGGTTGAAAAACAATAAAAAAAGGTATAAAATATGTGCGTAAGCGAGAATTACAACTTTTTGGAGGTTTTATCATGGACAATCAAGTGACTGTTGAGATTTCTGCCCGCCATGTACATCTGAGCCAGGCAGATCTGGAGACCCTGTTCGGTAAGGGCTATGCGCTGACGGTGAAGAAAATGCTGTCCCAGCCCGGCCAGTATGCCAGCAACGAGCGCGTGCGCGTGGTGGGTACCAAGAGCGAGTTTCCGGCTGTGTCTATCCTGGGCCCGGTGCGTAAGGCCACCCAGGTGGAGTTGAGCCTGACGGACGCCCGCTCCATCGGCGTGACTGCCCCGGTGCGGGAGAGCGGCGATATTGCCGGTTCCGGCGCCTGCAAGCTGGTGGGCCCTGCCGGTGAGGTGGAGCTGACCGAGGGCGTGATCGCTGCCAAGCGCCATATCCACGCCACTACGGCAGACGCAGAGCGTATGGGCCTGGAGAATGGCCAGATCGTTAGCGTAGAGATTCCCTCTGCCAACGGCCGTAACCTGACCTTTGGCGATGTGGTGGTGCGTGTGTCTGACAGCTATGCCCTGGCTATGCACATTGACACGGACGAGGCCAACGCTGCCGGTATGGCACCCAATACCCCCGGCACAATTATTAAATAAGTATAGGTATTAGGTAGTAAAAAAGAGCACCTGTGTGGGTGCTCTTTTTTATATGGAAAATGCAGGCGACGGATCGGCTGCCTATGTGCCGCCCCTACGATCGGCGGGAGCAAGCCCCCGCCCTACGAAAATCTTGCAACCGCTATGCCTCCCTTGAAAAGGGAGGGGGACCGCCGTTAGGCGGTGGAGGGATTGTGCGCCGTTAGGCGATGCGGGAATTATCACAGCGGCTGCCCTGTGGTTTGATTTCGTTTTTTGAGTATTTTATTGGAATTTTTATTTGCTTTTGGTGTGCAAGGCTCCGGGCGTGGTTCGTCCAATTCCCAGGGAAGTTTTATGTTCTCTACGGAAATTGTAAAGTATCTCCCGGTTTGTTCGTTTGGGGAGGCAAAACCGTTGGTGATCACAACGCTTAAAGGAAAATGGTCATTAATTTCAAAATTATGTCCTGTTGATGCGATGCTTCCACAAACGGTATAATCAATGCTGATATAATCTATGGCATTGTCTGTCTCCACAGAAAGCGTTTCATCCGGTTTGGCGATATCTACCCCAAATTCACTTAAAAAAGCAGATAATTTTGGGAATTTATCTTTTGCTTGTGCGTAAAAATTGCGGCAATATGCGCAGTTGCAAAGCGTATGGATCTCATAATATTTTTTGGTTTTTTCGGTGTCGACAGAAAAAACATAGTCAGCCTTTTGAATGGTTGTCATAGGCACACCTCGTTTTTTGCTATGTGTGCAGTTGGAAATATCGTGAGTGGCAAATTTATATCGGTACATCGTAGGGGCGGATATTATCCGCCCGCTTTTTTGTGCGTTTATCCCCGCAGTCACTTCGTGACAGCACCTAACCGGTGCCCGTCCCCTCTGTCGCTACGCCACATCTCCCCGCACTGTGGGGAGTCACCCCTTGATAAAAACAAGGGGAGCCAAATTTCGTCGGCGGTGGCGGGATTGCACCGATTGCCGTATTTATTTCACAAACCGGTCGATAGCGTCGGACAGTTCGGTGAGCATTTCCGTATCGCCGTCCTCCACGGCGTGAACGATACAGTGCTCCAGGTGGTCCTTGAGGATCACCTTGCCGGTGCTGTTTAAGGCGGACTTGACCGCCGCCAGCTGCACCAGCACCTGGGAGCAATCCTCGCCGTCCTCTACCATTTGCTTCACCTTTTGCAGGTGGCCGATGGCCCGGGCCAGTCGATTGACCACCTCCCGGGTATGGGTGTGGTCGTGATTGTGATTATGCGCCGAGGTGGGCGCGTGTTTTTCGTCCATAGGTGTCAGATCTTTGCCAGAGCCTGTTCCAGGTCTGCCAAAATGTCATCAATATCCTCAATGCCTACGCTCAGGCGCACCAGATCCGGGCGCACGCCGCAGGCCTCCAACTGTTCGTCCGTCAGCTGGCGATGGGTGGTAGATGCCGGGTGCAGGCAGCAGGTGCGAGCGTCTGCCACATGGGTGACGATGGCTGCCAGCTCCAGGCTGTCCATAAAGGTGGTGGCGGCTGCACGGCCGCCCTTGACCCCAAAGCTCACCACGCCGCAAGTGCCGTGGGGCATATACTTCTGCGCCAGATCGTACTGGCGATCGCCCTCCAGCATGGCGCACTCCACCCAGGTCACCGCCGGGTGCTGCTTTAAGTAGGCCGCCACTTTCTTGGCGTTCTCGCAATGGCGGGGGATCCGCAGGTGCAGGCTCTCCAGTCCCACATTCAGCAGGAATGCCTCGTTGGGGCTTTGCACCGCGCCCAGGTCCCGCATCAGCTGCACCACCGCTTTGGTGATGTAGGCGCCCTTGCCGAATGCCTCGGTGTAGGTAATGCCGTGATAGCTGTCGTCCGGGGTGGTTAAGCCGGGGAACTTGTCATTTTGGGTCCAGTCAAAGTTGCCGCTGTCCACAATGGCACCGCCAACGGTGGAGGCGTGGCCCTCCATATACTTGGTGGTGGAGTGGGTTACAATGTCGCACCCAAAGTCAAAGGGGCGGCAGTTGATGGGGGTGGCAAAGGTGTTGTCCACGATCAGCGGCACACCGGCCTTGTGGGCCACCCGGGCGAACTTTTCAATATCCAAAATCTCCAAGCTGGGGTTGGAGATGGTCTCACCAAAAATAGCCTTGGTGTTGGGGCGGATGGCTGCCGCCAGCTCCTCCTCCGTGGCGCTGGGCGACACAAAGGTAAAGTCAATGCCCAGCTTGCGTAGGGTCACATTAAACAGATTGTAGGTGCCGCCGTAAATGGCGGTAGAGCTGACAATGTGGTCACCGGCGCCGGCAATGTTAAAGACGGCGTAAAAGTTGGCCGCCTGGCCGCTGCCGGTGAGCATACCGGCCACGCCCCCCTCCAGCATAGCGATCTTGGCCGCCACCGTGTCGCAGGTGGGGTTTTGCAGTCTGGAGTAGAAGTAGCCGCTTTTCTTTAGGTCAAACAGGTCGCCCATCTCCACGCTGGAGTCATACTTAAATGTGGTGCTTTGCACAATAGGCACCACCCGGGGCTCGCCGTTTTTGGGGCGGTAAGCCCCCTGTACGCAAATCGTTGACAGTTTCATATCTTTTCCATCTCCGTTAAATTCATATTTTTTTGCCTTAGGCGTCCTGCCCCAGGAAGTGGGGCATCATAGCCGGACCGTTCTCCATATAAATGCCGGTGGCCTTGGCGGTCTCCTCATTGATGGTGTCTACCCCCGTCTTGGGTGCGGATTTTTGGTACAGCAGGTAGGGTACCGGGTCGCTGGCGTGGGTGCGGGTCACAATGGGGGTGGGGTGGTCCGGCAGCAGCAGGATCTTGTAATCCTCGTACTGTTCCAGTCCCTCTTCCAGAATGGGCAGTACCCGGCTGTCGATCATCTCAATGGCTTTTACTTTGTTTTCCGGTTCGTTGCGGTGGCCGCACTCGTCCGGCGCCTCAAAGTGCACATACACCAGATCGTTGCGCGTCAGCAGATCCAGCGCCGCCTTGGCTTTGCCCTCAAAGTCGGTGTCAATATAACCGGTGGCGCCGGGCACTTCTGCCACTTCCATACCGGCGCAGTTGGCAATGCCCTTGAGCAGGTCTACGGCAGAGACCATACCGCCCTTGATGCCGTACAGCGCCTCAAAGGGCCGGAGCGCCGGGCGCTTGCCCTCGCCCCACAGCCAAATGCAGTTGGCCGGGCGACGACCGGCAGCCACGCGGGCTTTGTTCACCGGGTGGTCCTTTAGCAGATCAAAGGACTTTTCCATCATCTCCAGCAGAGGGCGCGCCGTCTCTGCGGTGGAGAGATGGGGGCCGATTACCTTGCCGGTAATGTCATGGGGTGGGGTCATATTGCCCAGCTCTGTGGTGCCGCCGTGCCAGATCAAACAGTGGCGGTAAGATACGCCGGTGTAAAAATCATATTCTCCGCCGCCAAAGGCTGCCTGCACCGCTTCTATCAGCTGGCGAGCCTCCTCAGTGGAAATATCGTCGGCACAGTAGTCCTCGATCACCTTGTCGGCAAAGGGCTCACCCTTGTCACTGAGGGTCACCAGGTTGGTGCGCAGGGACACATCGCTGTCTTTCATATCAATGCCGATGGAGGCGGCCTCCAGCGGGCTGCGCCCGGTGTAAAATCGGTGGGGGTCAAAGCCCAGCACGCTCATATTGGCTACATCGGAGCCGGGCTTCAGTCCCGGCGCTACGGTGCGCACCAGCCCTACCTCCGCCTTGGCGGCCAGGGCGTCGACATGGGGCTTCTTTGCCACCATCATGGGGGTTTTGCCGCCCAGGGCGGGCACCGGGTAGTCTGCCATGCCGTCGCACAGCACTACAACATATTTCATACGGATCCTCCTGAAAAGCCTATGCCGCCTGCGAGAGCAGACGGCGGCTGAAATTGCACTTATTTGAAGTATTTAACGCCGGACTCAAAGATCTGCATATCCTTGTTAAAGGGTACGTTCTTGTATAGATTTTCGCCCTTGCGTTCGCAGTGACCCATTTTGCCCAGTACGCGGCCGTCCGGGGAAGTAATGCCTTCCACCGCCCATACGGAGCCGTTGGGGTTAAAAGGCATATCCGTGGCCACATTGCCGTCCGGGTCCACATACTGGGTAGCGATCTGGCCGTTCTCTGCCAACCGGCGCAGGGTGGCCTCATCTGCTACGAACCGGCCCTCACCGTGAGAGATGGGCACGGCAAACATGTCGCCTGCCTGGGTGCCTGCCAGCCACGGGGATTTGGTGCTGGTGACCCGGGTGTAAGCCATTTGGCTGATATGGCGGCCAATGGTATTAAAGGTCAGGGTGGGGTCGTTCTCCTGAATGTTCACAATCTTGCCGTAGGGCACCAGACCCAGCTTGATCAGCGCCTGGAACCCGTTGCAGATACCCAGCATTAAGCCGTCGCGGTAGTTGAGCAACTGGGTGACCGCCTCGGCCACCGCCGGGTTGCGGAAGGTGGTGGCAATGAACTTGCCGGAGCCTTCCGGCTCGTCACCGCCGGAGAAGCCGCCGGGCAGCATTACGATCTGCGCCTGCTTAATTTCCTCCACCATCTTCTCAATGGTCTCGTTAATAGCGGCAGGGGTCAGGTTGCCTACGACTAAGATATGGGGGTCCGCACCGGCCTGTTCAAAGGCGCGGGCGGTGTCTACCTCGCAGTTGGTGCCGGGGAATGCGGGAATGAATACCCGGGGCCGCGCCACCTTGTTTTGGCTGACGAAAATGGAGCGCTCTTTATAGAGCGGCACATCCTCCACTACCGCGCTCTTGCCGCTGTCTGTGGGGAACACGCTCTCCAGCTTGCTGCTCCAGGCGGCGATCAGTTCGTCCGCGGTCAGCACATCGCCGTCCAAAATAAAGATTCCGTTGCCGTTAACGGTGCCCAGGGCGGTGGCATAGGGTGCCAGGCCGTCGGCCAGGACGCCATCCTCGGGGATTTCTACCACAAAGCTGCCCTCATAGGGTGCAAACAGGGTGGCAGCGTCCAACCCTTGGGCAAAGGTAAAGCCCAGTTTGCTGCCGAAGGCCATCTTGCACACGGCGGCAGCGGCGCCGCCCTCTTTCACCACAGCGGCAGAGAGAACGGACTTGTCCTGCACGCCGGCGCAAACCGCCTGCATCAGGGCCATAGCGTTTTTGTAATCCGGCAGACCAGTGGCCTCATTTACCGGAATTTGCAGCAGATACACTTTGCTGCCCGGGTGCTGCAGCAGGGCAGTACCGGTGTGAGACGCCTTGCTCATACCCACGGCGAAGCTCACTAAGGTAGGCGGTACATCCAGTTCGTTAAAGGAGCCGCTCATAGAGTCTTTACCGCCAATGGAGGGGGTGCCGTACCCGGCCTGTGCGGTCAGGGCGCCCAGCAGGGCGGCAGCGGGCTTGCCCCAGCGCTCCGGCTTGTTGCCCAGGCGCTCAAAATATTCCTGGAAGGTGAGCCGTGCTTCTGCCGGGTCGCAGCCCACGGCAGCCAGTTTTGCAAGGCTCTCCGTTACTGCAAAGGCGGCGGAATGGAAGGGGCTCCAGCGAGATACGCCGGGGATAAAGCCGTAGGCCATCACCGTAGCGTCGTCCGTTTGGCCGTGCTCCAGGGGCAGCTTGGCCACCATGGCCTCCTCCGGGGTCAGCTGGTACACGCCGGCGTAAGGCATATTTACCGTGGCGGCGCCGATGGAAGAATCGAACCGCTCCACCAGTCCCTTTTGGGAGCAGACTTCCAGTCGGCACAGATTGGCTTTCAGCGCAGCGGACAGAGACAACCCTTGCAGCTCTGCCGGCACGGTATGTAAATAGTTTTTGCTCTCGTCAATGGGGGCGATGGACGCGGTGGCGTGCTGGGTCACACCGTTGGTGTTCAGGAAATCCCTGCTGATGTCCACGATCTTGTCGCCACGCCAGGTCATTTCCAGTCGATTGTTGTCCGTGACCACGGCCACCGGGGTGGCCTCTAAGTTCTCTTTATAAGCTGCGGCAATAAAGGCGTCCACATCCTTGGGATCCAGCACCACAGCCATGCGCTCCTGGCTCTCGGAGATGGCCAGCTCTGTGCCGTCCAATCCCTCGTACTTCTTGGGTACCTTGTCCAGATCCACGGTCAGGCCGTCTGCCAACTCGCCGATGGCTACACACACACCGCCGGCGCCAAAGTCGTTGCAGCGCTTAATGCGGGTGGATACATCCTTGTTGCGGAACAACCGCTGAATTTTGCGCTCGGTGGGAGGATTACCCTTTTGCACCTCGGCGCCGCAGGTCTCGATAGATTCGGAATTGTGGGCCTTGGAGGAGCCGGTGGCGCCGCCGCAGCCGTCACGGCCGGTGCGCCCGCCCAGCAGCACGATGATATCGCCGGGGGTAGGACACGCCCGCACCACATTCTCTTTGGGAGAGGCGCCGATCACTGCGCCGATCTCCATACGCTTGGCCACATACCCGGCGTCGTACAGCTCAGTGACCTGGCCGGTGGCCAGTCCGATCTGGTTGCCGTAGCTGCTGTAACCTTGGGCAGCGCCGGTCGTGATCTTCCGCTGGGGCAGCTTGGCATCCAGGGTGTCTGCAAAGGCGGTGGTGGGATCGCCGGAGCCGGTCACCCGCATGGCCTGGTACACATAGGCGCGCCCACTCAGCGGGTCACGAATGGCGCCGCCCAGGCAGGTAGCCGCGCCACCGAAGGGCTCAATCTCCGTGGGGTGGTTGTGGGTTTCGTTCTTAAACTGCACCAGCCACTGCTCGGTCTTGCCGTCCACCGTTACCGGTACTTCAATGGAGCAGGCGTTGATTTCCTCGCTCTCGTCCAGATTGTTCGCCTTGCCCTGTGACTTCAGATATTTGGTGCCGATGCAGGCCATATCCATCAGGCAAATGTCTTTGTTCTTGCCGGCATACAGGGCGCCGCGCATATCCAAGTACAGGCGCAGGGCGTCCTCCACTGCGGCGGCGTACTTGCTTTCCTCCACGGTGATCTTGTCCAGCTTGGTAGAAAAGGTGGTGTGGCGGCAGTGGTCGGACCAGTAGGTGTCAATCACTTTCAGCTCCGTTAAGCTGGGATCCCGGTGCTCTTCGTTCTTAAAGTAGTCCCGCACCCACTTTAGGTCCTCCACACTCATGGCAAAGCCCATTTGGCTGTGGTAAGCGGCGATTTCGTCATCGCTCTTGGCGATAAAGCCGGCAATGCGCGCAATGTCCGCCGGTACATCGGCAGTCAGATCCAGGCTCTCCGGTTTGGCCATGGTGGCCTCCCGGCTCTCCACCGGGTTGATCAGGTAGGATTTAATCTTATCAAACTCCGCGTCCGTAATGTCGCCGGCAAGGGCGATCACCTTGGCGCTGGCTACCCGGGGACATTCTCCTGCGGTGAGCAGCTGAATGCACTGGGCGGCGCTGTCTGCCCGCTGGTCGTATTGGCCGGGCAGGAACTCCATGGCAAACACCCGCTCGCCGGGGGCGAAGGTTACTTCGTCTGCCGTATTGTCCAGATTGTCCTCGGCAAAGACCCCGTGCACGGCACGGCGGAACTCCGCCTCGCTGACGCCCTGCACATCGTAGCGGTTAATAAGCCGCAGGCCGGTGAGCGCTGTAATGCCCACATTTTGGCGCAGATCCGTTAAGATCTGCATGGCCTCAATGTCGTTGCCTTTCTTCTTTTCCACAAAAATCCGATAAACATTTGCCATGGGGGGTTCTCCTAACTGATAGTATTCACTCCGGGTGTATAGAATAAAGATATAATAGCACAAATCCGGCCGATTGCCTACCGTTTTATGAAATTTTTACGGACTTTATGAAAATTTTACTAACTTGTAAAAAATCGTTCGCAAATGGGGAAGAAAGTGTGCTATAATGGCTATGGCGCGCAGGCAGGTGGTCTGCCGCCGTTTCAGAAAGAATTTTGCAGAGATACACAGCGCAGAGAAGCAGAGAAAGAGAGGTGGGAGCCACGCAGCGGGAAAATATGGACCCAGCCCCCTATGAAGTTGAATTTATGAATGTGGTGGTGGATAAGGCCAACGATTTGCAGGTGACAGACGCAGACAGCCACTTTGCCCAGTTTGCCGGTGTGCACCCGTCTAAGATCAAACAGGGCAAGCTGTTCCTGTACGACAAATTAAAACCGGCGGACCGGGAGCGGGTGATGCAAAACATCTGCAAAAAGGGCGCCCGATTTACATATATGACCATGGACCTGCTGGACAAAAAGGGCACGCCACTCTTTGTCCATTGTGTGGGTCAGAATTACGAGGACTCCACCCTGTGCCGCATGACCTTTGCGGATGTGTCCGAGAGCCGGCGGCGCCAGGAGCAGCTGCGGGCCCAGGCGGTGGAGATGAATGAGCTTATCGACCTGGTGTGCGGCGGCGTGTGTCTGTTTAAGGTCACGCCGGAAATGCACATTGAGTGCCTGTATCTGAACAAAGGCTGCTGTCGGTTGTTCGGCACCTCCCAGGAGAGCAGCCGCCTGCGGGCCTATCGATTGGACGAACTGCTTCACCCGGACGACCGCTCTGCGGTATTCCAGGCCATCGGTCGCGCCATGGCCGTAGGTGAGGAAGTGGATTGCGAGTGCCGGGTGCGGGTGCATGAGGGCGAATTTATTTGGTGCCAGCTGCGGGCGGGTATTCAGCGCTACGAGGGCGAGTGCCCGGTGTTTCACGCCGTATTTACGGATATTACCCGCATTAAGGCGGCGGAGGAAAAGGCGGACCGAGAGGCGCAGCGGATGGTGAGTCTGTTTAAGAACCTGCCCGGCGCCACTTTCTTTACAGACACGGCTGACCCTTTGCAGCTGGACTTGGTCAGCGAGGATTTTATCCAGTTTATCGGCTATTCCAGAACGGAGTTATTCCAGCTGTTCTCCGGCAATTTGGCGCGGCTGATGGATGAGAACGAGGCGGCGGATGTGGCCGTACAACTGCGCACCGGCGCAGCGGATCGGCGGCTCTTAACGGTGGAATACACCCTTTATATCGGTGACGCCTGCGCCCTGCGTGTGCGGGACAGCCGCAAAGTGATTGAGCATCCGGACGGCTCTAAAGCCTTTTTGGGTGTACTCAATGTAATATAAACGTATACAAAAAGTTAAAGGACGGATATTCGCATTCCGTCCTTTATTTATTTTTTCTTCATTTTTCTTTGTCGATAATCCACAAAAGCCGGTGCCAAAGTTTGGCATGTTTTCGGGGCAAAACCGCGGAAAGTGCGTTGCAATACCTTTATTTATGTTTTATAATTATTATGTATAAATGTTGTCGCGGTGCGCCGAAATACAGGCGCTAAGCGGGCAGTGCAAGGGGTGCTGTCGTTGCGGCAAAGCGGAAGGATGGTTCTATGAAGTTTATGTACAGCAAGAAGCGCGTGCTCAGTGTCTTTTTGTCCGTGCTCACGGTGATCACCGTGCTGACCCCGGCGTTTTCTGCCTGGGCGGGCGACGTGATCGGCGTGTACAACATTCAGCTGTTTTATGAAGACGGCAATGCGGTACAAGATACGGACGAGCAGGGCAACGCCTACCATGAGACGATGAAGGAGGGCGACACGCTGCAGCTGAGCTACAAGCTCATTGACTGCGAGATCCCGGACAACGGCTATGTCAAGTGGTACAGCGAGGCGCCCACTTTGGTGGATGTGGACCAAAACGGTTTGGTCAAGGCCTTTGACTCCTCTAAGGGTGCTGTGATCCACAACTGGATTGACAATGAGGTAAAGCCGGTGCCGCTGGTGGGCAAAATCGCTGGCGCCGCGCTGGAAAAAGCCCTGTTCAATGATAAGGTGAATGTGGACACCATGGACACGGACGAGATCATTGCCCTGATTGAAAAGACCATGGGTGCGGATTCTGCCCTGGGCAAGATTTTTGAATCCTATTCCGCCAAATGGATCGAGTCCCTGCGCAAATATCTGGACAATATCAATTCCGTTGTTCACGTTACCCTGTATGACGCCAACGGCGAAGTAAAGGCAGACGACAAGCTGGCTGTGACGGTCACGAAGAACGATGCGTTTTATGCCAACTTCCTGCCCAACGGTACCCATATCACCAATAAGTCCCAGATTGAGACCACGGTAGCCAAGGGCACCACCTGCCAGCTGAGCGCCGTGACCACCCCGGTGCGGCTGCACATGGGCGTGGTTTACTCTGTAAAGAGCTCTTCCGTCTTTACCCAGGGCAAGGTGATTGCCACGGTGGATGACAGCGGTTTGGTAACCTTTAAGAACACCGGTACGGTGACCATCGTTGTGTCGCCGGATACGGAAGGATTTATCAACAATCTGTTAAAGCTGGTCAACTATATTTACAAGTTGGACCATACCGGCACCATTGATACCAAAAAACTGGCGGATATTCTGATCAAGTATTTGGGTATCGACATTGACCGCAATGTGCTGGCGGCGCTGTTGGACGCTTGCTTTGCCATTAAGGATATTGTGGGCGATTCTGCCGACGCTATACAGCTGACGGCTACTGCGGTGAAGATCATCGCCAACATTCTGCTCAAATTGAAATATAATGATACCATCACGTTTACCGTTGTAGACGGTGTGCCTTGCACGGACTTTAACATTACCGGTCCGGATACAGTACAGGAGGGTGCCCAGATCCAAATGGCCATTACGGACGCAAAACCCGTTGCGGCCGATGTTTCGGATATTACCTGGTCCTCCTCGGATGAAAGTGTGGCCTATGTAGATCCCAAAACCGGTATCATCACCGGTCGTGACGCCGGGGGCAACATGGGCACGGTTGCAAACAGTCAAAAGTGCATCATCACGGCGACTTCCGCTGCCAATCAGGTGGTGCGAACCAAAGAACTTACCGTAACCGGCAAAACCGGGCGGGTGCTTAGCGACGCGGTGATCCACGCAGAACGGGACTGCAATATCGGCGATCAGCAAACGCTGACCTACACGGTGTACCCGGTGCGTGTAAGCAAGGCCAATAATTTGAACATTACCTGGGGACTGCTGGACGGTACGGACGCCGACGGCAATCCCAAGTATCTGTGGGCGGGCGACGCCTATGATGAAACGGTGACCGACGAGACCACTGGCGAGACCACCACGGTCCACCACGACGGCTCGGTAGAGGACGGGATCGCCAGGCTGGACAAGAATGGTAACTACACGGCGCTGGCCGGCGGCACCGCCACGGTGGTACTGAAAGCCTCCACCGGCTACAAACTGCTGGATGGCAGCTATTACACCATCTCCCAGGTGCAGACCCAGACCACGATTTTCAACGGTCTGCCGGTGTCCGGCATTGATGTGACTGTTGAAAGTGCCGTAAAGAGTGCTGTTTTGGCCAATAGTGTGAAGTTGCAGCAGCAGCAGACGGAGGTGGCCGGTGAAACGCTGGATTTTGCCACCGTTACTGCCAGCACGGTGTACGATGGCTCCGGTGTGCTGGTTAAGGCCAATGTGGACCCGGCAGACGCCACCAATAAGAATGTAAAATGGTATATTGATAATACGGATCAGTTTGAGCTGAAGGACGAGGACAAGACCGCCGGCACTGTAAAGGTGGTGGCTAAGGCTTCTTGCACCAGCGCCTCCAGCGTGCACATTTGGTGCGTGTCTGAGGACGGCGATATTCAGTCCGATGTGGTGACCCTTTGCGTGGTGCGTAACGCCGCAGAGACCAATACCATTAACGGTGCCGATCTGTCCGTGATCAACGGCAAGACCCTGGATGTGTCTCACACCATGACCTTTAGCGGCTCCACCTCCTCGGCACAGGCCTGCTACGGCGCCAACTGGTATTCCTCCGATGAGGGCGTGCTGACCGTAGCCCCCAAGGGCAACGACAACGGCGACGCGGTGGTTACCGGTGTGGATGTAGGCACCGCTACCCTGTACTGCGTGTCTGCTTCCGGCGGTATTGTGGCGGAGAAGCAGGTGACCGTGTATCCGGACAAGGATTACTTAAAGCAGGTGATTAACATCTGCGAGGACACGGTGATCGAGCGCACCAACGAAAATAAAACATTATATAAGGACTTCAGCCGAAAGCTGGACTATGCTTATTATGTCTATTATGATGAGCCTATGGCTGCCCAGGACAGCTGTAATACTTACGCCCGTGAACTGCTGTACGCGTTCTACAAGCTGGGCGGTTATATCGGCTTGACCGGTGTGACCCTTGTAAACAAGGACGGCTCGGACGCCGGCGCGTTCCGCAGCGTGAAGGTGTCTACCTCTAAGCGGTATGACAGCTACTCTGTGGATTTGGACGCCCAGGTGGCACCCAAGACCGCTATGTACCGCACCATCAAGTGGAGCAGCGATAACGACAGTGTAAAGGTAGACGCCAACGGTATTGTGAAGCCCGCAGGCAACAAGGCCTGCCAGGCCAAGATTACCGTTACCGCCACCGACTATATGGATAATGTATACACCGATAGCATGTATGTGGCCTTTGCCAACGATCCGGTTACCGGCATTAAGCTGGACACCACGGAGATCGTCGGCGGCAAGGTAGGCGAAAGCCAGACCTTAAAGGCAACGGTGGAGCCCACCGGCTTTGGTATCGTGGGCAAGGCCTCTGTGGCAGATGTGATTTGGTCCACCTCTGACCCGGAGATTGCCACTGTGGACCAGAGCGGCGTGGTTTCCTTTAAGAGCGGTGGCGACTGCGTGGTGACTGTGACCACCTGTGACGGCGGCTATACCGCCCAGTGCAAGGTGAATGTGGTGACCAACTATGACGCCCTGCAAGCCCAGATTGATACCTATAAGTCGCTGGAGCTGACAGAAACCAACTATTACCCGGCCACCTGGCAGGCCTTCCAGGATGCCATCGCCGAGTCCCAGGCTTTGATCGACGCCAACGCATCCAGCCAAAAAGAAGTGGACGCCCAGTTGGAAAAGCTGATCGCCGCTTACAAGGGCCTGGAGAAATATACGCATATTAACAATGTAGAGATTTACTTGGACGGCGAGGAGGCCAGCGACTTCTATCAATATGATGTGTCGCTGCTTACCGACGGCGCATACAAGGACGCTAAGCTGGATCTGAATGTACGCCTGTACCCCAACAATGCCAACTATGCGTCCGTTACCTGGACCTCTTCTACCGACAAGATCGTGATTTCTGAAAACGGCGTGGCCTCTCCTGCCAAGAACACCTCCTTCAATGTGTTGAAGAACGAGGGCTACTACGGCAAGATCACCTGTACGGTTACGGATCACTTCGGCCAGACCTGGACGGACGATGTGTGGGTATCCTTTGCGTACACACCTGCCACCGGCATTACCATTTCTGAGTCGGCTGTCAGCGGTTCCATTGGGGATACCCATCAGCTGACGGCAACGGTACAGCCATCAGGCACCTTGGGCGTGGGCAAGGCATCCATCTCTGACCTCTATTGGGAGAGCGATAACGAAAATATTGCCACCGTAGACGATAAAGGCTTGGTGACCTTTGTGTCCACCGGCGCCACCACCGTGCGTGCCATTGCCTATGACGGCGGCTACACCGCCACCTGCTCCGTATCCACCGGCGGTGATCGCAGCGCGCTGCAGGCCGCATTGGAGAAGTATAAAGATACGGATTATCAGGATTATGAGTACACCGTAGGCATTACCTTTAAGCAGGCCTATGAGGAAGCCCAGTCCGTGATGAACGACAACACCAAGACCCAGGACGAGATCAACCAGGCCGCACAGGCATTGATAGAGGCCGGCGCTGCGCTGGAAGGTCATCAGGTCATCAAAGCGCAGTCCGTTGATGTAAGCTATGTGGGGTACAGTCGCAACACCGCCATAGGCAACTATAATCAGCGCACCAGCGGTACGATTGGCGACAATGACGCCTTGTCTATTGACCTGAGCAAGAACGGCTACGCCAATACGCTGCATGAGAACAACAAGCTGGAGCTGAGCGCCGCCGTCATGCCGGCGGGTGCAGACAGCAATGGCATCAGCTGGACGGTGGACGACAGCAAAAACATCAAAGCCACGCAGACCGATGGCAAGCTGGTGCTGAGTCCCTCCTCTGCCACTGCCAACGGCTGGGCGAAGGTGACGGTGACCACCACAGACCATTACAGCCGCACACTGAGCCGCAGCTTTACCGTTGTAATGAGCGGCAGCGTGATCAGCGGCGTCAGCCTGGATCAGACCCAGTTGAATTTGCTGGTGACCCAGAAGCCGGTACAGCTGAATGCAACGCTTGCCGGTTCCTCTAACAAAACCTTTAACGATGTAACCTGGACCTCCTCGAACCCGGCTGTGGCCACGGTAGAGAACGGACTGGTTACGCCGGTGGATGTGGGCGACTGCACCATTACCGTGAAAACCCTGGACGGCGGCTACACCGCCACTTGTGCCATAACCGTGCGTGCGGACTACTCCGTGCTGGAAGCCAAGTACGCCGAATACCAAATTCTGGTCAATCAGTCAAAGGGCCAGTATATATACACGGAGGATTCCCTGGCTGTGCTGGAGACCGCCTGTGCCCAGGCCAAGACGATGATTGACAGCGGTTTGTCCACCCAGGCTGAGATTGACGCCCAGGTGGAGCTGCTGGAGAGCGCCCACAACGGTTTGGTGAAGTACATTATCGCCGAGGGCGTGAGCCTGACGGCGGATACAGAGGCCCAGGCCAATGTGACCATTCCCAATCCGGGTCATATCCGCTACCTGCACAATGAACTGAGCTTGAAGAACAAGACCGTTCAGCTGTCTGCTGTAACGGCGCCTGCCGGCGGTCTGTACCAGAGCATTACCTGGTCCAGTTCCAACGACAAGGTCACCGTCAGCGACACCGGGCTGGTGACCAATACAGACAGCGGCAACCAGTGGGCAGAGATCACCTGCACCATCACCACCGTGAAGGGCGACAGCTTCACTGCCACCACCACTGTTTGCTTCACCCGCTATGCGGTGACCGGTGTAAGCATGGACACGGATATGGTCCACGGCTCACCGCAGGATACCGTGACCATTACGCCCACGGTAACCTCCTCTGCCACCATTGCTTCCTTGGCGCTGCGGGACTGCACCTTTACCAGTGATCACCCGGAGATCGCTACGGTAGACAACAGCGGCAAGATCACCTTTGTATCGCAGGGCAAGGCCACCATTACCGCCACCACGGTGGACGGCGGCTACACCACCACGGTGATTGCCTATACGACTTATGATTTCTCCGCCTTGCAGCAGGCTATTGCAGATGCCGGTGCAGTGGATTACAAGGATTACGCTTACGATTACGGTATGGCGTTTAAGACCGCTTACGATAAGGCCGTGGCGGTCAATGCGGACTATGAGTCCTCACAGGATGTCATTGATGCTGCCACCTCCGCACTGAAACAGGCCCAGAATGCCCTGGCCGGCCACGAGTTCGTCGGCCCCGGCGAGATTGGCTTTACCAGCGGCGGCGCTGCGGTGACCGAGGGCAAGGCGCTGGTTGTGGATGACAACCAGCAGGTGACCCTGTCTGCTACCTATGCCGACGGCGCGATGGTGCAGGATCCGTCCTGGACCACGGCGGCAGGAAACAATGTAACTGCTGCTACGGATGCTGCCGGCAACTTGGTGCTTACCAAGACCAACGCAGACGCCTCCGGCAGCGTGAAGGTGACCTACACCTTGAAGGACGCTTACGATCGGACTTATACCAAGACCATCACCGTCAAGCTGGTGAACCAGAAGATCAACATTGACAGCTTCAAGTTCACTTACGGCGGCAATGAGGTGGACTCTGTGTCTTACAGCTGCGGCGGTGTGTACACCAACAAGAGCATTCAGCTGGGCGTGAGCACCTATCCCACAGACGCAGACGCCTATGTGTCCGCTTTGTGGACCTCCAACAATAAGAACCTGGTGGTGGACCAAACCGGTAAGGTTTCTGCCAGCGGCGCCATGCTGGCCACCAAGTACACCGCCACCATCACCTGCACCTTGACCCTGGAGGACGGCTCCACTGTGACCAACTCCATTCAGGTGACCTTTAACAGATTTTAACCCGCCAACGAAAGGACCCTAAGTTATGCAACAAAAAACCAAAAAATGGCTCAGTCTGGTGCTGGCCGTCTTGCTGGTGTCCGCTTGTTTTACGGGTACACTCCTTGTACGGGCGGCGCAGGATGTGGCGATTGATGAGACCCATTTCCCGGACGCCGGCTTCCGTCAAATCGTGGCAGAGAAGTGCGATAAAAACGGCGACGGTATTCTCTCTGATTCTGAGCGCAGCAGCATCATCCGTATGATGCTGCCTGCGTGGCAGGAGGATGTGCTGGGGGAAGGTACCCCCATTGTCAGCCTGGAGGGCATACAGTATTTCTATAATCTGCAAAATCTCTATTGTGCAGACATTGGGCTGACCTCGCTGGATGTGAGCGCCTTGTCCAAGCTGACCCAGCTGACCTGTATGGACAATGCGTTGGGCACGCTGGATCTAAGCAAAAACACGGCGCTGACCCAGATCAACTGTGCTGCCGACCAGTTGACGGAGCTGAAATTACCTGCCGGTGTGCAGCGCCTGCTGTGCGAGAACAATGCGCTTACCGCCTTGGATTTGTCCGGCTGCACAGCGCTGGCTTATCTAAAGTGTGCCAACAACCAGTTGGCTACACTGAATTTGGGTGCCAACACAGCGCTTTCCACCCTGATCGTGTCCAATAACCACCTGCCGTCGCTGGATCTGCGCGCCAATACGGCGCTGACCACCGTGACCCTGGGCCGGCAGACCATTACGGTGAACGCTACGCAACAGGATAATGTGTTTTATGCCCCGGTGGACGGTTTGGCTGCGGACGGCGTGGTGTACCAGGATACGGAGAAGTATGAGAACGGCAATTTTGTCACCACGGATTATGCGCTGATGCAAAACGGCTTTACTTATGAGTACGCCACCGGTTCGGATCTGGCCGGCGCCATGACGGTAGATGTGACGGTTGTCAAAGACTTTTATCAGGTGCGCTTTTATGGGGACGAAACCAAGAATGTGCTCCTTTCTGCCGTAGCGGTGAACAGCGGCCAAACGGCGGTTGCACCTACGGACTTTGCTTTGCCCCAGTGTAAGGCGCTGGCCGGTTGGAGCGACACGCTGGAGAATATCACGGCGGATAAAGAGGTGTATGCCCTGTACACGGACGATCACCACTACGCAGTTACCGCCTTTAGCACCGATGGCGTGGCTACCATCTCCTGCACCGGCGGCTGTGGGGTAGACACGCGCACGGTCACCTTCCTGGACTGCCTGAATGCCAAGACCGGCAGTGACCGCTATGAGCAGCTGCTGGATGTGAACGGCGACGGGATCATTAACGCCCGGGATTATGTGCTGCTGGATCGCCAGTTCAACGCTGCAAAATAATAAACCGACAAAACAGAAGGACCACCCGTATGGGTGGTCCTTTTTTATGGTCTGTAGCTGTATGGTGGTGGGTTGCGCGGGCGGCAATCTGCGCCCGTCCCCTCTGTCGCTGCGCGACATCTCCCCGCACTGCGGGGAGTCACCTTTTGCAAGGGGGGCAAAGATTTTGCAACCGATTTGGCTCCCTTGTAAAGGGAGCTGGCGCGCTTGCGCGACTGAGGGATTTCGTTGCTATACGCCTTAAATAATATTCCGATAAAATCGAATGGTAAAGGTGGTACCGACGCCTACGGTGCTTTGCACCTCCACGGTGGCGTTCTCCCGGTTCAGCACGGATTTGCTCAGCGCCAGTCCAATGCCAACGCTGTCTGGCCCGGCGTTTTTGCCCTTGTAAAACCGCTCAAAGATGTGGGGCAGGTCCTCTTTTTCGATTCCGCAGCCATCGTCGGCGATCACCAACTGGCAATAGAGGACGGTCTGGGTGCCGGTTAGGCGCAGGGTGCCGCCGTTGTCCATGTGTTCCAGGCAGTTTTTGACAATATTCTGCACCGCTTCCACCGTCCACAGCCGGTCGCCCAAAAATTGCCCTTGCCGGCAGTCCACGGCCAGCGTCATTTGGCGCAGCTCCGCTTGAATGATAAAGGGCGCCAGCGCCTGCTCCACCACTGCGGCCAGCTCCACCGGCTCCTTGTGCAGCACTGCCGTGCCCGCGTCAAATTTGCTGATCTTCAGCAGAGTGGTGATCATCCACTGCATTTTTTCCAGCTGGGCGGAAATACCCTTTAGAAATTCCAGCCGCTTTTCGGCGGGTAGATCCTCTTCCAGCAGCAGGTCCGTCATCACCGTCATGGAGGTGATGGGGGTCTTTAGCTGGTGCGAGACGTCGGCCAGCGCGTCCGCCAGGTAGGTTTTGTCCTTTTGCATCAGCTCTGCCTGGGTTTGCAGCTTGCGGGCAGTTTTGTAAATGTTATTCTCCAGAATGGACAGCTCGCCTTCCTGGTTGTTGGCGGGCACCAGCAGCGGCGCCGTGCCGTTGACCAGGGTGGTCAGGTAATCGGACAGCCGCCGAATTTCTCGGGTTTGATTGCGGGTGTACAGGCAGAATATTGCCAGCAGCGCCCCGCAGCCCACCAGGCAGACGATGCCCATGGTGATGCTTTGCCAAAAGCCCACGCCGATAAGCAGGGTGCTGATCCCCAGCCCCGGCACCAGCGCGCGGCGAAAATGTTTGTCCTCGCTCATTCGTCCACCTTATAGCCCATGCCCCGCACGGTCTTAATGATCTGCGGCTCCACTGGGTCGTCCTCGATCTTCTCCCGCAGCCGCTTGATGTATACGCTCAGCGTGTTGTCGCTGACAAAGTCGCCGGCCACATCCCAAATGCTCTCCAGCAGCATATTGCGGCTGAGCACCCGGCCACGGTTTTGCAAAAAGGTCAGCAACAGCTTGTATTCCAGGGCGGTTAGAATCACTTCCTGCCCGTTTTTCAGCACTTTGCCCTCTTTCATCCGCACGGTCAGACCGCTTATACGGATTTCCTCGGTGGCAGCGCCCTTGCTGCGGCGCAGCACTGTCTTGATCCGCGCCATCAGTTCCCGCAGGCGAAAGGGCTTGCTGATGTAGTCGTCGGCGCCCAACTCCAGGCCCATCACCACATTCACTTCATCGTCAAAGGCGGTGAGAAAGATCACCGGTGTGTCGTCCTTGGCTTTAATGGCCTTGCACACATCGTAGCCGCTGCCGTCCGGTAGCGTCAAATCCAGCAGGCACAGGTCGAATCAGCCGGTGCCCACCGCCTCCAGCGCCCGGGCCACCGTGGCACAGTGGGTGACCGTGTAGCCCTCACTCTCCAACGAATAACGCAGCCCCTGAGCAATGGCCGGGTCATCCTCCAGCATTAGAATATTCATACCACACCTCCTCGGCGTTCTCTCTCCATAGTACCACATTCCGCCCCGCCGCGCAATAGGTATAGGTTGCCGTGTGTTCGCAGGCGGAAGATATCCACGCCTACCGTTTGCGCCATACGCAAAATACGGTGTTGTTGGGATAGAATGATCATTGCACTTTGTGTGTTCATGTGTTAAAATCAGGATGGTATTGGCGAGTGTTGAACCGATTTGAGGTTGAATGGATGATCAGAGAAGCAAATGTAAACGACTATATCGATATTCACAAAATCTGCTGTCAGGACTTGGGTTATGACTGTAACGCCGATTTGGTCAAGGAAAGATTGAAGAATCTGGATGCAAGCAGAGAAAGGGTTTTTGTTGCCATAATAGATGGTAAGGTCGTCGGTTATGTTCATGCGGAGCAATACAACACGCTTTATTTTGAAAGCCTGGTCAACATTTTAGGTTTAGCCGTGTCAAAAGCATATCGCAGAAGGGGCTGCGGCAAAGCCCTTATGCGCGTTGTGGAAAATTGGGCAAAGGCATGCGGCATACACGCCGTTCGGCTGAATTCCGGGAAAGCCAGAACAGAGGCGCACAAATTCTATCGTTCCATCGGGTATGACAACGAGAAAGCGCAGATTCGGTTTTTTAAAAATTTAACAAAATAGATGATGGATCACATGAAGAATAACCGTGTGAAAACAGATTTCATCGTTAAAAAGCAGTTGCTTGGAATTTTTCGGGCAGCTGCTTTTCCATTTGTCGATTTTATAGCGCTGAAATGGCACGCAATCGGATCATGCCGCAATGGGTAAAGAAAAACAGCACTTCCGTGTTGGAAGTGCTGTTGGGATAATCTGTATAAATTATCTCTTGGAGAACTGAGGAGCACGACGGGCCTTTTTCAGACCGGGCTTCTTTCTCTCCTTCATTCTGGGGTCACGGGTCAGGAAGCCGGCCTTCTTCAGTGCAGGACGCAGGCTCTCGTCATACTGCAGCAGGGCACGGGACAGACCGTGACGGATGGCACCGGCCTGGCCGGTTACGCCGCCGCCGTTTACACGGCAAACGATGTCAAACTTCTCGGTGGTGTCGGTGATGGCCAGAGGCTGACGCACGATCAGCTTCAAGGTCTCCAGACCAAAGTAATCATCAATGTCTCTGTCGTTGATGGTGATCTTGCCGGTACCTGCATAAACGCGTACACGAGCAACAGATTCTTTTCTGCGGCCGGTGCCGTAGAAATACGGATTCGTTTCGTACATAATTCAGATACCTCCCTTACTTATTCCAAGCTTCCGGCTTCTGGGCCTCGTGCTTGTGGTCTGCGCCTTTGAAAATGCGGCATCTGGTCAGCTGCTTGCGGCCCAGAGTGCTGTCCGGCAGCATACCCTTAATAGCCAGTTCCATGGCGAAGTCGCTCTTCTCGGCCATCAGGGTGCCATACTTGACTTCCTTCAGGTTGCCGATGTAGCCGGTGTGGTGCTGATACAGCTTCTTGTTCAGCTTGTCGCCGGTGAGAACGGCCTTGTCAGTGTTGATGATGATGACAAAATCGCCGCAATCCACATGGGGGGCGAAGATCGGCTTATGCTTGCCTCTCAGCAGGGTGGCAGCCTCAGCGGCTACGCGGCCCAGGGGCTTGTCAGCAGCGTCGATCACATACCATTTGCGTTCGATCTCGTCCGCTTTAGGCATAAATGTTGACATAATCGCTAGTCCTCCGTTGTTCAAATTTTCCGCAGAGCGCTTGGCTCTTTCTGCGTGCCGGAATATAATAGCACAGGCGAGGGGCAAAGTCAACATTTTTGGCAAACAAATTTAATATATCCTGTTGTTGCTCGCCTATTCTCTTGTTATCTCGATTATGCTTATCAAATGCTCATTTTTAATTTATGAAAAAGAGGAGCGAAATGGATTCTTGCGCGGTGCATTTGGCGGTGGGCGCTTTGGCAGAGTGCGCACCACCGGCGCCAGTGACCCAGCCTATGGTGCTTATACCGATAATATATAGGAAAAACCGCCCGGTGCAGTTGTATTCCTACCTTTTTTGTGGTATTATTGCTGCGGTGATGTGAAATGATGATTTCAACAAAGGGTCGCTACGCCCTGCAAGTGATGCTGGATTTGGCCCAGCAATGTCCGGACGCTTATATTTCGCTGCACGATATCAGCCAGCGGCAGGCAGTGAGTATGAAATATTTAGAGGCCATTGTGGCAATGCTGAATAAAGCCGGTATGGTAGAGAGCCGCCGTGGCAAAAGCGGCGGTTACCGCCTGACCCGGGCGCCGGAGGACTACACCGTGGGCGCCATCTTAAAGCTGACGGAGGGCACGCTGGCGCCGGTGGCCTGTATGGACTGTGACAGCGGCTGCACCCGGGTGCACGCCTGTATGACCCGCCCCATGTGGCAGGAGCTGGACCGGTTGATCGATGATTTTTTAGAGAGCAGGACCCTTGCCGACCTGCTGACGGAGGATAAAAAGCATGAAGATTAAAACGATTTTAGAGCAAAAACCTACCGTATCCTTTGAGGTGTTCCCTCCCAAGCAGTGGGACAAGATTGAGGGCACCAAGGCAGTGGTCAAGGAGATGGTAAAGAGCCACCCGGCCTTTATGAGCGTTACTTACGGTGCTGCGGGTACCACCAGCGGCTTTACAACGGAGATTGCAAGAGAGATCTTGGACGACGGTGTGACCCCACTGGCCCATCTGACCTGCCTGACCTCTACCCGGGATAAAATTCATCAGGTGGTAGCGGAGCTGCAAGAGAACGGCATTGAGAATATTTTGGCCCTGCGTGGGGATATTCCCCGGGACTTTCAGTTCCCGGCAGAGCAGTATTTTGAGCACGCTTACCAACTGGTAAACGAAATTCGCACGCTGGGCGATTTTTGCATAGGCGGCGCCTGCTATCCGGAGGTGCATCCGGAGAGCAAAAACCGGGTGGAAGATCTGGAGCACTTAAAGCAAAAGGTGGACTGCGGTGTGGACTTCCTCACCACCCAAATGTTCTTTGACAATACGGTGTTTTACAATTTTCGGGAGATGTGCGCCATTAAGGGCATTGATGTGCCGCTGATCGCCGGGATCATGCCCATTACCAAGGCCAGCCAGTTGGAGCGGACGGTGAAGCTGTCCGGCTGCTCTCTGCCCACCAAGTTTGTAAAGATCGTGGAGCGCTTCGGCGATCGGGACGACGCCATGCAGCAGGCGGGCATTGTGTACGCTGCCGAGCAGATCATCGACCTGATGGCCAACGGCGTGGATCATATTCATATTTACACCATGAACAAGCCGGATGTGGCCGGTGCCATTGTGCGAGAGTTGGGCAGCATTATTCATGAATAAGACAGAGATTTTACACTATCTGCGCACCGCCTCACGGGTGGATGATCCCCGGTTGCTGGCGCTGATCGACGACTGTATGGCGGAAGTGGACGCTACGGTGCAGCCCCGCACCCTGGAGCGGATCTTTCCCTGCCGGGTGACGGAGGACGCACTGGAGGTGGAGGGCTTTACTCTCAAGAGCCGCCGCCTGGCGCAAACCATTGCCGGGTGCGATCGGGTGTGCATTTTCGGTGCCACTTTGGGCTTTGAGTGCGATCGGCTGCTGCGCACCTACTCGGTGGACGGTATTGCCCGAGGCGCGGTGATGCAGGCGGTGCTGGCCTCTAAGATCGAGGAGGTCTGCGACGGTATAGAGAACCGGCTGCGTGCCCAGGGGCTGACCCTGCGGCAGCGATATTCGCCGGGCTATTTTGATTTGGATATTACCGAGCAACGCAAGATTTTTGCTCTGCTGGATCTGACCAAGCGCATTGGGCTGACCCTTAGTGACACCTGCCAAATGATCCCCACCAAGAGCGTAACGGCCATTATCGGTATTGAACCCCAGGACGGAGGACAAGCGCATGAATAAAATTCGCTTTTTTGACGGCGGCATGGGCACCATGCTCCAGGCAGCCGGTTTGCTTGGCCCCGGTGCGCTGCCGGAGCCGCTGAACCTGACCCACCCGGAGGAGATCGCCGCCATTCATCAGGCGTATGCAAACGCCGGCGCAGAGTTTATCAGCACCAATACCTTTGGCGCCAACGGCCTGAAGTTTGACAATGTAGAGGAACTGGTGCAGGCAGCCACCGCGCTGGTGCGCCGCACCGGAAAGAAAGTTGTGCTGGACATTGGCCCTTTGGGCAAGCTGCTTCAGCCCATGGGCGAGTTGGCGTTTGACGACGCCTACGACCTGTTTGCCCGCACCATTCGTGCCGGTGCCCCCGGTGCGGATTTGGTGCTTATTGAGACCATGAGCGACACGCTGGAGTTGAAGGCGGCGGTACTGGCGGCCAAGGAAAATTGTGACCTGCCGGTATTTACCACCATGATCATGGACGAAAAAGGGCGGCTGCTTACCGGCGCGGATATTGAAACGGCAGTGACCATGCTGGAGGGACTGGGGGTAGACGCCCTGGGCTTTAACTGCTCCATGGGACCGGACCAAATGCTGCCCCTGGTGGCGCAGCTGCGGGAGCTGACTTGCCTGCCCATCATCGTGAACCCCAACGCCGGGCTGCCGGAGTCTGTCAACGGCGAGACGGTGTATAATGTGGACCCGGAGGCCTTTGCGGAGAAGATGGAGGCCATTGCCAAGCTGGGGGTCAGCTATCTGGGCGGCTGCTGCGGCACCACTCCGGCGCATATTGCAAAGATGATCCAGCGGGTCAAGGACATTCCTGCGGTGGTGCACACCCCGGCGCCCCGCACCCTGGTGAGCAGCTATTCCCAAACGGTGGAGCTGGGCAAAAAGCCGGTCATTGTAGGCGAGCGGATCAACCCCACCGGCAAAAAGTTGATGAAAGCCGCCCTGCGGGAAAAGGATATTAACTATCTTATCAAAGAGGGTATTGCCCAAAAAGATAAGGGCGCCCATATTTTGGATGTGAATGTAGGCTTGCCGGAGATTGACGAGCCGGCTATGATGCAGCAGGCGCTGTTTGCCCTGCAAGGGGTGCTGGACCTGCCGCTGCAAATCGACACCTCCGATGTGGAGGCTATGGAAGTGGGCCTGCGCCATTATAACGGCAAGGCCATGCTCAATTCTGTGAACGGCAAGCAGGAGAGTATGCACGCCGTCTTTCCGTTGGTGAAGAAGTACGGTGCTGTTGTGGTGTGCTTGTGCCTGGACGAGAGCGGTATTCCCCCTACGGCAGAAGGGCGCATTGCCATTGCCAAGAAGATCATTGCCACCGCTGCGGAATATGGTATTCCTAAGCACCAGCTGGTGTTTGACGCGCTGGTGATGACCGTCAGCACGGACAAACGCAACGCCATTGAGACGCTAAAGGCGGTGCGGGTGCTGCGCCACGAGCTGGGCGTTGCCACCACCCTGGGCGTCAGCAACATTTCCTTTGGTCTGCCCAAGCGGGAGATGATCAATACCGCGTTCTTTACCCTGGCGCTGGAAGCGGGGCTGTCCGCCGGGATTATGAACCCCCTCAGCGACGCCATGATGAACGCCTATTACAGCTACAACGCTCTGGCGGGGCTGGATGACAACTGCCAGGACTATATCGCCTCGGTGACGGAGACGGCAGCAGCTACGCCTGCAGGCACCACGGTGGATCTGAAAACCGCCATTATCAAAGGTATGCGCAAGGAGGCGGGCCAGTGCGCTGCCGGGCTGCTGGAAGAGCAGGACAGCTTGCAAATCATCAACGAGCATATTATCCCTGCACTGGATGTGGTGGGTGACGGATTTGAGAAGAATAAAGTGTTTCTGCCCCAGCTGCTGATGAGCGCAGACGCGGCCAAATCTGCTTTTGATGTGATCAAGGAAAAGCTGCGCACCACCGGCCAGCAAAAGAAAAGCCCCCACAAAATTGTGCTTGCCACCGTGCACGGCGATATTCACGATATTGGCAAAAATATCGTGAAGGTGCTGCTGGAGAACTACGGTTTTGATGTGCTGGACCTGGGCAAGGATGTGCCGGAGGAAACGGTGCTCCAGGCGGTGCAGGACAATAACGCCACGCTGGTGGGACTGTCTGCGCTGATGACCACCACCGTGCCGGCCATGGAGCGTACCATTGAGCTGGTGCACAAGAACACCCCCGCCAAGGTGATCGTTGGCGGTGCGGTGCTTACCCGCTCTTATGCGGAGATGATTCACGCGGATCATTACGCCAAGGACGCCATGGAGACCGTGCGCTTGGCAAAGGCGCATTTTGGGATTGAATAAAAGGTAAATCCCTCCGTCGGGCAGGGATTGGGGCACCTCCGGTGCAATCCCCCCTGCGGCTGCGCCGCTTCCCCCCTTTGCAAGGGGGGCAAACCGATCAGGCTCCCTTGTAAAGGGAGCTGTCAGCGTAGCTGACTGAGGGATTATTCTTTTATAGCTCTCCCCTCAACAAAAAAGACCGATACCATTTACGGTATCGGTCTTTTGTTATACGATTTTACGCCTTATCTGCGGGGACGGCGGTCGCAGCGGTCACGATCATGACCGCGGTGGTCGTCTCTGCGGGGGCGGCGGGGGGTATCGTCGATCTCGTTCTCCGGGGTCATACCCTCCAGCTCAATAAGTGCATCCCGACGGGACAGGTTAATGCGACCCTGATCGTCAATCTCAATGCACTTAACCACAACGGAGTCGCCAACATTCACTACATCCTCTACCCGCTCGGTGCGTTTTACATCCAGGCGGCTGATGTGAACCAGACCCTCTTTGCCCGGTGCAATCTCTACGAATGCGCCGAAGCTCATCAGGCGGGTTACTACACCGTTGTAGAAGGCGCCCACTTCCGGGTCGGTGGCGATCAGCTTCACCACTTCCACAGCGCCGTTGCACTTGTCCATATCTATACCGCTGATGAACACGCGGCCGTCCTCTTCAATGTTGATCTTCACATCGTAGGTGTTCTGGATCTCCTGGATCACCTTGCCGCCCTTGCCGATTACATCGCCGATCTTGTCCGGGTCGATCTGCAGGGTGAGCATCTTGGGTGCGTAGGGAGACAGCTGCTTGCGGGGCTCGCTGATCACCGGCAGCATGATCTCGTCCAGAATATAGTTGCGGGCCTTATGGGTCTTGGCAAAGGCCTCTTTGATGATCTCCGGGGTCAGGCCGTGCACTTTCAGGTCCATCTGAATGGCGGTGATGCCCTTCTTTGTACCGGCAACCTT
>OIYV01000340.1_pt1 | contig 29392 bp, 25 predicted proteins | sample 1588251 | NCBI WGS metagenome assembly OIYV01 (sample SAMN03283282) | human gut metagenome | biome: human-associated habitat; material: feces | host: Homo sapiens | place: Peru | collected 2012
CACTATGGTAGAATCTGTCCTATCGAAACTCCAGAAGGTCAAAACATTGGTTTAATTACATCTTTAGCAAGTTATGCTAGAGTAAATGAATATGGATTTATTATGACTCCATATAGAAAAGTAGTAGATTGTAAAATAACTGATGAAATAGTTTATATGACTGCTGATGAAGAAGAAGATTACTATATCAGTCAAGCAACAATTAATGTTGATTCAGATGGAACAATTTCTGATAAAGAAGTTCCAGTAAGATTTAACAAAGACAATATGATTGTTGCTCGTGAAAAAGTAGATTATATAGATGTTTCACCATCACAAATCGTATCTGTTACAACAAGTATGATTCCATTTATGGAACATGATGATGCTAACCGTACATTAATGGGTGCAAACATGCAAAGACAAGCTGTACCACTTATGATTACTGAAGCTCCTATCGTAGGTACTGGAGTAGAAGCTGCAATAGCTCGTGACTCTGGATGTTCAGTAGTTTGCGATATAGATGGTGTTGTTGAATATGTTGATGCTAAGAAAATTATAGTAAAAGGATTAACAGAAAAACGTGTATATGAATTAATTACATATCAAAGAAGTAATAATGAAACATGTTATAACCAAAGACCAATCGTTAAGAAAGGTGAACAAGTTCATAAAGGTGAAATTATTGCTGATGGACCATCTACAGATAAAGGTGAAATAGCTTTAGGTAAGAACTTAGTTGTTGCCTTCATGACATATAATGGATATAACTATGAAGATGCTGTTATATTAAATGAAAGAGTTGTTAAAGATGACGTTTTAACTTCTGTTCATATTGAAATGAAAGAAATTGAATGTCGTGATACTAAATTAGGACCAGAAGAGTTCACAAGAGATATTCCAAATATTAGTGAAGAAGCTCGTAAGAACTTAGATGAAAATGGTATTGTTAGAATTGGTACTGAAGTAAAAGAAAACGATATTCTAGTTGGAAAAGTTACTCCAAAAGGTATGCAAGAATTATCTAGTGAAGAAAAATTATTACATGCTATATTTGGTGAAAAAACTAGAGAAGTTAGAGATACATCACTACGCGTTCCACATGGTGGAGAAGGAATAGTTCATGATGTTAAAATATTCACTAAGAAAGATAGCGATGAATTAGCATCAGGAGTATCAAAACTAATTCGTGTATACATAGTTCAAAAAAGAAAGATACAAGTCGGAGACAAAATGGCAGGACGTCATGGTAACAAAGGTGTTATCTCATTAATATTACCAGAAGAAGATATGCCATATTTACCAGATGGTACTCCAGTAGATATTATGTTAAACCCACTTGGAGTTCCATCACGTATGAACCTTGGACAAGTATTAGAAATGCACTTAGGAATGGCTGCTAAAAAACTAGGAGTACACGTAGCAACTCCAGTATTTGACGGAGCAACCGAAGAAGACATCTTTGAAATGATGAAAGAAGCAGGAATGGCAGACGACGGGAAAACTGTCCTTTATGACGGAAGAACAGGTCGCCCATTTGACAATAGAGTTTCAGTTGGAGTAATGTACATGATTAAACTATGCCACATGGTTGAAGACAAAATGCATGCTCGTGCAACTGGACCATATTCACTTGTAACCCAACAACCACTTGGAGGAAAAGCTCAATTTGGTGGACAAAGATTTGGAGAAATGGAAGTTTGGGCTCTATATGCCTATGGAGCAGCACATACACTACAAGAAATTTTAACAGTAAAATCAGACGATGTAATAGGACGTGTTAAAGTGTATGAAGCACTAGTTAAAGGCAACAAAATAGACCAAGCCGGAGTACCAGAAAGCTTCAGAGTACTTATAAAAGAATTCCAAGCTCTAGGACTAGACATTCAAATTATAAATGATAAAAACGAAGTACTTGACTTAAAACAAATAGAAAAAGAAGAAACCGAAGAAAGTACGAAATTTATGATTGATGACATAGAAATAAATAAAATAAGTGAAGAAATGAATAAAGAAGAACAAGAAGATGAAGAAGAACAAAAAGACGAATTTGATGATGAACTAGACGATATAGACTTTGAAAAAGATTTTAATGAAAGTGAGGTAGAATACTAATGATAGATGTAAATAAAATTGAAGCCTTAAAAATTGGTATTGCCTCTTCTGATAAAATTCGTGAATGGTCATATGGTGAGGTAAAAAAACCAGAAACTATCAACTACAGAACATTAAAACCAGAAAGAGATGGATTATTTTGCGAAAAAATATTTGGACCAACTAAAGATTTTGAATGTAGCTGTGGCAAATATAAAAGAGTAAAATATAAAAATATAGTTTGTGATAGATGTGGAGTAGAAGTAACAAGATCAAAAGTAAGACGTGAAAGAATGGGACACATTGAACTTGCTACTCCCGTATCTCACATTTGGTATTTCAAGGGTGTTCCATCAAGAATGGGAACAGTTCTTGACATGAGTCAAAGAGATCTAGAAGAAGTATTATACTTTGTTTCATATGTTGTAATAGATAAAGGTATTACACCACTTGAAAACAAACAAACCCTATCCGAAAGAGAATATCGTTCATATTATGAAAAATATGGAGATGGTTTCAAAGTAGGAATGGGAGCAGAAGCAATAAGAGAATTGCTTAGAAAAGTTGATTTAGAAAAAGAAACAACTGATATAAGAAAAAAATTAGAAACAGCACAAGGTCAAAAAAGAACTAATTTATTAAAAAGATTAGACATCCTAGATGCTTTCTACAAATCAGGAAACAAACCAGAATGGATGATTATGGATGCTATACCAGTTATACCACCAGAACTACGTCCAATGATACAATTAGATGGTGGAAGATTTGCAACATCTGATTTAAATGATTTATATAGAAGAGTAATTAACAGAAACAATCGTTTGAAAAAGTTAATAGATTTAAGCGCTCCATCAATAATTATTCAAAATGAAAAACGTATGCTACAAGAAGCAGTTGACGCTTTATTTGACAACGGAAGACGTGGTAAAAGTGTAACAGGTGCAGGAAATCGTGCTCTAAAATCACTTTCTAGTATGTTAAAAGGTAAACAAGGTCGTTTTAGACAAAACTTATTAGGTAAACGTGTAGATTATTCAGGACGTTCAGTTATCGTTGTAGGACCAAGTTTAAAAATGTATCAATGTGGACTTCCAAAAGGAATGGCACTAGAACTATTTAAACCACATGTAATTCATGGTTTAGTAGAAAAAGATATTGCCCATAATATCAAGGCAGCTAAAAAATTAATAGAAAATCAAGACGAAAGAGTATGGGATGTTGTTGAAGAAGTAATCAAAGAACATCCAGTAATGTTAAACCGCGCTCCAACATTACATAGATTAGGTATTCAAGCATTTGAACCAAAATTAATTGGTGGTAAAGCAATCCGTCTTCACCCACTAGTATGTCCAGCATTCAACGCTGACTTCGATGGCGACCAAATGGCTGTACACGTACCTCTTTCAGAAGAAGCTCAAGCAGAAGCAAGACTACTTATGTTAGGTGCAAACAACATCTTACACCCAAAAAGTGGTGAACCAGTTGTTACCCCTGCTCAAGACATGGTATTAGGTAACTATTATCTAACTATGGAATTAGAAGACAAAGACGAAGGTAGAATATTCAAAGATACCGATGAAGCAATCATGGAATATGAAAGAGGAGACTTAAAACTTCATACAAGAATAGCATTAAGAACAAGTTCATTTAAACATAAAATATTTACAGAAGAACAAAAAGATAAATATTTAGTTACAACAGTAGGAAAGATATTATTTAATGAAATACTTCCTGATACATTCCCATACATCAATGAACCAACAAAAGAAAACATAACTAAATTTACACCAAATAAATATTTCTTAGAAAAAGGAACAGACATCAAAAAGGCTATAAGTGAAATGCCACTTGTAAAACCTTTCCCAGTAAAAACATTAAAAGACATAATTGCTCAAATATTTAAATTATATAAAACTACTGAAACATCTATTATGCTTGACAGATTAAAAGATTTAGGATTTAAATACTCAACTGTATCAGGTACAACAGTATCAGTTGCAGATGTAGTAACAAGTAAAAATAAACCTGAAATAATAAAAGAAAGTAGAAAAACAGTAGACCGTATTAACAAACAATATTCAAGAGGTTTAATAACAGAAGAAGAAAGATTTGAAAGCGTTATAAAAGTTTGGGAAAAAGCAAAAGCAGAAGTTCAAGCTGAATTAAAAGCAGCTTCTGAAGAACACTTAACAAACCCATTATTCATTATGATGAATTCTGGTGCCCGTGGTAAAATTTCACAATTCGTTCAATTATCTGGTATGAGAGGACTTATGACTAAACCAGGTGGACGTGTTATTGAAATTCCAGTTATATCTTCATTTAAAGAAGGACTTTCAGTATCTGAATTCTTCCTATCAACCCACAGTGCTCGTAAAGGTAGTGCAGATACTGCCCTAAATACAGCATCATCTGGATACTTAACAAGAAGACTTGTCGATGTATCACAAGATGTAATAGTTAAAGAAAATGATTGTGGCACAGATTTTGGTGTAGCAGTAAGTAAATTTATCAATGAAAAAGATGGAACAGTAATTGAAGACTTATATGACCGTATAGTAGGTAGATATACTTCTAAAAAAGTTATTGACCCAGAAACAAAAGAAACAATTATTGATAAAGATGAAATGATTACTGAAAAAATAGCAGAAAAAATCGTAAAATCCGGAATAGAAAAAGTTGAAATAAGAAGCGTATTAACATGTAACACAGTAAATGGTGTTTGTCAAAAATGTTACGGACGTAACTTAGCAACAGGCAATTTAGTAGAAATTGGTGAAGCAATTGGTATTATGGCTGCTCAATCAATCGGAGAACCAGGTACACAATTAACCATGAGAACATTCCATACCGGAGGAGTTGCAGGTGGCGAAGATATTACTCAAGGTCTACCACGTGTTGAAGAATTATTTGAAGCACGTAACCCTAAAGGACAAGCAACAATCGCAACAATCGAAGGAACTATTAAAAGTATTAGCGAAGACCATGGAAAATATAGAATTGTTATTAAAAATAAATTAGAAGAAGTAGAACATATAACAAATTATGGCGCAAAACTAAGAGTAGAAAAAGGAAATACTGTTCTAGCAGGAGACAAATTAACCGAAGGAAATATCAGTCCAAAAGAATTACTTGCAGTAACAGACCCAATAACTGCTGAAGAATATATCTTAAAAGAAATTCAAAAAGCTTATCGTGCTCAAGGTGTTGATATTTCAGACAAACATATCGAAGTAGTAGTAAGAAGAATGATTTCTAAAATAAGAATATCTGATGGTGGAGATACTGAACTATTATTAGGAAGTTTAGTAAGTATAAGAGAATTTACTGACATCAATAAAGAAGCAATTCTAAAAGGCAAAAAACCTGCAAAAGGAAAACCAATTCTACTTGGTATAACAAAAGCCGCTCTAGAAACTGAATCATTCCTATCAGCAGCATCTTTCCAAGAAACAACAAGAGTATTAACAGATGCTTCAATTAAAGGAAAAGTTGATACATTACAAGGACTAAAAGAAAATGTAATAATTGGTAAACTTATTCCAGCAGGAACAGGAGCAAAACAATATAGAGATGTATCATACGAATTAGAAAAACAATTCTTAACAGATGAACCACTTGAAGTAATGGAAGATAATTTTATGGAATAGCATTTGCTATTCTTTTTTTTACATAAAAAGTCCCTAAATAAAGACTATAAAATATATTAATAAAAATAATCTATAATAATTTCTTTTTAATTTTATATAAAATTATTCCAATCAATTTGCAAAAAAATTAAAAATGTGGTATAATAAGCAAACAAAAGAGAGGGATAATATGGAATACTTAGATTTTATAGAAAAAATAAGAGGTAAAAGAGAAAAAGATACATTTGAAAGAGCAGAAAATGTCTTACCAGAAGTAGAAAATTACGTAATAGGATACTTCTATAGAAGTTTCAAACAAGGCAAATTAACATATCAAGAATTAGAACAAGAACTAAACGAATTAATGTTTACATTAGAACCAATCCTAGAAAAACCATCTATTTATAAAAAAGAAGAATTAAAGTCATACACAGAAAGAAAAAATACCAAAAGTTTTATAAATAAAGACATAAGAGGTTTATTACTATCTAATAGAAAATATAAAAACATAATATTTTACTACGATAAACCAATAATTAAAATAATGGCAGATTATGGAGATGACGAATCTATCAAATCATTACAAGAAATAACAAAAATCGAAAGACAAAGCACCCCTTATTATAGAAAAATAGGAAGTGCCAAAAAATACATATAGACTATAGAAAACTCTATAGTTTTTTAATATTCAAAACAAAAAATAAATTTATTTTATAATATATTTGTTATATAATTAAATAGAGGTGTTTATCTATGAATAAAAAAATAGTCGTTTTTGGAGGAGGTACAGGGATATCCTATCTATTAAAAGGATTAAATCTATTCCCAGTAGACATAACGGCAGTAATATCAGTTTCAGATAACGGTTCATCAACAGGAAAACTAAGAGAAGAATTTCTAATGCCCGCAATGGGGGATATAAGAAAAGTAATAACCAGTTTATCAGATGTAGATACAAAAATAAAAGGCCTCTTAGAATATCGCTTTAATACATACAGTGATTTAAACGGCCATCCAATTGGAAACTTAATAATGGTTGCAATGTATAATATGACAGGAAACTTAAAAGAAAGCATCGAAGTATTAAGAAAATTCCTCAATATCAAACATAAAGTCTTACCATTAAGTGAAGACTATCTAACACTAATGGGCGAAACCTACAATGGCAAAATAATAGAAGGCGAAGAAGAAATTACCAAAGAACAAACCAAGTATAAAAGACTATTTTATAAAGAAGAACCCAAAATAGAAAAAGAAGTTTTAAAATCAATTTTAGAAGCAGATTTAATAATTTTCAGTATGGGAAGTCTATATACAAGCATATTACCCCATCTAATATCCGAAGAAATAAAAAACACTTTAGAACAAACAAAATGTCCCATTCTATACACTTGTAATGCAGTAACCCAACCAGGAGAAACAGATAACTTTACAGTAAGTGACCATTTAAAAATATTAAATAAATACCTAAACAAAAGAAAAATAGATGTTGTTATCGCACCAAATACTATAATTCCAGAAAAAATAGTAAAAAAATATGAAACAAAAGAACAAAAAGACTTAGTAAAAATAGACAAAAAAGAAATAGAAAAACTAAACTGTGAACTAATAGAAAGTGATAATCTAACAATAGAAAATAGCACAATAAGACACGATAGTTTAAAACTAGCAAACGCAGTATTTAATTATATAATGAGGTGATTTTATGTCCTTTACAACAGAAGTAAAAAACGAAATATGTACTTTAAACCTAACAAAATTAGAAGATATAGCACTACTTTCAGGATTTCTAAGAAGTACCGATATTGAACTAAAAGAAGATATTAACATAATTGTTGAAAACCCTAAAATAGTAAGAAAACTATATATAACATTTAAACAAATATATGATATTAATATTTTAATAACACTAAGTAAAGGTAATAACTTTAATAAAAAAAATTACTACAAACTAACAATAAAAGACAAAATAGATTATATACTAAAAGACCTAATGGTTTATGACAATGAGTACTTAACTAAACCACTTCCATACTTTCTAGAAGATGAAGACTTAAAAAGAGCATACTTAAGAGGAAGCTTCCTATCATCTGGAAGTGTTAATGACCCCAAAAAATCACGCTATCACCTAGAATTCCTAGTAAACAAAAAAGAAGAAGCAGAATTTATAATAGAATTACTAAACTACTTTAATATAAATGCAAAACTATTAAGAAGAGATAAAGGCTATATGACTTATGTCAAAGAAGCAGAAAAAATTGGAGACTTTTTAAGAATAATAAGCGCTAACAATGCTGTTTTATACTATGAAGACATAAGAATTTATAGGGACCACAAAAACATGACAAACCGTTTAAACAATATGGAACAAGCAAATATAGATAAAATGATTGCGTCATCAAATAATCAATTAAATGATATTCAAATTATAAAAGAAAAAATAGGATTAGATTTAGTAGATGAAAAACTAAAAGAAGTAATAATCTATCGCGAAAAATATAAAGAAGTTTCCTTACAAGAATTAACAAACATAATAAACTACGAAACAAATAATAATTTAACAAAATCAGGACTAAATCACAGAATAAGAAGAATTCATGAACTAGCAGAAAAATTACGTCAAAAAAAATAGAACAAGAGTTCTACTTAGTAAACAATTTATCAATATTCTTTTTAGGTAAAAGCATATACAAGCTTTTATCTATTTTTATTTCATAATTATTACTTTGGTCCTTTAACTTTTCCCCATCAATAGTCCAAAAAGTTTTATGGTTTTCTAAAAATTTAATATTAATTTTATCACTAGTATAACAATATAAACCAGGAACATTAGTAATACCAGTTCTAAGAATAAGAAGCATTGTCTTAATTAAATACTTTCTCTTAGAAATATTACAAAACACTATTTCAAACTTATTATCATCAAGTTTAATATCCCTATAAATATTATTAAAACCTGCTATTCTATTTGCATTAGAAACAAGTATAAGGGAATAAAATCCATGATAAGTTTCCCCATTAACTGTATATTCAATTTCATACATTTTAGTTCTTTGAAAAAACTCCCTTACTCCATTAGCAATATAAGCAAGATAACCAAATTTCTTCTTCTTTTTTCTAGGAGTATCATAAGTAACATCAATAAATTTTCCAAAACCTGCTACATATGCAAAAGGCTTTCCATTAATTAAACCCAAATCAACTTGTTTAATTGTACCCTCTAATATATTAGTAACATTCTTAACTAAATTCTTACCAAGACCCAACATATTCCCAATATCGTTAGTAGTACCTACAGGTATATGAGAAATAAGTAATCTTTTCTCTCTAAGCATATTACCAGTAACTATTTCATTAAATGTACCATCTCCACCTATGGATAAAACTAAATCAACTTCATTCAAATTCTTAACATACTCTTTAGCATCACCACTTTTTAAAGTAATATAAAGTTGAACGCCATAATCATACTTTTCTATTGTTTTAATAATTTTGTTAATTTCATTTTTAGTAATTCCTTTACCACTTTCCATATTACATATTAGTGTACAAGTTTTCATACAATCACCACTATAATTATAACAAAATTATTCTTTATTTTCAACAACCTTATCTATAAGTCCATAGTTAAGAGCGCTTTCTGCATCCATATAATTATCTCTTTCAGTATCCTTTTCAATTTTAAGCAAATTTTTTCCCGTATTTTTAGAAAGAATTTTATTAAGCTTTTTTCTTATTTTAATAATATGTTCAGCAGCTATTTTAATCTCAGTAGCTTGACCTTCTGCTCCACCAAGAGGCTGATGTATCATTACTTCAGAATTAGGAAGAGCATACCTTTTACCCTTACATCCACTAGAAAGCAAAAACGCCCCCATAGAAGCACACATTCCAATACATATAGTAGAAACATCACTCTTAATAAAATTCATCGTATCATAAATAGCCATTCCAGAAGATATAGAACCACCAGGAGAATTAATATATAAAGATATATCATCATTATTTAAAGAATCTAAATAAAGTAACTGAGCTACAATACTATTAGATAAACTATCATCAATTTCCCCATTTAAAATAATTATTCTATCCTTTAATAACCTAGAATAAATATCATAACTTCTCTCCCCATTAATTTCTTTTTCAATAACTGTAGGAATTAAATTCATATCATCACCATTACTATTGTACAAAAATATATAAAAAATATACTAAATAAAAAAATACATATTTAGCGCAATTTAAAACTATATAATTTTAAATATATAAAACAAAATTCAAAAATATCATACTAAATTTCTATATAATGTGATAAAATTAAAATGGAGGGACTAATATGGAAGAAATAAAAATAACTATTAATGATGAAGAATATAATTTTCCAAAAGGCATAACCCTAGAAGAAATAAGTCAAAAAGTATCAAAAAACTATAATGCCCCAATTCTAGTGGGATTTATAGATAACGAAATGTATGGACTTGATAAAACTGTAGAAAAAAACTCAAAAGTAACATTTTTAACTTACTTAGATAGACTAGGAAACAGAATATATCAAAAATCATTAGTATTTCTTTTAGTGTATGCATTTAAAGAATTATATGGATATAACTACAATATAAAAACATGTCATAGTATTGACAATTCAATTAAAATAAAAAGTTCTATGCCTCTTACTCCCCAAATAGTAGAAGAATTAAAAACAAAAATGCAAGAAATAACTAACAAACATCTAGAAATAAAAAAATGCTTAGTAACTAAAAAAGACGCTATAAAATACTTCACAAGTATCAATGATTTAGAAAAAGTAAAAGCCTTATCATATATAACAGATAGAACAGTTACTTTATATAAACTAGAAGACATGTATGATTATTTCTATACAATAATGCCAATTAATACAGAAGTATTTGATAGTTTTGACCTTAAATACTTAAATGAAAGCAGATTTCTACTACAATACCCAGTAACATTTAAAAATGGTTCAATTCCTGAATATAAAAATATTCCTTTAATAGATGAAGCATTTCATGAAGATTACAAACTAGCAAAAAGACTAAATATTCATACTTCATCAGATATAAACACTGCTATAACTAAAGGAACTATAAATGATATTATAAAATTAAATGAAGTAATTTCCAGTAACAAATTATTAGAACTTGCTAAAGAAATTGATGACAGAAAAGATAAAATAAAAATAGTATTAATCGCCGGTCCATCATCATCAGGAAAAACAACAACTGCAAGAAAACTATCTATGTATTTAAAAAGTTTTGGTTTAAACCCCAAAGCCCTATCAACCGATGATTACTTCATACCAAGAGAAAAAACCCCTAAATTACCAAATGGAGACTATGATTATGAATCAATAAATTCCATTGATTTAAAATTATTTAATGAACATTTAACCAAACTATTAAATAATGAAGAAGTAAAAATACCAACCTTTAACTTTTATAAAGGAGTAGGAGAATACTTAGGAAATACATTAAAACTAGAAAAAAATGATATACTAATAATTGAGGGACTACACTGTCTAAATGAAAAATTAACAGAAAGTATCCCTAAAGAAAATAAATTCAAAGTCTACATATCACCATTATCAGATTTGAACATTGATAATCACAACATGATAGCAACATCAGATATCAGACTATTAAGAAGAATGGTAAGAGATAGTAGGACTAGAGGCTACTCTGCAGAACATACCATAAAAATATGGAGAACAGTAAGAAAAGGGGAAGAACAATACATTTTTCCGTACCAAAATGAGGCAAGTTATGTCTTTAATACTGCTTTTATTTATGAACTAGGAATAATAAAACCATATGCAGAAGCCTTACTTTATAGTATTAATACAGATTCAGAGTATTACGAAGAAGCAAGAAGACTACTTAAACTATTAAGTATGTTCTTAACAATTCCAAGTGATATGGTACCAAATGATTCAATATTAAGAGAGTTCATAGGAAACAGTTATTTTGAATAGAGGAGGAAGAAAATGAAAATAGCAATTAATGGATTTGGAAGAATTGGAAGACTAGTATTCAAATTACTAGAAGAAGAAAAAGATATGGAAGTTGTAGCAATCAATGACTTAACCGATGCAAAACAACTCGCATATTTACTAAAATATGATACTAATCACAGAAATTATAAAAAAGATGAAATATCATATGAAGGAGACTACTTAATCACCAAAAAAAGTAAGGTAAGAGTATTTAGTGAAAAAGACCCAAGCACTTTACCTTGGAAAGAATTAGGAATTGATTTAGTATTTGAATCCACAGGACACTTTAACAAAAAAGAGGATGCAGAAAAACACATTATCGCTGGAGCAAAAAAAGTTATTATCTCTGCACCATCAAGTAAAGACTTAAAAACAATTGTATACAATGTAAATGAAGAAATCTTAGATGGAACAGAAAACATAATAAGCGCAGCAAGTTGTACTACCAATTGTCTAGCACCAGTATTAAAACTATTAAATGATAATTATGGAGTAGAAAAAGGCTATATGACAACAGTACATGCCTATACTAATGACCAAGTATTATTAGATGTATCACATAAAAAAGGTATAGAATCACGCCGTGGAAGAGCAGGAGCTACAAACATAATTCCAACATCAACCGGCGCAGCAAAAGCCATAGGAAATGTCATCCCAGAACTTGCAGGAAAACTAGATGGTTCAGCTATGCGTGTCCCAGTTCCAACTGGCTCAGTAATAGATTTAACCCTAGAACTAAATAAAAAAGTAACAAAAGAACAAATCAATGAACTATTTAAAGAAAACCAAAACGAAACATTAAATTTCACAACAGACCCTATCGTTTCAAGTGATGTCATCGGAAGCACATATGGTTCTATAGTAGATGGCCTATTAACGTCAGTACTTGAAGTAAATGATAAACAACTAGTAAAAATAGTATCATGGTATGACAACGAAATGGGTTATACAGCACAAATGATAAGAACCGCTAAATATTGGTTAAGCAAATAAAATACAAAAGATAGAAAAATGAACTAGTAAAATAAAAGTAGACTTCTAAACCTTTTAGTAGAACTCTACTTTTATAATCACTTCAAAATTTCTATCTTTTTATATACAATAAATTTATTCTAAATTAAAAATTAACTAACCCAAACAAACTATAAAAAAAGCACTTTATCTACCTTTTAAGCATAATTTAACCAAAAACTGGTCGATAACTTACTTTTCTAAACAAATTAATATTTAAACTTAGACTTATTCTTCTTTGCTAATTTATATACAGACTTATTAATAACTAAATCAAATTCCCCAATATATTCAGTAACATCAGCATTATATCCAAGCTTCATCTCATTTAAACCTTTAAACTTGTTATCATCACCAAAATATCCTGTAATCGCATTTAAGTCAAAATATATTGCACCAAGTTTAGAATACTTATCAATAACAAACCACTTAGTTAAAAAAGTTGGATAAAACAAAGCAAAATCCTGCCTAAAACCCTCAATCAGCAAACTAACTTCATGCTTACCTATAACTACTGCGGTAGAACCAATTAAAATACCCTTTGGATACTTTTCAAACAAACGAGAAGCATCAATTAGTTCCTTTTTATATATTGCAATTAATTTATCAGAAGTCATCTTAGAATTAATAACCTTAGTATTATTAGAAGCACGTTGTATTTCTATATTAAGTTTTTCATTCTTATCAATTTCCTCTTCATATAAACGCTTAATATTCTTTAAATAGACTCCAGTATTAAGTTTTGCAAAATAAAGTTCCATATTAGTACCAAAACATTCTGAAAAATCACGATAATAGTTAACTTTTCTATAATGCTTTTTAGCAACAAACTTATAAAAAACATCTATATCATTAGAATTTCCCTGCAAAACTTCAACACCACGACTTTGTGCTTTTCTAATTTTATTTCTAGTAGAATCACTAAGATTATGAAACATAGTTTCACTAGAACCAGTAACCTTAAGTATAGCATTCCATCTAGGTTTTAAAGTACCAAAATCCTTATTATCACCATAATAACTATAACCAATACCCTGTAAAAAACTTATCAAATCATTAGAATAATCAGAATCAATAATATTTCCACTCTTATCCCTCTTATGATTAATAACAGGAGGGTCAATCTTTAAAAAAGCAATTTTCATCTTACTAAAATACTTTTTCAAACAATCAGTTACATCAATAACTAAATCTCTATCATCGTAATCAATCAATAATCCTCTTGGAGCATAAGCAAACCTATAAGATAAAAATAATTTTTGCTCTAATATAAGAGAAGCACCAACTAAATTATTATTATCATCTATAAAACCATAATAATGTATCCCATATCCACACTTTTGCATTAAATTACCATACATCGAAGTTTGATAATATGAATGAAGCGGATGTATATTAGAAAAATTATCAAATTGATTAGGCTTTAAAAGAACAATTTTCATACTATCCCTCCATTTCATTCTTCTAATATTTACTACTATAATGATAACTTTTTTTTCACTAAAAATCAATAAAAAGTTCATTTTCTTCAAAAAATATTATATAATAAAAAAGAAAGGTAGGCAAAATATGAAAATAACAAATTTAAAAGCACGCGAAATACTAGATTCTAGAGGATTTCCTACTATAGAAGTAGATTTATACTTAGAAAATGCAAAAGGAATAGCAAGCATCCCCTCAGGAGCATCAACAGGAACAAATGAAGCCTTAGAACTAAGAGATGGTGGAAAAAGATACTTAGGAAAAGGAGTTCAAAAAGCTATATCTAATGTACTAGAAATAATAAAACCAAATATTATAAATAAAGACTTTAAAACCCAAGAAGAACTAGATAATTATCTAATTAAACTAGATGGAACCGAAAACAAATCATCCCTAGGAGCAAATGCCATTCTAGCAGTGTCCCTAGCATTTCTAAAAGCAACTTGCAATCAAGAAAATAAAGAATTATATCAATATTTAGGAAATAATTATCAAATGCCTAGATGTATGCTAAATATATTAAATGGTGGTATGCACGCAGACAACAATATTGATTTCCAAGAATTTATGATAATGCCAAACTTTAATTCTATTTCAAAACAACTTGAAGTAGCAAGCGAAGTATTTCACACCTTAAAAAACATACTAAAACAAGAAAATCTAAATACCGGTATCGGAGATGAAGGAGGTTTTGCCCCTAATCTTAAAAGTAATAAAGAAGCCCTAGACCTAATAATAAGAGCCATAAAAGAAAGCGGATATAAAGAAGGAAAAGATGTAAACATTGCTTTAGATATTGCCGCCTCATCAATTTATGACAAAAAAACAAAAACATACAAAGTTGATAACCAATCACTTTCAAAAGAAGAACTATTAAAAATGTATCAAGAATTAATAAAAGAATACCCAATTATCTCCATTGAAGACCCATTCGAAGAAAACGATTTTGAAAGCTTTTCTAAACTTACTAAACTAACAAACATTCAAATAGTAGGTGATGACTTATTCACAACTAATAAAAAACTTCTTAAAAAAGGCATAAAAGAAAAATCAGGGAATGCTATCTTAATAAAAGCAAACCAAATAGGAACAATAACAGAAACACTAGAAACAATAAACCTTGCCAAAGAAAACAACTTCAAAACAATAATATCTCACAGAAGCGGAGAAACATTAGATACATTTATATCTGACTTTGCAGTAGGACTATCTCTAGGGCAAATAAAAACAGGTTCCATAACAAGAGGAGAAAGAATAGCAAAATATAATAGATTACTCTTAATCGAAGAACAAATAAAAGAAAAAAATATTGAAAAAGTATAAAATATATGATAGAATAACAAATAGTTAAAAAGGAGGCATCACTATGAAAATTGCTTTAATAGTTATATGTATAATCTTAATTGCTTTAGTGTTACTTCAAAGCGGTAAAGCAGAAGGAGCTTCACAAATCATAACTGGAGGAAGTGGAGATTTATTTAAAGACAGAAAAGAAAGAGGAAGCGAATTATTTATATCAAGAGCAACTCTAATCTTAGGAATAGTATTTTTTATAACTTGTTTAGTTATTACATTTATGTAAAAAAATAAGGTTTTTCTTATTTTTTTTATATAAAAATATGATATACTAACTTTAGAGGTATAAATTATGAAAGAAAAAATTATAAAAGTTCTAGAACTTGCTAGAAACAAACCAATGACTTTAACAGAAATATTTGCAAAAACATCATCTAAAAAAGAAGAATATCAAGAATTTTTAGATTATTTCGAAGAATTAAGACAAGAAAAAAAAGTCTATTGCACTAACTCCTCAAAAGGAACTTATACTTTAAATCCCTACCATGAAGGTATCTTACACATGCGTAGAAACGGTTCATGTTATGCTACTTTAGATAACGGAAAAGAAGTAAACATAAAAGACCCAATGGGAGCCCTAGATTTAGATAAGGTGCTAGTAAAAATAACTGATTTTAACAGAAACGAAGGCAATATCAAAGAAATAATAGAAAGACATGGCTTAATCGCAGAAGTAAAAACTATCGATGACAAAAGATATGCAATAGTAAAAGATAAAAAATATAAAATAGAACTAGATAACAGTATTGTAGATGGAATGCTAATAGGCATAAAAATAAATAAAACAAAAGCAGGAAAGTTCTATGAAGCCGAACTAGATAGAATAATTGGTCACAAAAATGCTCCTGGTATTGATGAAAGAAAACTTTATTATGAATTTAATATTCCATGCGAATTTAGTAAAGAAGTAAAAGAACAATTAAAAACAATACCAAGCAAAGTAAGAGAAGAAGACATATTAGGAAGAAAAGATTTAAGAAATGAAATGATTTTCACTATCGATGGAGACGATACAAAAGATATAGATGATGCAGTAAGTGTAAAAATATTACCAAATGGCAACTATAAACTAGGAGTACATATCGCTGATGTAACCCACTACATTCCTCTTAATTCTCCAATCGATTTATCAGCAAGAGAAAGAGGAAATAGTTACTATAGCCCTGGCGTTGTAAACCCAATGTATCCAGTAGAACTTTCTAATGGCATATGCTCACTAAATCCAAATGTTGATAGACTTGCTATTACTACTGATATGGAATTTGATGAAAACGGTAATTTAGTAGACTTTGATATTTATGAAAGCGTTATTAAATCAAATATTCAAATGACATACAAAAATGTTAACAAAATACTAAAAGAAAACATTATACCAGATGGTTATGAACCATTTGTAGAAAAATTAAAAGAATTAGAAGAACTATACAAAATACTAAAAAATAACCGACACAAAAGAGGTATGATTGATTTTGATAGACCAGAAATAAAAATAATTGTAGATGAAAATAAAAGAGTAGTAGAAATAACAAAAAGAACACAAGATATTGGAGAAAACATTATTGAACAATGTATGCTTGCCAATAATGAATGCGTAGGAACATTTGCAATGAACATATTAATACCATTTATTTATCGTGTTCATGATATTCCAAATGAAACCAAGTTTAAAGAAACAATTAACTTAATAAAATCTTATGGAGAAAAAATTGAAGAAAAAATAAACTTTAAAAACCCACAAGCATATCAAAATCTTCTTAAAAGTTTAAAAGATAGCGAAAGATATCAAGTATATTGTTATCTACTATTAAGATGTATGGCAAAAGCAGAATATGACACAGAAAACTATGGACACTTTGCCATAGGAATAAGAAGTCAAAAAAAAGAAGGATACACACACTTTACATCCCCAATAAGAAGATATTCTGATACTACAGTTCACAGAATAATAAAGAAAATACTTCACGGAGAAATAGAAGACCTAGAAAAAGAAGATTTTAAAGAATTGATAATTCAAATAGCAAAAAAATGTTCTGAAACAGAAAGAAATGCTGATCAATATGAACGCGCTGCAAACAAAATGTACACAGCAGACTACATACAACAATTCATTGGATATACATATGAAGGAACAATAACCGGATTTACCCAAAATGCCATGTTTGTTGAATTAGATAATCTAATCGAAGGAAGAATATCGTTAAGTAGTATGAAAGATTATTACACATACGATGAAGAACTAGGTATTTTAGTAGGACAAAACAGTAAAAAAATATATCGTCTAGGAGACAAAGAAGAAATAGTTGTAGTACACGCTGATAAAGAAGCAAGAGAAATAGACTTTGAATTAGTAAGGAAAAGGAAAAAATAACATGGAAATACTAAATAGAAAAGCAAAGTTTAACTACTTTATCCTAGAAGAAATAGAATGTGGCATAGAACTACTAGGTAATGAAGTAAAATCAATAAAAGAAGGTTCATGTAATATCAAAGATAGTTATGCAAGAATAAAAGACAATCAAGTATATTTAATTAATATGTTTGTAAAAAAATACAAAGATGCCTCAACCTTTGCAGCAGAAGAAACAAGAGAAAGAAAACTATTACTTCATAAAAAACAAATATTAAAACTAAAAGATAGAATGGATAAAGAAAGTTTAACTTTAATACCATTAAAAGTATATATGAAAAAAAATAAAATAAAAGTTTTAATAGGACTATGTAAAGGCAAAAAAAACTATGATAAAAGAGAAACAATAAAAGAAAGAGACATCAAAAGAAAAATAGACAAAGAACTAAAAGAAAAAATTTAGTTCTTTTTCATAGACAAAATAAAAAAAATATGGTAAAATCTATACCAATGGGGACGTCATGGTTTCGACAAAAGCAAAACCGTTAGGATTGCAAGTAGATGGCAATCTATAAATGCAAAATTAAATATAACTGGAAACAGAAATTTAGCATTCGCTTAATTTAATATAGGCGAGCTCTTCTATATCTTTTACTCACGGAGATATTCAAGGGCAATACTTAGTGAGTTATGTTATTATTTCTCTTACGAATAATAAAAGAAGTTTAGTAAGATAGTTACTTATTAGGTTGTTGATTACCATATAAGTAATAAAACTTAATAATCAACTAAACTTGTAGAAGTCTTAATTTAGTTTACTTTTGGACAGGAGTTCAATTCTCCTCGTCTCCACCAGAATAATAGTAAACTCGAAATTCGAGTTTAAGCAATAAACACTAACTAGGAAATGAAGTTAACCTTCTTCTGATAGTTTCAATTTTCAATATTTTACGATATATTCATATTAGTTAGTATTCATTACTACATAAATAATTGTACCTAGTAGCTATTATACCTTCCCAAGGTTATAATAGATAAATTATTCAAACTTTCATAGTTTGTTTTTTTATTAATTAATTTTCAAATTAAACCATATTAAAATATAAAAAAGAGATTGAATAATCAATCCCAACAAATAAAAACTCTTCATCTAAAATATAACTATCTAGTACAAGTACCAGTAGTATTATTCCTAAACCAAGTTGCAAATTCAGTTAAATAAGCATCAACACCAATTTGCTCAGCGATTTTCTTTTGCCCATCATAATCAAAAGAAATTCTAGTACATTTCAAAAAAGTATAGTATAATCATATTAGAAATTAATCTAAAAAGATTATATATAATATTGTATATTATAAAGAAGGATGTAAAAATGAGTAAATATGAACCATTATGGAACTATTTAAAAGACAACAATAAAGAAAACTATCAACTAACTTATGAAAAAATAAAACAAATTCTAGGATTTGAAATAGACCATTCATTTCTAACTTATAAAAAAGAATTAAACAACTATGGTTACAAAGTCGATAAAATTAAAATGAAAGATAAAGTAGTAATATTTAATAAAATATATTAAAAAATCAATTTTATGAATTAACATAAAAAAACTATTATAAAATAATATATAATATGAATAATAAATTAGATAGATTAAATGATATAAAAGTAGAAAATTTTATCTGGATTATTTATATAGGAATTATAATATTAAGTTGGTATGCAAACAGCAAAGAAAAGAAATATATACTATATAACGATGAAAAATCAAAAAAAGAATATCAAAATCTCATGATATTTATTTTTACAATACTATTAATTATTTATTACTATTTTACTAAAGACAGCTACGAAGACATAAAAAAATTAAATAATTGTGATACAAAGAAAAAGAAAATCTTATCATATGCTTCTTTTATAGGCTCATTATTAATTTTACTAAGCGGTATCATATATTTAACAATTGCCATATTAGATGAGGATATAGATATCGAAATAGCATTTAATTAAAATATTGCTATTTTTATATTTATTTGTTAAACTTAATATAAACAAGCCAATTTAGTTTAGTGGTAAAACAGATGCATGGTAAGCATCAGAGGACTGTTCAATTCAGTCATTTGGCACCACGCTGAAATAGCTCAATTGGTAGAGCAACTGAATCGTAATCAGTAGGTTGGGGGTTCAATTCCTCTTTTCAGCACCATTGACGAATCTGTTCGAACTATTCGAACTTTGATATATAGAAATCAATCAGAAATGATTGATTCAGATTTATCTCACAAATTAATTTTATCACATTTTTTATAAAAGAAAAAAGTATTGCGCTTTGTCAACACTCTGTGAAATGGTATTCCCATTTCTTTTTGTTTATGTTAAACTTTATATAGTTTTGTTATAATAATTGTATTTAAAATGGATGGTGATGTTATGAATAATAAGAATGAATATAATGTATATATTGATGAATCTGGTGATGAAGGGATAAACAAGGGCTCAAAATATTTTATTTTAACAGCAATTATTGTTGAAAAAGAAAAAGATTTAGAAATTTCTAAATCAGTAGATTTAATTAAAGAAAACTTGGAAATGACACAAAAGACACAATTACATTGGAAGTTGTTAAAAGGTATGCCAAATAAAAAAATGATTATGGATATAGTAGGTGGATTAGATATAAAAATAATAAATGTAATTATAGATACAAAATGTATTCAATTTATACCATCAAATAATATTTATAATTTTTTTAGTGGATATTTATATGAAAGAATTTGTTGGTATATGAATGAAAATAAAGGAGTCGCTAATATAAATATAAGTTCTAGAGGAAATTTATCAAAGAAGAAACTTAGCGAATACTTAAATAATAAAAATCATAAGAAATTTAACATCGATACTACTCGAATAAGTCAAATAAAAATAATTCCAAATGAACGTAAAAAACTTTTACAATTAGCAGATTGTTGTTGCAGTGCGCTATTTCAAGCACTTAAATATAATAATGAACTTCATTTTGATTATATAAAAAGAATAAAGCATAAGCTATATTCTAAAAATAATAATGTATTGAGTTATGGTTTAAAATTAGTTCCAAATGATAGTAATTCAATTGAATTAAAAAATTTAATTAGTTACTTAATAAAATAAAAAAGTGAGCTTTCCCCTGACTGAAGGAACCCACAAGGCAAGCTTGCTGGTGTGAATTAATCGCACCCTTCAGTAACTCAGCGAACTACTCACTCACTGACTAAATATTATCAAAAAAATAATATCTTGTCAATTGTATTATATGAAGAAATATAAAAAAGATACTAAAATTATTAAAAATAGTGTTATAATTTATGTAGTGATTGATTCAAATGTCAATCGCCTTTGTGAAGAGTTGTAGATATCTACGGCATTCGCACCAGAATAATAGTAAACTCGAACTTTTCGAGACAATATAAAAACTACTCTCAATTTAATTTGAAAGTAGTTTTATTTTGACAAAATAGTAACACATTAAACCATTGTCAAAATCAATAATGGTGTGAACAATCTCTATCTATATCTCTTTTTATTAATTTGATAATATGCACTATCATCTTCGCTTCCTTTGGCAAATTGAGTGATTGGTCTTCCTATTGGGTTTTCCTCTATTGTAGGATGATAATATGCATTATAACCTTCACTTCCCACAACAAATTTAGTGATTAGGTCTATTTTTATAGCCCCATTCATAAGTTCATCATTTTTAATCATATAAAGGTCTTGCATACTAAATATATTAAAACAATTGCTACACACTATGCATTGATTTGTTCCGTGTCCGTGAGATGTTTTAAACTCAAAGATTACTCCTAGTGTTTCTTTATTACAACTATGACAATAAAATTTTTGTACGTAATTGACTTTCATAAAACTTCTCTCATTTCAAGTAGTAGATTATACCATATTTTCAATATTTGTAAATTTTTCTACAAGTTTATAAAAATATGGTAGCATAATCTAATTAGTTAGTAATTACTACTACCTAGAAATTTATGCCTAACAGTTGTTATACCTTACATCAAAAAGATACCACTTAAAAAGCCTAAACTTCAATAAGTTTTTCATAAATAACAAAATAATTAAAAAGTAATACTTTTGTATGGAAGAGTAACAGTAAATTGCCCAGAACTATAAGGAGCTACTTGATACTGAGGGAAAAACAAGATTATTCCATCATTACTAAAGACATATCTACTAAAGTTCTCTTTCGTCGGTCTTGTACCCTCCATCATCATAGAAGTATCAACAATTCCCTTATCATACATTAGTTCATTTCTTGATATAGTAGAAAAGATATTTAAGATATTTCTATTTTTACTTATTAAATAATCCAAACCAATAATATCATTAGTATCCTTATTAAACACAACAGTCCAAATATCGTGATTAGGATGTGCGCCTCCAGTAAAATACTCTACAAAAAAAGCATATGATAAATAATTATTGTAATTATATTCCTTATAATAAATAATAAGACTATAATAACTATTAAACTCTAAAACTTCAGTAGTAATATTACTCTTGAACTCTAGAATATACTCTTTAATCTTATTATTGATAATACTATTAAGTTTTTCATAATTAGTATCAGGAATATCAATCTTTAGTTCATAATCCTGTTCTTTCAAAACATTTTCATTAATCATAAAATGTTTTCTAATTAAAAAACTAATACCAAATATAAAAACAATCCCTAAAATAATAAAAAATTTTTTCATACTAAATTATATTCCAAATAAAAATAAAAAATTATTTTCTTATAAAATAAAGGCGAAAATAATAACTTAAAAATATCTTTAATAATTGAGTTGAAGAAACAAAACTTTTGTAGTATACTTTTATTAAACAAAGGGGTTTATTTGAAAAAATTTTTAAATGTGATATAATTAAAAACGTAACTTAATTTGGAGGTTAATTAATATGAGTTTTGATTCAGTATTAGATATATTAAGAAATATTTTAGATATAGCCATAGTTTGGGCTATGTTCTACGCAATACTAAAAAACATTAAAAACAATGTGAAATTATCACTGCTATTCAAAGGAATACTTTCAATAGTAATACTAAAAGTAATCGCAGATAAAATCCTAGGACTAGTAACTGTAGGGCTTATTTTAGAGTATGTGATTATGTGGGGTCCACTTGCATTAATAATAATATTTCAACCAGAAATAAGAAACATACTAGAACAACTAGGACGTTCACAACTTTTAGGAAGACACAAAGTCTTAACAGTAGATGAAAGAGAACGTTTAGTTTATGAAGTAATAAATGCAGTAGAGTATATGAGAAAAGCTAGAATAGGCGCTCTTATCGTAATAGAAAGAGATGTATCACTTCAAGATTACATAGGTAAATCCACAAATTTATATGCTGATTTATCTAGTGAACTTCTAATATCTATATTTTTTCCAAATAACCCACTTCATGATGGTGGCGTAATAATCCAAGGAGATAAAATAAGCTGTGCAGGAGCAGTATTCCCAACAAGCAATAGTTTAAAAATAAACAAACGTTTAGGAACAAGACACCGCGCTGCTTTAGGTATAACAGAAGAAACAGATGCAATTGCTCTTGTAGTATCAGAAGAAACAGGAAGAGTGTCAATCGCAATTAAAGGAGAACTATATTACAACATCACAATAGATGATGCTAGAATTCTATTAATAGATGAATTAAGACCAAAAGCAGATGATTTCGAAGAAGAATATAACGAGGAGGACATATATAATGAGTAAAAAAAATTCCTCAAAAAAAACAAAATTATGGAAAAAAATAGGAAGAGCTTTATTTAATTTCTTCAGTGCTATCTACGGCGTAATAGATAAAATAATAATTACACCAGTAGCAAAAGTACTAATGCTATTCTCAAAATTATTAAAATCAAATAATAAACCAATAGATAGATTATTAAACAATAAAATAGTATTAATCATAATATCACTCATCCTAGCATTTACAGCATACTTTTTAGTAGATGATACAACTGAAATAATGCTAAATAGTTCAGCAGAAATACTATATAAGCAACCAGTAACAGCGCTATACAATGAAGAAGCATACGTAGTAGAAGGACTTCCAGAAACTGTTGATATTATGCTAATCGGTAGAAGAGCAGATTTATACCTAGCAAAACAATATCCAGCAGAAGAAGTAGTCGCAGATTTACGTGATTTAAAACCAGGAAGTCACAAAGTATCATTAAAATATAGTGGCTCAGTTTCCTCAGTAGAATACAAACTTGACCCATCATCTACAACAGTTATGATTTATGAAAAAGTTTCAGAGTCAAGAACAATATATAAAGAAATACTAAATGAAAACAAATTAAATAGCAAATATACAATTTCGAATATCTCATTTAGTAGAGAAGAAGCATACATAAAAGGCGCAGCATATAAGTTAAAAGAAGTAGCAATTGTAAAAGCCCTAGTAGACGTATCAGAAATAGCTAATCCAAACATAGGAACAACAACTTTAAAAGATATTCCTCTAGCAGCATACAATTCAAAAGGAGAAAAACTTGACGTAGAAATAGTACCAGGTGCAATAGATGCTACAATAGAAATAAAATCTCCTAAGAAAGAGGTTCCTTTAAAAGTAATTCCAGAAGGAAATGTAGTTTTTGGTAAAGCAATTGGTAATATATCACTAAGCGAAACGAAAGCTACAATATATGGAGATGAAGAAGCCCTAGCAAATATTACATATTTACCAGTAAAAATAAATGTCGAAGGTATTTCAAGTACAACAGACTATAATGTAAATATAGCAAAACCAAGTGGCATAAAAGAAATAAGTGTTAATACTGTAAAAGTAAAAGTTACATTAGATACAATTAAAGAAAAAACTGTAGAAAATGTAAGCATAGCAACAAGAAACTTATCAGAAGGACTGGTTGCACAAGCAGCATCATCAAAAGATAGCGCAATAGATGTTATAGTAAAAGGTTCATCAACGAACTTAAAAGCTGTAACCAACGATAACATTACGGCATATGTAGATTTACAAGGCCTAGGAGTGGGCTCACATACTATTGAAGTAAAAGTAACTGGAGATGATTTAAAACTAACATATGCACCAAAAACAACAAAAGTTACAATTGTTATAAAAAAAGCTCAGTAAAAAAGCGTCCATAAAAAGTGGACGCTTTATCTTATATCAATATCTTTAACAAGTAAGCCTATATTAATAAGGCCTGCAATTGCAACAAGAACATAAATAAGACTTTCAAAGAATGTTCCATCTCCAAAAATGAAACTAACAAGATTAAAATCAAATAATCCCACAAGTCCCCAATTTATCGCACCTATTATAGTAAAAACAAGAGCAATTTTTTGTAATGTTACCATAATCTTTCCTCCTTCATTATTTCAATAATTATCATAACCAAAAAAAACAAAAATATTCGTGAATAATAGACAAACTTATGAGTATAATTTATTGAAATCAAAAAGAGGTGGAAAATGAAAAAAATAATTTTAACAATAATGTTAATAACAAGTGTTTTTATAGCAACAGGATGTGGAAAACATAGTGAAGAAGAAATAAAAGCAAGCTTCACAAAAGAAGTAGAAAAAATAAAAAGCTATTATTTAGAAGGAACAATGTCTCTGATGAATAATGACGATGTTTATAATTATAATGTAAAAGTAAGTTTTACAAAAGATAATAAGTATAAAGTATCATTAATTAACCAAAATAATAATTATGAACAAATAATATTAAAAAATGATGAAGGAGTTTACGTTATCACTCCATCATTAAACAAAAGCTTTAAGTTTCAAAGCGATTGGCCTAACAACAATTCTCAAAGTTATTTATTAGATTCAGTCGCAAAAGACTTAAAAAATTCCAAAGATTGTAAATTTGAATTAAAAAATGATGAATATATATACCAAATAGAAGCTAATTATCCAAACAATCCAAACATAAAATCACAAAATATTATTTTAGATAAAGATGGAAACTTAAAAAAGGTTGAAGTTCAAGATAAAAACGGTATATCTTACATCACATTTACAGTCACAAAATTAGACAAAAAAGCAACATTTGGAAATGATTACTATGAATTAGAAACAATAACAAAAGATTTTACAGAAAATAAATCAGATAATAATCTTCCAAACAAAGACACAAATGACGAAACAAATAACAAAACAGAGCAAAAAGGAAATACAAATGAACAAAATCCAGCAGAAGAAAGCAAAGAAACAAATGCTACCATAGATGAAACACTCTTTCCATTATATATACCATCAAATACATCTTTGACAAACAGAGAAGTAATTAATATAGAAGGTGGAGAAAGAGTAATAATGACCTTTTCAGGAGATAATCCATTTATGCTAGTTCAAGAAACAGCTAAGAAAGAAGAAGAACTAACAATAATCCCAACTTATGGCGAACCATACTTATTAATAGATACTGTAGGTTCATTAACTGATGTTTCATATACATGGACCAGTAATGGCATTGAATACTATATAGTTTCAGATGTTTTAAACCAAAATGAAATATTAGAAATAGCAAAATCAATAAATGTAGTAGCCACTATAAATGAAAAATAAAAATATAACTAAGAAATATAATTGAAAACAAATTAATCAATTTTATTTCTTTTTTTTTAAAAATAATATATAATCAAAGTGAGGGTGATAAAATGTCAAAAAGTAGTAAAAAAATACAAAAAAATATAAAACAAAACGTAGTTAAGAAAAAAGAAGAATATCCTTTAAAAAAACAAATAATTAATTTAACAAAAGCAGTTGTAGCAATAGTACTTTCAGTTATTTTAATAAGCGCAGTAGCATCAATTGCACAAAAAGAATATATATTAGATAAAAAAGAAGAGAAAACAACAAATGAAATTCTTGCAGGGCAGACATTTAGCAGAAGCGACAAAGATTACTATGTTGCATTTTATGATTTTGAAAAAGAAGAAAGTTTAGAAAGCAAAATTTCTAACTTACAAAATACAAAAATATATAAAGTAGATTTAACAAATGCAATGAATAAACAAATAATTAGTGAAACTTCAAATAAAAATGCCACAAAATCTGATGAATTAAAAATAAATGGTACAACTTTAATAGAAATAAAAGAAGGCAAAATAATTAACTATATCGAAGGATACGAAAATATAACAAACTACATAAACAATTTAAAATAACATATTAAATAAAGAATATAATGGGTGAACATATGAAAATAAAGATAAAAAAATTAACAAAAAAAATAAAAACCAATTTATCAAAACAAGTTCAAAATTTAAATCTTAAAGATAAAAAATTCAATGCACTAGAACTATGCCTTATTATAATAATGGCATTAATAACAGGAGTTTTAGCAGGAGAAGTATGCTTTTCAAACGAAAAAACATACAAAAATTCCAAAGAAATTAGAGAAATACAGTCAGTATACAACACATTACTTAATGATTATTATGGCGATTTAAATGAAGAAAAATTGGAAGAAGCCGCTATAAACGGTATGATGAGTTTGCTAGGAGACAAATATTCAAACTATTTTGATACAGAAACAGCAGAAAAGTTTAATGAAGAATTAGATGGAACTTTCACAGGTATTGGAATAGAAGTAACAAACGATGCAGATGGTGTGCCAACAGTTTTGACAGTAATTAAAGATACTCCCGCCTCTAAAGCAGGTCTAAAAGAAGGAGACAAAATACTAAAATTAGATAATGAGGATGTATCTAAAATGAAGGTAACAGAACTAGTAAAAAAAATAAAAGGTACAAATAAAGTAATAGAATTACTGATAAAACGTAACGAAGAGGAACTAAAAATTAGTTTCTCTACAGGCAAAATTGAAATTCAATCAGTAACTAAACAAATATTTGAAAAAGAAAACAAGAAAATAGGATATATAGGCATAAGCATATTCGCATTAAATACAGATGAACAATTTGAAGAAGCTCTACTAGAATTAGAACAAGAAGGCATTGATAGTTTAATAATTGACGTAAGAAACAATAGTGGAGGACATTTAGAAACAGTTGTAAATATAGCAAGTCTATTTATAGATAAAGATAACCCAATATGTCAAATAAAGACAAAAGAAAAAACTAACATTATAAAATCAACAAAGAAAACAGATAGAAAATATAATGTAGTTGTATTGGCAAACAAAAGCAGTGCCTCAGCATCAGAACTCCTAGTAGGATCATTAAAAGAAATATATAATTCTGATATTATCGGTGAAACAACATATGGTAAAGGCACAGTTCAAAAAACAATGACCCTATCAAATGGTTCCATGATAAAATATACTGCAGAAACATGGTTAACCGCTAAAGGAAACAGCATAGATAAAATAGGAATATCTCCTACAATCGAAGTTTTACAAGACGAGAACTACTATAGCAATCCATCAACAGAAACAGATAAACAATTACAAAAAGCTATTGAAGTATTAAACAAATAAGCTAATATAACAGCATATTTGTTTTTTTTAAAAAAAAGTTATATAATAAATCTAGGGAGAAAAAAATGGAAAATAAAGAAAAAGGCAAAAAACTTCAAATTCATAGCTATAAACACAACGGGAGTATTCATAGAAGTTGGGACGAAGCAGTATACTTAGACGAGAACGAAGAATATATGATATTTGGAAACTATAGAACACTTGTAACAGAATCAGATGGCAGAACATGGCATACCAAGGAACCAGCAATCATATACTTTTCCAAAAAAAACTGGTTTAATATAATAGGACAAATAAAACCAAACGGAATATACTATTATTGTAATATTGCATCACCATTTGTAATTGAAGAAGATACAATAAAATACATAGACTATGATTTAGATTTAAGAGTATTTGCAGATGGATCATTCAAAATATTAGATAGAGGCGAATACCAATATCACAAAAGAATAATGAACTATTCTGGAGACATTGATATGATTTTAAAAAGAGAATTAAATAGTTTAATTGATAAAGTAAGAAAAAAAGAAGAGCCATTTAATGAAGAAGCTATAAAAAAGAATTTTATAGAGTATCAAAAATGTTCACCTAAAAAAATTAATTTATAGTAATAAAAAAGATATAAAATCATACAATATACTAAAGAAAATCAATATTTGAGATTAAAAATTAAAAAAATTAAAAAAATTTGATTTTTTTATTGACAACCTCTTTCAGGGGTGATATAGTATAAAACGTTGAACGAAAAAGTGACAAAAAGAGCACGACAAAAAAACAAAAAAAATTAAAAAAAGTGCTTGACAAAAGCTTGAGCGTTTGATATGATATTAAAGCAACTTGAGAAAAGAAATCAACAAAAGATTTGATCTTTGAAAACTAAGTAAAACGTCAATTTTGAGATAGCTAGGATATTAATTAAAAATCAAACTTAAAAAATAAATTTTATTGGAGAGTTTGATCCTGGCTCAGGATGAACGCTGGCGGCATGCCTAAGACATGC